>Ga0315276_10001047_pt1 | contig 24533 bp, 18 predicted proteins | sample YL17G05_0_MG_FD_204542 | JGI IMG/M metagenome (GOLD analysis project Ga0315276, IMG submission 204542) | Sediment microbial communities from Yellowstone Lake, YNP, Wyoming, USA - YL17G05_0 | ecosystem: Environmental > Aquatic > Freshwater > Lake > Sediment | place: USA: Wyoming | collected... | reverse complement strand
TGGCACCTGCCCCAAATGTGGCTGCGACCTAGAGATCCGCGCCGCCATCCACGACCCAGCAGAAATAAAACGCTACCTGCGCCACGTCGGACTTCCTGAACACCCCCCGCCCATTGCGCCGGCTCGGTATGAACACCGAGAGCTCGGACTAAGCTTTGACGAGAGCCCATATCCGCAAGACGAGATCCAGCTCCCGCCCGACTATCACTAATAATGATATGGCCCCGGCCGAGGTGCGTCGGCGGCGGATCATTTGGCCAATCTCGATCAAAAATCGGTGGAACGAGCACCTAGAGTCATCTAGATCAGAGTGAAGTTGAGCGCGAGGGGCCCCAAAGGCGCCGGAAGTTGGGCAGGAAAGATGGAGCATTATGGCCACGGTGGCCAAGCTTGAAGGGGCGGCTACTTAAGTTGACCCTATCGAAAGTACTACAAGCTTTAATTTTTCAAGTAAGTGCAATAAGTTAGGGATACGGCGCGAGACCATTCAAAGCGGATTACCAAAATGGCGGGTGAACTGGCGGGAGGTTTTAACCAAATCCGCTGGATGCTTTTCCTGAACCGGGATCTCACTTGCTCACTCGACGGTCGTCCTGATTCTCCCCACCGCTGAGCACCGCTAAACGACGACCGCACAGCCTGCACGGAGGCAGACCCGGAGCAGAAAAATTAAGCCTACACCAAACCAAGCTCTTCAGGTAGGATACGGGTAATCAATACAATTAGGTTTACGATTTTTATGGCTCTCATCAAGGCCCATACTCGCGCCCTCTGGGCGTCGTGCTTCCTGATCCTCTGCAGCGGGGCGTCTGCTGGCGCCCTCGGGTCTGAGGTCGGTCCAGCCGACGTGTTCGTCGACACTCGACCGTGGCAGGGGGATAACGGCAAGACTCTGGTCCTGCGAGACCTGTTGGGACAGGACTTGGTCGCCGTGTCCATGGCCTTTGCCAACTGCGAGCGCACCTGCCCCATGACCTTTCGCTTGCTCAGCGATTTGCAGAGCCGCCTAAGCATCGCCCATCGGTGGCTCACCGTGGCCGTGGTGTCGTTGGATCCTTTGCGCGACACTGAGGCCAAACTCAAAACGGCGGCCGCAGCAGCCACCGGCCATGACCAATCTTGGCTGTTTCTACGCGGCAGCAGCGACCAGACCAAGGCGGTGGCGGGGAGCCTGGGAATCGATCCATTTATGCTCGATGACCACCTCGTGCATAAATTGAAAATATGGATTTATGATGCCAAAGGCCATGCGCTTGGCAGCTTCGATTGGCAGCACCACGATTTCGACGAGTTCGTAGGCAAATTGAAGCCTAAGGAATAACTTTTTTTTCAATGAGGAGCAGGGATGATGGGAATGATGCGACGAATCGGTGCAGGTTCGGCCCTTAAGGTGATGAAGGGCATGGTACCCCTCACCTTGGCCATGAGCAGCTCTGTCGGCTTGGCGAAAGTCGACGTGGCTGGATTTACCGAAATGGGCTACGAGAGTGATGATAAGAAGGTCACCGGAGACAGTCGGCACGAGAAGGGTGGATCGTTCTATATCGGCGATATCGACATCTTCCTGCAGGGCAGCCTGGGGGACAACTTCTATTGGCTTTCGGAGACGGCCTTCTCCGCAGGTCCGGACAACTTTACCGGCATCGATGTCGAACGGGCGATCATCAGCTACAAGCCCAAGGACTACTTCAACGTCTCTCTCGGCCGCTTCCATACCGCACTCGGCTATTGGAACGACACTTATCACCACGGCAGTTGGCTGGCGACCTCAGTGGCGCGTCCCTATATCTATAACTTCGAAGACGCAAACGGAATCCTACCGATCCACTCGGTGGGCTTGGAAATCCGCGGCGTCTTTAATAGCAGCTTCGGTTACCTCATCAACCTGGCCAACGGCCGTGGGGCGACTCCGAGCCCAGTGCAAATCTCCAGTGACGGCAACAACAACAAGGCATCCAATCTCCTCGTCTACTGGAACACCCCACTCAAGGGTCTGCGCGTTGGCGCCGGCTACTACCGGGACAAAATTCCGCTACTAAATGCCGACACGAGCAACGCTTCAAGCACAGGCGGTTTCGCCTATGCGCCGCATAACGGCGCCAGTGAAGGCATCGCCGATGCCCACATCGTCTACAAAGGCCACAATATCGAGTTTATCAACGAGTACCACCAAATAGTCCACAAGTACGACCACGACAATACCGTGGCTGCGCAAAACGATGTAAAGACTACGGTCACTTCGTACTTCTCCCAGCTTGGCTACCAGATTCACGAAGTCTACACTCCGTATGTCCGCACCGAAGCGATCACAGGTGACAAGAAGAACGACGAGTGGTATCTGGCGGACGCGGCGGGCAACCCGCTGGGCAAGAATCTAAAGCACACCATCCATTCAGTTGGCATCCGCTATGACCTGAGCGATGTAGTGGCGCTTAAGTTTGAGCTAGCGCAGGACAAGCTGTCCAACTTCTACGGCACTGGATACGCCCCGGCCGGACCGGGAGGGAAGCCAGATGCCGTGCAGCCTGTCTACTCAACCGCGACGCAGACCACCAACGCGGTGCGGGCCAATGTTTCCTTTGCATTCTAGATTTGCCGACTCAAAACGGAGAGACACATGGGAGGTAGCATATGTTCGGTCTAAGACGCGGTTTATCGGCATTGTTTCTGGCGGTGGCCCTTCTGCCTGCTGTGGCCCAAGCGGCCGATGTCTATGTGGTGACAGCGACGGAAAACAAGCAAACTCTCGATTTGGAGGAGATCAAGCACATCTTCCTGGGAGATGTCACCAAGTGGGCCAGCGGCAAGAACATCATTCTTGCAGTACCTGATCTGTCCTCGCCGGAAGGCGGGGTCATGCTCGAAAAATTGTTTGGGATGTCGGCCAAGGAATACAAAAAATATTGGATGCAGAAGGTGTTCAAGGGTGAGGCGACCAATCCGCCTGAGAACAAAAATGGCGACTCTATGAAACAGTTCCTTAAGGCCTATCCAGACGCGATTGGAATCTTGCCGGGCAGCCAGGCAGATGGCATACGCAAGGTGGTAAAGATCGAGTGACGCCCGGTCTTACGACCGGTCCGCGAGTGAGCCTCCCGACTCGGGAGGCTCACGGGGCTGAAGGCCCCCGGTGGGGTCGCCTGGGACCAGGCGATCAGTACGATCTATAGGCGCAAATAAAAAAAATAAGTCCTGTAGATACATTTAGTTATATACATTTTTCTAAAGCCTCCGGATTCGCTGCCGACATCTGCTTAACCGGAGTTTGGCACTATTGTGCCTCCGCCCCGACACCCCGAGCCAACTGCGCTGGTTGGTTCTACGAGGAAAGCGATGGCTAGCGAGAATTCCAAATTTGCCGGGTCAGCTGCCGTGATGGCTGCGGTCAAGCATGCGGCCAAGACCGAAGGCAGTGGTCAACTCCGCGACGCTAATCTGCAACTATCCTCGGTGGTCGTACCCCCTGAAGCCGCGGTCAGAGACCACTGGATGTCACTCATCCTCCTGGCCGGCGGCGGTATCCGCATGACTTTGAAAGCCTTCTACAATACCAACCTTTGTCGCAGGGTCCTTGCCGATGTCACCGGTCAAAAGCCGGAAGAAATCGCCGACCATTATGTCTCGGACCTGATGCGCGAGCTGCTCAACCGTGTCGGAGGTAGCGCCAAGCGAATGCTTGGGGACGCCGGACTAACGGTTGGACTGAGTCTACCCCTGGTCACCCGGGGATTTGATCAGATCTTCTCCAACTCAACCAGTCAGCGCGACACGGATTTCGAACATTGGGTGTTGAGCACTAAATATGGAGCCGTGGCGATGTCCGCTGAGCTGACTCTGGCACCCGCTGATTGTTTAAACAAATTTGAGTGGGTAGTGCCCGCACCTAAAGCGGACGCCGACGATGGAGAGCTCGATTTTCTATGAGTGAACCGGCCGACAACATCGCGATGAATCAGAACCAGATTCTGCAGGCGAGTCATCATATCCTAACTCTCATGGAGCGTTCGAAGGAGCAGCTAGAGCGCTTTGTCGATCGTCTACCTAGCGTGTTTTGCGTATCTAGCGTGCAGGGACAGGTCGTCAAGGGGAATGCTGAGCTCGCAGATCGCTTTGGCTGCCAGTTAGAAGGCTTATTAGCTAAAAACCTATCTAGTTTGTTTAAGCCCGCCACCTGGACCCTGTTAGCCGACCAGATGCGAGGGGTCGCGGCCGGCGACACCCGCCAGACCAGCCTTGAGTTGCCACTGGATGCTGGCGACAAGGACCTCAAGACCTTTAGCTGGACGCTGCGTGCCTTTGAAGGTAACACGTCCGCCTCAGGACCACTGGTGACGGTATTTGGCGTTGACGTGTCGGAAATACGGGCCTACGAACGGCAGCTAAGCCAGATCTTTTCCTCCATTCCTCTGGGAATATTGCGCGTCGATCAGAGCCTTAAAGTCGTCCCTCCGCTCAGCGCCTATGTCAGCCGTATCCTGCGTAATGACCATGTGGTCGGCAAGAATCTTAATGATGTGCTATTTGCGCCGGCCTGGGAGCAGCTGTCAAATTTGCAGCGGGAATATACTGGTAACTTGACATCGATTATGGGCTTTCCCGAGTTTCAATACGAGTTGATGAAGGACCATCTACCACGGTTGATTTCGATTCCTGATCCAAGCCCGACCGATCCCAAAATGGTCCGGTGGATCGGCATCAACTATGATCCGATCGTTCAGGACGGCGTCATCGACGGGCTGTTGCTCATCCTTGAAGACCGCACCGAAGTTGAACGGATGCGCGCCGAGCAAGAGGCGAGGCAATTGTCCGAAGAGGCAGTGATACGGCGCTTTGTCGAGGTGCGCCGGCTCGAACCAGAGGTTCGTCGGATGGTTCAGACCGACATCCGTGCCTTCATCGACTCAATCGGTGAGTCACTTGCAGCGGATGACTTGGCGCAAACGCTGCGGACCCTACATGGCATCAAAGGTGTCTCCCGCGTCGCCCAGCTGACGCGACTTAAGGAACTCAGCCATGCCGCGGAGACGGCGCTTCTGGGACTATCTGCGGCAGAACAGGCCAGCTGGCGTCAGCATGAAGGATTAATCACCGGGATCGTTGACGAATGGAACGAGGTCGAAGCGATTCTTGCGGCACTCAACGCCCCAATCGGGACTCGCGGGCTGGCGACTAAACCCGCCCCAGGTAGTTTGGTTGCACTCGCCCACATTGAACCACGTTTAAAGCTCACGGTTAAAGAAACAGCCAAAGCGGTCAGCAAGGACGTTGAACTCTCTTGCAAATGGGGCGACGTGCACCTACCGCAGGAGGTTGTCGGCAAGCTCAGTGAGTGTCTGCTGCATATCCTTAACAATGCGGTCGATCATGGGCTTGAGGCGAACACGGAACGGTTGACCTCTGGCAAGCGCGCCGAAGGCCGACTGGTGATTCATGCGGTACGCACCGATAAGCTTATTGAAATCATGGTCGCGGATGATGGGCATGGCATCAATGCCGTGGCGGTGGCCCGTTCAGCGCTAGCAAAGGGCGTGATCACGCCGCAGGAAGCGGCGACGCTTTCGGTCCAGGACAAGGTCGAACTGATCTTTCGGGCAGGATTTTCCACGCGCGATGCGGCCTCGGACATCAGCGGCCGAGGGATTGGATTAGATGCGGTAGCCGCCGTAGTGAAAAGCCTCGGTGGCACCATATCACTGGCAACAGAACTCGGTGAGGGTACGACCTTTACGATTCGCTTCGAACACGGTAACTCCTGATGTCTCAGGCTCGAATGGGAGATGTGTCATGGCTCATATCTTAGTGGTGGATGATTCCGATACGGTCAGACTTGAGATTGCTAACGCTCTGAAGAAGGCCAATCACGACGTGATTGAGGCTAAAGACGGGCGCGACGGGGTCCACCAGTGTGAGTCCGAAAAGCCGATTGACCTCATCATCACCGATTTGAATATGCCCGAACTAGACGGCATTTCCATGGTGAAGGAGATCAGGAAGATGGCCAACCGTGCGGATACTCCAGTGTTCATGCTGACGACCGAGGCATCGCAGGAACTGCGCGCCGACGGTAAAGCCGCAGGCGTCATGGTGTGGATTGTGAAGCCCTTCAATGCCGCCAAAGTCCTGCCGGCTATTGACAAGGTCGTGGCGATGAAGAAGGCAGGGTAATTGAGTCAGCTATGAAGTTATCGGAGGTCGTCGTGTTCAACCGAATTGATTTGGCCAGCATCATTCCCAATCCCCGCCTTCTGGTCGTCGAGGACGATAAGGATTCAGCGGAGCAAATCATCTCAGTGCTGGAGCCGCTTGGGATCGACGCTCGCCACGCCGCCGATGGCCAGGCCGGGCTGCAATTAACCTATGACTTTGGCCCGGACGTGATCCTTACCGACATCAATATGCCGCGCATGCGCGGCGACGAGATGGTGATCGAACTCTGCCGCCTTGGCTTTAAGAAGCCGATTATCCTCATGACCGGATTTAATATCACGCCGGTGGCGGTCCTCGCGCTCAGGTACCGGGTGTTCGATATATTGGAGAAGCCAATAGCGACCGAGCGGCTCGGCATCGCCGTTTTTAAGGCTTTTGAATTTGAAGCCCATCGCCAGATGCAGGAAGAAAGGGTGACCAGCGCCATGAATCTGCTCATGAACGCCACGCCTTCCCAGGAGGCGCACCAAGTCATGGATATGGTCGAAAGGGGCGCCCGCGAGCTCTACCTTCAACGTCGGACTAAAGCATAAGCGGTCTCGTCGCAGCCATTCCAAGGAGATCTCATGAGTATCCGCATCAAACTAATCATCCTGGTCTGCCTTATGACCATCCTGCCGGCCATTGCCGTGGGGGCGCTAGCTTACTCGCTATCGAAGGCCGCATTGGGATCGAAGATCGAGGGTGAGTTCGATGCCCGCGAGCAGTTGATCACGCTTGATCTGTCGAATCACCTGAGAGATTTGGCGAAAAGCGCGGACGCCTGGGCTGCTGCTGCGGTGATGGCCGATATCAAAATCGCCGACAACGACCTACGCATCGGCACCTTCCTTTTCAATACCAAGAAATCATACCCGATTCTGCGCGACCTCACCGTCCTCGATGCGAACCGTAAAATCATCGCCTCGACGAATCCCAAATACGACGAGAGCGCCAAGGGGGCTTTAAGTCCATCGACCATTTATCCCCTCGATGCGGTCGTGGCTGGCAAGCCTGCCGCCATGATCGGTGTCAGCCCCGAGCAAAACTACCTGGCCATCCCGATCAAAGACGTCGTGACCAAGGACGGCTCCATCGCCGGGGTCCTACTGGCAGAGATCGACACGGCCGTGATCGAAAGATCGATCAAGAGCGCCAACGACGGCAAGGCCGACAGTGCCCAGGTGGCCGTGCTGCTGACGACCGCTGACCAGACGGTCACATCACTTCTGCCGCCTGGCGTCAGCCTGGATTTTGCCGGCTTGGTAGCCGGCAGCGGCGGGACGGTGCGGGACGGCTTCAATCATGTACCGATCGCTGGCCACGACTACGTGGTCATCAGTGCCGAGCTCAAAGACCTCTTGCCTGGCATGAGCAATGCCCTGCGCCTGAGCGTGCTGCAAGCAGAATCGGTGGCCTACGCCGCCGTCGCCAAGCTAGCGCTGTTCGTGACTCTGGTTTCAACCGCGCTGGTGGTCATTTTTGTCGGTGCCGGCTTCTCGTTCGCCCGTTCCTTGAGCAAGCCAATCTTGGCGCTGCAGACGCTTTCGGACGAGATCATCAAAAGTCAGGATTTGTCCAAACGCATCGATATCACATCCAAAGACGAGATCGGCTCCTTAGGACAGTCGTTCAATAGTCTGCTGCACATGGTCGAAGACAGCCAGGCAAAGCTAGCGGAATACAGTAAGGGCCTCGAAGTCAAGGTCCAGGAGCGCACCAAAGCGATCCGAACGATTTTGGATCATGTCACGTTTGGCTTGTTCATCACCGATGCCAATCTCACACTTATGCCAGGCTACGCCAACGTGCTGAACACACTGCTCAATGCCGAGGGCCGCGACCTAACAGGTGCCAAGCTCACCGACTTGATGGGCTTTGACCACCGTAGCGCGGGCCACTACGGCGCGCTTTACTCGCAGATATTCGACACGGATTCCATGTTTGCCGATCTGACGATGGACCAATTACCGACGCGCTTCCACGTTGGCGACCGCAGCCTTGCGTTGGTTGGCAGCGTCGTCCAAGACGACGCAGGCCGGTCAACGGGGGTGTTGTTCTGCTTAAGCGATATCACCAACCTAGTGAACGCCGAGGCGGAAGTCGAGCGCAACCGCGGCCTCATCAAGATGCTCAGCAATCGCGACAGCTTCCGACAGTTCGTGCAAGGAGTGAAGCAACGCTTTGACGTCGCCTGCAAGGCCGTGATCGCCGGCGATATCAAACTGGTCCGTCGCGAGCTGCACACGATCAAAGGCAACATGGGCGTCTACGGCATCAGTGACACCGCCCGCATGATTCATCATCTAGAAGACGAAAACGTCATCACCGTCGACAGCATTCGCACCGTCGAAGGCAGCTTCAAAGGCATCCTGGACGCCAGCCGAGACTTACTGGGCGTCACCTACGGCGTCGCTAATGTCGAATCCTTCGTGGTTCCGTCGCAACTTGTCGACCAAATTGAATCCTCGGCGCAGGGCACCCATGATGCCAATGCGCTGCGCGAATTGTTCTGGGATTTCTTCAATCGCATTCGCCTGAAGCGAGCCCGTACTCTACTAGGACCGATCGACGACTCCTTTGCGCAGAACGCCGAGCGCCTCGGCAAAAAGGCCACGTTGCTCTTGCACGGTGGTGACACATTGATTACGAAAGATCACGTCGAAGTGCTGCAAAACCTGATGCACCTGCTGCGCAATGCCCTCGACCATGGCATCGAAATGCCCGATGACCGGGGCGACAAGCCGCTAACCGCCACGGTTGAGATCAGGATCGAAGAGCGGCCGGACCAGATGATGATCAAGGTAGCCGACGACGGCCGCGGTATCAGTCGCGAGGCCGTGGCGAAAAAGGCTATTGCCAATGGACTTATCACCGAGCAACAGCTGGTGCAGATGAGCGACGAGGATGTTTATCAGTTGATTTTCTCAGAGGGCGTATCAACGGCAGCAGCCGTAACGGATATCTCGGGTCGGGGTGTCGGTATGGGGGCTGTCAAGGCGGCCGTCGAGGCGGTCGGTGGCAACATCAGTATCGTCAGTCGTGCCGGCCATGGCACTACATTCACTCTCGAGATGCCGAAGATCGTCGCCGTCGGCGGGCAGAAGCAGCCGCCTAAGCTGAAGATCGCGCTATAGGTCGACAGGGAATCCGCAACTGCTCACTCGAACTTCACCCGCTTTGGCAGGTCGGTTACCCTTCATGCCAGGGTGAGCTCTTCGCCTCTGTCTGCTCGACTCTAAAGCGATGATGTTTACATATCACAGGCTCCTTTCACACTTAGCTTGGCGCACTATAAGACAAACAACCCACCTTTTCTCTTGAACATCCGCGCGTTCACCCCTTGAATCGCCGTCGATCTAGCCTTCAAAATACCAGTGATTATTGAACGCCGGGCCCTACCCCGCGGCCACGCCTAGGCTGCAAAAAACATCAAGAAGCATGGGATCTCTTTTGAACTTGCTGCGACGGTTTTCGATGATCCCTTCGCTCTTTCGATCCCTGAAGATGGCTTGCATGACGAGGAGCGATGGATCACTCTTGGCTTGTCCGTAAATCAAGCGACCGTCGTCGTAATCCACACTGAAATTCATGTTGTTGGCGGCATCGAGACCATCAGAATTATAAGTGCACGTAAAGCCACTCCCAAGGAAAAAAAGCAATATGAAAAAGGAATATGATTTTTCGAACGCAGTAAGAGGTAAGTTTCATCGTCCTAAAAAGATACAAAGGACTCTGCGCATCGATGCAGATATCTTACAGTTCTTCGAGAGTATGGCAGAAGAGGCGGGCATTCCTTACCAAACGCTGATTAATCTCACGCTGAGGAAATTTGCGAATGAGGATGGCGAGATTATTCTTAAAGCAACGAGCGCGCCTAAGAAGTCGAAGCGGGCATAAAATTTTTGGGAATTCACGGTCTGCAGTGCGCTGAATCCGACATTATAACAAAAAAACCACGGTTGATACCGCGGCAGGACTTCCACCTGCAAGATTGGTCCAGCTTCGCTGGACATTCCGATCAAGATCACACTCATGGTTAGGCCGATTGGTACTTAACGAATATTATTGATATTAATAAGTACTGTTAATTTTTTCCCGTAAGTCACCGATAAGAATAGGTGAAATAGGGAGATTGACATGCAACAGGGATGGCAAAAGCCAAGCTTGATCATCGTAACACTGGTTTGCGCAAGCTTCGCTTGCAGTCCAGGAGCTTTGAAGAGATCCCAAGCTGTTCTGCAAGGTGACAAGACCGATAAAGCCGGCGTCGACGATCCGAATCAAAATACCTCAACCGAAGCGACCTTGTCCACAGAGCCCTTGACCAGCACAGACGAGCAAATAAGTCCGCCGGCGAATATCTCCGGCTCTTATTTAATGTGTGCCGAGGCCAAAGCTGCAAGCGCCGAAAGCCCACAAGCCATCGTTAATTGCGGACTGCGTAGTATGGCAAGCAACAGTAAAATTGATATCAGCGGCTATAGCGAGAAAATATGGACCTATCAGGTCGAAGCCGCGAGCCCCATCACAGCTTCTATCGCCGAGCTGACCACCAGTCTGGAGTGGCACGTAGCCATCACGCTCAAGGCATCCAACCTGGGCGAAGTTCAGACGGCGCAGAAGTCGATCAAGTTTTTTCTCACCGTGACGGATGCCGCTGGCAATAAGTTCCAGGAAAAGAGCGCGATATCCCTCAATTGCAGCGGACTGGCCGGTGGTACTTGGCTAGCCGTCCCCGGCGATAGCGTCTACGGTACCCGTGACTTCTATCCACTTCCTTACCCTCATGTAGAAAACCTTCCTGGGATTCAATGGAAGTTAAAAAATCTTCGTGAGATGTCTCCTACAAAGCATAAAGAAATGGTTCAGAAGCTTGAGCAAGCTCTTCTGCTGTCGCCGAAATCCGTGGAACGCTGACAATACTCTCCGTATTTTTGACGCAGCTTTATATTTCAGTAAGCATCTCGGCTCGAATTTTTTTCACTTTTAGATCAATCGAGCGAACTACTTAGGCACGATCTTAATCGAAAGAGTACGTGAGCTACGCATATTTTCTGCTGCTCCCAGTGAAAAAAGTCGGTTTGATGGGAAGCCTTTTGATAGTGCAAATTCCAGCGCTTCCGTCGCTCTTAATGCACTCAGTACGTGGTTGTCTTTAACGATGCCGCTCGTATCACTGACTGGCTTCGTGTCAGAGTGGCCAATAAAATAAAGATCGATGTCTGACGCATAAGGTTTCAGTGCAATAAGGAGAACTTCCAGAGAAGCCTGAAGTTCCCCCGTAACCGCTCTGGACCGAGGTGCATATAGGTCGTCTTTTAGGTGGATGATAAGGGTTTCGCGTTCACTTTCCATCGAATATTTGCTTCCAAGAGATTTAAGAGCTGGTTCTAGCGCTGAATTTATGTTTCTCGACTGACCATTCGGATTGGTTGGAATATCAGCCTGCGCGGTTGTCTGACTGCCAGCACTCGATGGTTTGAAAATATCGGCTGCAACGGCTGGCGAATGTATGCCCGTTTTTTGCATGAGGGTCGTTGAAATCTCGCGGATGACGTCTTTACCGTCTTCGGTTTTTGCTGGGTCAAAGGAGAAAAAAAGCACAAAGAAACTCATCAAGACCATGAGCAAATCAGAATAGGACACCGCCCACCCTTGTTGATCCTCGGCAATGATCTCATCGTCCGGGGAATGCTCAATCCTTATAGGTCTTGCTTCGTCGTCATCATGCTGCTCTTTTTTCAGCCCCATCGTTTTTTGCCAATCCTATGTGTTCGCCACGGTTTATAAGTAATAGAAGTTGATAGGTGGCCGTATAGAGGCGCTTGCGAGTTAAATGTTCAACGTGCAATCTATCAGCCAAGGGAGAAATAATCGCGTTGGCCACCACGAGACCATAAAATGTCGCCGTCATCGCCAAAGCCAGTGCAGGACCAAGAGACGAGCGGTCGACGCCCAGTTTAGAAAAAAGTGCAACCAATCCCATGACGGTTCCGGTCATGCCGAGGGCCGGGGGATATTTTGAAAGATTTCTTAGAGCTTGAATTGCATCCATATAACTATTTTCAAGCTCAGCCCGTTTTTGCGAAAGGAGCGCAATAAATAGGTCACTGGAAACTCCACTTTCCCAAAGGCCCGCGCCATAAGCAATCAATGGATTTGTTGACGTGAAAGGCTTGCCTTTTTGAGCGGATAAAGTTTCTAACTCTGCGGTATAGGAGGCGATTTCGCGAGAGCGTTTTAGCAGAGACAATACGGCCGAAAGAAGATTCTTAAGCGCCGAATAAGGCGTTGATAGAATTAAAATTGCGAATGTTCCACCACAGACCACGATCATCGCGTGGGCATTAAAATAAAGCGAAGCCGTCACCCCGCGGGCCGCCAAAAACAAAATCCCCAGTATCAGAATCAGCCCAGCTGGTAGCGTTGACATTTTTCATCCCTCCGTTTTATGGGCGAATCTTCTACTTCCCCATAACGTCTCCATTCCCGACCATCGGATCATCAACGGCATAACCTTAAATTTAGAACTAAAGATTTTTTTTGGGAGAATTTTATCTGTTTGACAGAGCTTTAGAATCTTAGTGGATTATATTTTATTTTGCATAAGCACCAATCAAAAAAGACATTCGACGAACGTTAAGAAGCGGTCGTTAAGTTAAAGAAAAGAGGCCATGCGCCGAAAGGCCATAGTAATTATTTTATCCGGGGGTGGCATGTTTGATCGTTCACGCAACTTCATACTTTCCATTTTAATGGTAGGCGTCACTGCTTGCGTGTCTTCAAATTCACAAACCATTCAACTGTCAGAGGCGGCCCAGATAAGTTATCCAGGTAAAGCGCCCGAGCAGAAAAATACCGGTGACACGGTCGTAGTCATTGACCAACCACTGCTCATTGAATCACCAGGAAAAGTCAGCGTCGTTGTAATGCCAGGTGGAACGTCTGATGGAGCCACCATGAAGGTCGCGCTCCAGTCCATGCGGGCATGGGGTGGACCGGAGCTGGAAACACATATGAATCAAAAGACCGGAGAAATCGTCTCGGAGATTCTTCGTGGTATGACTTCTATTCAAAGACGCTTGTCATCTCATGAAACCGAGGCGGCATTGCAAGAAGTGCGAGACTTAAGAAAAAAGTATCCCCAAGCAAAGTATCTTGGCTTTGTGGAAACAAGTGCGCTCGTTCTTTTGGGTCAGAAAGAAGCAGCCCAGGCCGCGCTTAGAGAGGCTTTGGCCGCATTTCCCGATGATCCAGATGGGCAAAGGCTTGCGGCTGAGATTTTACCAGCAAGGGATCAACTAGGCAAAGAAGGCATCGAGACATCGGTAGGACATTGAAAGGGATGACGTGGAGAGCACCAGGATGCAAATAAAAAAATCCAAATCGCTATACCAGCGCAGGCGTCGTTCGGTGTGGTTTATGGTGCTTGGAGTCTTTTGGTTATGCTCGCCAAATATTTTTGCGACGGAATCCGAAGGACTTCTCCTGACGCAGCGTTTTCTTGAGGAACGTGTTTTAAAGATTGCCCATGGCTATGACAAGAATGCATTGGTCTTTGTGGATCTTAGTTCATCAAGTAAAAATATCGCTTTACCAGCAGTCCCGTTTGTATTCGATGTAAATGGCTTAAAATCCAAAGGCGAAGCAATTGCCGACCACGCATCAATCACCATATTTTCAGGCAGCACTAAACTATCTGACGAGGCTCAAGACCTTATTCGTAAACTCATAAAACCTTATACGAAAAACCTCAGTATGAAAATCGTGCCATTTCCTAAGGGCTACGAAGTCGCTGTCCTTGGCGAGGTTACTACTGCTCAAGACAAGCCAGAGACGCCACACTGGAACGACTTGTGGGAGGCCCTACAAACGTCGAGTCTTATGGGTGGATTCGCCACCGCCAAGACGAACCTCATCTGGTGGGGCCTTATTGGTGCGATCATTTTAGGTGTCGTCGTTTGCTTTTTTATATTTGGCCTGTGGCGGCACCTTGGCAAAATTGGCTCCATGCAAAGCGTGATTGAACTTGGTTTAGGGAAGGTGGCCTCTGCCCTTGAAAACAGTGATGGATCAGGATCATCGCGTTCTTTGCCGTCGGAAAATCGCCCCACGGCGACTTCTTCGTCCAAATCTGGTGCCGGCGAAGAAGAGTCCGACTCGCTTGCCACGTTTCCCGACGAAAGCCTGCTGGCACTGCTGTCGGATTGCTACTGGACCAAGGACGATGAGTATGGGGCCTTTCTTTGGCAGCATATCCCCGTCGTCGCACGCAAACGACTGATCGATACAGCCCCTTATCTTGGCGTCTATGCATCCCATCTTGGTCAGCTGTCTGGAGTGAACAAAGGTTTTGCGAGCGATCCTTATTATTTAACGCCACTTCATGTCCATCATCTGAGTAACGAAGCGCTTTCCAAGTTGGTCAAGACGCATTCTAACCTTTACCGAGCATTGCCTGAACTGCGAAGCCTTGGTTTAGGGCTGCCACTCAAAGATCGGCTAGCCTTTGAAGAGCAGCGAGTCTCTAACACCACTTCCGAAATGAAAACCATTCAAGAACTCAATGTGATGCTCAAACAAATCATTCCATCGGCGTTGCGGCCGCTTCGGACCGTTAAATCCTTACCAATTACGTCAACAGCGGACGAACAAGAATTATTGTCATGGGCGATGCCCAGTGCTGAAATCATGGCAGCCACTCCATCGTTAGTATGGGCGATGCATTTGCCGGATGATGTTCTGGCGGAAATTGTGACGGCGGTGTCCGCAAAAGAGTTAGCGGGAGCATTGGTTGGTCCAGAATCTGTATTGAGCAAAATCACATCGCTTCTGCAACCAAAGCGCCGTGAGCTGATCGAAAATTATATGAAAAGAATGAAACCGCAGCGTGAGAGCAATGCGTTTTTCAGATTGCACCATAATATTGTGGAAGCCCTTAAGGTTCAAACCGCAACAAGTGATGTGAACCTCACAGTCGTCGGAGAAGATTCCCATGACCGAAGCGCCTAGAATGCACACTTGGCGAAGCGTTGCCTTTGCAGTTCTTGCAGGACTGTCTCACCCCGCGTTCTCTGAGCCCGCATCACTACAAGAACAAGGCGAGCGTCGTCCTGTAAAAATATATGCGATGCCCAGTTACTTCCGCCTTACATCGGACGACAAAGTTCTAACTGGGCTTGGCGTCGGTGGTGGTGTCGCCTATGCGCTGAATTCTGTCGTTAGTATTGGTGCAGGGCTGCGTCAGGGGTATTCTTCAGGCATCGGCGGAAACTCGGCCGTACTGTTCTTTGCCACCGATATCAATACCGAGATTGCCTTGACCGGCGAGGTTTTGCGGCATCGGAGGTCCGTTTTGCTGGATGGTCGTGAAGTTACGGAAAGCAATACTGGTGCTCCTCATGGATTGAGGCTAACAGCAGGATTCACACAGTACTCTATGAACACCGCATTTACGGCGGTTCCATACTCCGGAGTTGGAGCGGGGCTCTGTTATGAGTGGCCGCTTGGGGGTTCATTTAGCCTTATTCCTGGCATCCGAATGGACCGTATCAGCAACGGTCGAACCGTGTTTTTTCCGCTAGAGGTATCACTTAAGGGGGCGTATTACCTGTAGATTTTACTGGTTAGTGTTTTTTTTCGGCTGAATGCCGAAGGTATTAATTGAGAGGCATCATAGACAATGAATAAGGGTCCTGAAAACAAACTGAAAAGTCACAGCTCGCGTTATTCGGGTGTGATGGTGTTTCTTGCTGTTTTCGGGGTGCAGTTCCTTACAGCGGCCTGCAATGGTACGCCTGAAGACATTGCAAAAATCACCGGTGTCGAAGAGGCGTCACAGACGTTGTCATCTCCTTTCAAGTTCGACCCGGATAGCTATGACTTCGGAAATCAAACGGCGTATACGAGTACCACTGATAAAACAATTACCATGACCAACTCTTCGGCCAAATCGGTTTTCATCGATTCTATGAACGGGACGAATAGCAATTTTTCACTCACATCTGACACCTGTCCACGCTCGCCAAACTCTCTCGCTCCAAATCAAACCTGCTCAGCAACGCTGCGCTTTGCTCCGATCGGCACTGGCGTATTATCCGTATCGCTTACGATTAAATACGGCCAATCATCTGGCAGTAAAGATCAATCGCAAGCCCTGGAGCTAACCGGCACTGGCGTCCAAGACAAAGATAGCAACAGCGGTGCCCTGAGTTTTTCTCCTAGTCCCTATGGTTTTGGCTCGCTGGTGGCGGGACTTGGCTCAGTCGACAAAGTTATTGTGATCACAAATACCCTGTCACGCGATGTTTACATTAGTTCCATCAGTGGCAATAAAGCACCTTTTTCTATTGGTTCTAGCACGTGCCCCGCACCAACGGTCGCTCTGCAAAGCGCAAAAAGTTGCACAGTCACCGTCACGTTTGCACCAAGTGCCGAAGGTGATTTTTCGATGACCTTACGTGTCGATTTTGGGTTGGCTGCGAAAGGATCAGAACTTTCTGCGAGTTCAGGCATTACGGGTACCGGTTCCTCCCCCTCGGCAGTAGGCAATGCGGCCATCACATTTTCGCCTAGCACAAACGATTTTGGAGCGGTGCGGGCTGGCAGCGGAACGTCGACCAAAGTCATCGAAGTCACCAATGGCGCAGCAATTCCAATTTATATTGCCGCCATTACCAAGACTAACCTCAATTACTCGATTACCACTGACACCTGTCCCCGTTCACCGACAGCGCTTGCATCTGCTGCAAAGTGTACGGTCACAGTTCGCTTTGCCCCGCTCACCGGTGGAGACTCGTCCTCAAACGTGAAAGCAACCTACGGTCTATCGGCAGGGGAAAATAATTTTTCGGCCACCGTCAGTTTGGTTGGAACCGGCGTTGGTAGTCTTGATTTTGCCGGATTGGAAACTGCAAATCCCATTACGACAACCACGGCCACATTAAATTGGACGCATGTCACGGGTGCATTGAATTATTTTATCTTCAGGCTTGCTGGCGATGGTTCATCGACTCTTGTAACGACGGTGACACCTCCAACCGCTACATATGCGGCAACGGGGCTGACGCCTGCGACCAGTTACACTTATTTTGTCAAAGCCATTGATCAACTAGGGACGCAAGATAGCAATTCGAACCTTGTGACTTTTACCACCAAAAGTCTGGGCACGTTTGCAAGCATCAGTGATCTTTCCGTTGCTGAAGCCGCAACGGGACAAACTGCTGCCCTGAGCTGTTCGGATGCTTATGGCAGTACACCGAGTTATTCCATCACCAGTCAAAGTGATAGCGATAGCACCTGTACTTTGACTGCGGCCCCCATCAAAATATCTTGCACGCCCTATAAGACCGGCCACAGCAGCTGGACCTCGGCTTTATCTGTTCAGTGCTCGCTCAATGGTTCCACATTCACAAAAAGCTTTACCGTAACAGCAACCGACACCAACCGTTCACCGTCGGTGGATAGTATTGCAAATCAATCAGTAACCGCTGGCAGTGCGATCTCTGCGATCAATGCGGCCGACGGTGGCGATGACTTTGATGTTGATCTTGATGCACTTAGTTATTCCTGCACATTTAGTGGCGGAGGTTTTGCCGGAGGAACAAATTGCACGTCCTTACCAGGCACGCGCAGTTTCAGCGCCTCGGCTGGTACCCTGTCTTGGACACCGTCCTATGCGGCAGCGGTGGCGGATGTTAGTACTGACTATTCCATTGTGATCGTTGCGAGCGATCAACAAAGTAGTGCTCTTACTCATTCTCGGACGTTTACGGTCACGGTGACCCCGAAACCGATCTTTGCTGCGATCAGTACGCTGACGGTCGCCGAAAATGCAACGGGGCAGACAGCAGCTCTGAGTTGTGCTGACGAACTAGCAAGTTCCCCGTCTTATACGTTGGTCAGCCAAAGCGACGCGGCTGGAAATTGTTCGATTAGCTCTGGCACGGTGTCCTGCTCACCGTCTTATAAAACCGGGCATAGCACTTGGACTTCAACGCTTTCTGTGAAATGTACGATCAATGGAGCCGACTATACCCGAGCCATGACGCTTAGCGTAACGGATACCAACCGTGCACCCGTGCTCACCACTATTGCGGATCAAACATTGGTAGCCGGAACGGCCATCTCTTCGGTCAACGCTTCTGACTCGACTGCCAGCACCGATTTCGACATTGATCTCGATGCTCTCGCGTATACCTGCACCTTTAGCGGTGGCGGTAACAGCGCAGGAACAAACTGTACATCACTTCCTGGTACTCCTGCCATGAACGCCTCAACGGGAGTTCTTACATGGACGACTAGCTATGGGGCCGCAGTCAGCGCCTCAAACACCACTTACACGATTACAATTACGGGAAGTGATCAGCAAGGCTCCCCGTTGACCAATGCAAAATCATTCGCTGTTACAGTAACGCCTGCTACCCCCTCGCTCACCGCCAATAGCGATCAGGTCTTTCCATCCAATTATTTGAATCAAGGCAGCACGCTCAGTCTTGATTGGAACAATATCCGAGAAGGAAGCCCAGGCAGCGACACTGGGGTGACCTATGCGTGTGTCTATGATCAGGTTATTGACGGGACCGTCAGTTCGGGTACTAACTGCTCCTCCTTGGGCGGCACCGTTTCGTTTAGCACCTCGGCGGCAACCTTCAGTTGGACTCCCAATGCTACAGTATGGGGCGCCTATGAAATCAAAATAACCGGAACAAATGCGGCGGGTAGCGGAGACGATGTCGTGATTGTAGACGTCAGACCAGCTTATGTGACGACCAATCTCCGGGGTAACTGGGACGCTCAGTTTGGGGAACTGACGAAGCCGGGCTCGGGGTCTCTCACTAGTTGGAGTGATCTCACCTCCAACGTCTTTGATGGGACCAATAATAACTCGACGAATGCGGCGTGGGCGGGGACGGGGGTTTATTCGAGTCCATATAGGTTGACCTATGATGGGAGTGGTAGGACGGATTTTGGAAGTTCGGTGATGAGTGGGCAGACGAAGATGATGTTTTCAAGTTGGGTGGCGCCGACAACGGCGACGAGTCTTGACAAAGTCATCATTGGGAACAGCAGTAATGGGACAGGCAATGGCTTTACCGTAAGACAGGCCAAAAAAGATGCGAGTAAGATTGAGTTCGTCATTGGGAAAACTTACCGAGATGTCGTGTTGGCCGATAGTCCTGTCGGTTATTGGAGATTGGGTGAAACGAGTGGATCGACCGCGACAGATATTTCGGGAAACAACAACGGCACATACACAGGCGGATATACGCTTTCTAGCACCGGTGCTGTTTCAGCAGATAGTGATCTTGCCACTACATTCAATGGCTCATCAAGTTATGTTGATTGTACCAACTCGAGTACCTTTAATGTAACAACACGAGTGAGTCTAGAGGCTTGGGTTTATCCTTCAAGTAATAATCAAAATGGAGGTGTCATCGGGAAATGGACTAGTGATGCTCAACGTGCCTATTCTTTGTACCTGGGCCAAGATGCAGGCACAAATAAATTCGGATTTATTATGATGCAATCCAATGGTGTCGTAAAAAGCGTGTTTCCGACAAATACCTTCGCCGCAAACCTCTGGTATCATGTAGTAGCAGTTGCGGACGGCTCGAATTTAAGAATTTATATTAATGGTTCAGATACTGGACAAACTACTGCTTATGACGGTTCGATCAATGTTGGAACGAACAAATTCCTAATTGGAAAACTAAGGCCGGAAGATAATGTCTATAGTTACTCAGGCCGAGTCGATGAGGCCGCCGTTTACAATTATGCTTTAACTGCTGCGCAGGTTTTAGCGCACTATAATGCCGGCCTCGGAACATATGGTGGTATTTGTTACTCAACTTCAACATTTTCTAACGGCGCCTGGAATTTTCTTAGTGGACTTTTTGACGGTAGCACCGCCAAGCTCTTTGTTAACGGCCGCCAAGAGTGTTCGGTAACTGCTCCAGCAACTCTAACATCGCCTGTTACCAACCTCGTCGCAGCATCTTCCTCCGCTTCCTCCCAAGCCAACGCCTGGTCCGGTTCCATCGCCGACCTCAAGATCTACGGCTCATCCGATGGTTCGAGTGTAGGCAGCTCCAGCGATATAGTGACAAACTTTAATGCTGCGGCCGACCGTTTTAGGGCAAATCCTGTTAGCTCTAGCGGTATCGTAACAAACGGGCTTGTATTTAACCTCGACGCAGTCAATGGCGATGGCCTTAGATACCCGGGAAGTGGCTGTTCATTCACGAAATGGTTGGATCTTTCAGCGTCGGGGCTAACCGGTACATTGACTAGCTTTTCGTCGTGCGGCGCAACGTCAGGCTGGAACGGCGATGGCACTTCCACGGTAAGCGGGACAGCGGGCCCCTACCGTCTGACTCTGGACGGAACAGATGACTACCTAGTTCTTGGCAATGCAAGCACTATCCAAATCGCCAATGGGAGTATTGCGGCTTGGGTAAAAACATCTTCACCTGGCAGCGGGATACGTAGTGTTTTAACGAAGGCGTCCGCATTTAGTCTTTTTTTACTAGATGGCAAACTGGCTGTATATGACTGGAGCAGCGGTGTTACCAGAGATTCTGGAGTTAATGTCGCTGATGGCGCATGGCACTATCTCGTAGTTACTTTTCAGAGCGGAGTGACTAATGGTACGAAGCTCTATGAAGATGGATCTTTAAAAATGACGACAACTATGACAATTACTTCTCAAGGTTCAAATTTGCAACTTGGAAGCAATGGTGGATCCCAATATTTGAATGGTGAAATTGCAGCGGCATCTCTTTACACCTCAATTCTTTCTGCTAGCGAAATATCCCAAAATTGCAATGCCCTAAAGGCGCGATTCTCGGGTGCAACGTGTAATTGATATACTCGTATTGCCAAGGCCGAAATTAAGATTCGAAGGTACGCAGGTAACCAAACAACATTCAAAGACAAATCACTTTCGGATTCAAATATTGCTTAAAAATATCAAGTAACACTTGAGCGCTGAGAAACCACTCGCGAAAAAATGATCGAGCGTACTTTTTATCGGAGTTTTCAGTGATTAACGGTTTGATTTTCGCGCGCGGCTCATGGAGTGCAATACTTTAGTTGCAGGTTGCACCCGAGAATCGCGCTTTTAGCGCGTTGCAATTTTGGGAAACTTCAGATGCTGAAAGTGCCTTATTATACACTGCGAATTTCGCCATATCTCCCTGGTAATTTCCAACCACTCCGCTATTCAGCGAGCCTAGTTGCAGTGTTGTCCAGGAAATTGTTGAGGTACCGACGGCTGACGCAGTTGCTTGGGCCGCGCCATTTTTGTACCAGGTGATAATCCTATTTGTACCATCATGGCTATAGATGATAGCGAGATGCACCCACGCGTTCGCAGTTAAACCGAGTGCCGCCGTTGGAGTTCCCGCGTGCCAGTCAATGGTTCCCGCGGGATAAATTCTCAGCGTATTTGCAGTGGCGGGGCCAGAGTCATATATACCCAGAGGGGAGGCGGTTGCTGGCTTTACCCACATTTCAAGTGTCAGCGGTAAAGTCCTGGTCATAGAACCGAGGCGCACATCATCATTGGTTCCATCAAAGGTCAACCGATACGGATCTGCCGCCGTTCCTGCACCATTCCATCCGCTGCTAGCGCCGCAGCTTGCAAAGTTGGTTAGGGTCCCCGTAAGTGCCGAAGCCGAGAGGTCAAACCAGCTAAGATCTGACGCGGCACAGCCGTTCGCATACTTGGTAAGTCCACGGCTGGCATTTGCTGCGTCCAAATTTAATACAATTCCGCTGGTCACAATGTTCCCGACTGGCGTCTCGCGGAACCTATCCGCTGTCGCAGTAAAGTTTGTATTAATATCGGTCGAGCTGCCTACACTCGAACCATCGGAGGTTCCGTAGACTTTAAGATCGGCAATAGAACCGGACCAGGCATTGGCTTGAGAGGACGTGGAAGAGGATGCGGCGACGAGATTTCCTGCAGGGGTGGTAAAGCCGGCGCTGACAGTAGCGGAACATTCCTGACGGCCATTCACAAACAACTTTGCGGTGCTACCGTCAAATAATCCACCGAGGAAATTCCAGGCGCTGTTGGAAAAAGTCGATGTGCTATAACACACTCCACCATAGGTCGCGAGTTTCGCGTTGTAATGCACAGAGACCTGGCTTGCAGAGAGCGCGGTATTATATATAGCTACTTCATCTATGTAGCCATTCCAATTATATCCGGAAGAATATTGTCCTATGACAAAACCCTGATCGACATTGGCTGTACTACTTAGAGTCCCAATAAATGAGGTCTGTAATACGTTATCAAGATAAAACTCGCCCGAGTTTCCCGCACCGGTTTTGATTAATACCAAATGGTGCCATTGGTTCAGCGTCAGGGTGAATGGGTTGTAGGCCCGATAGGCACCCGATGCGACGGCCCAAAATACCTGATTCGAATCGAACTGGATGTAATAGCTGTTCGACGTGGAAGCTATGGGGATCTTACCTCCGACACTATTCGCATAAACCCACATCTCCACGGTGTGAGTATCGTCACCTTTAATGGTGTTGGTAAATCCATTGGCAACCGCGACATAGTCGTCTGAACCATCAAATCCAGTGGCCGTGTCTCCGTCTCCGGAAATTGCTCCTACAGCACCTAAAGTTGGACCATTGGTGTATATGCCATCAAAACCGCTGCCGGAGATGTCTTTTGCTGTTGTGCCAGTGCGATCACCCAGTCGCCAATAAGCAACTGGACTGTCGGCAAGCACAACATCCTGATAACTTTTCCCCACCACCAACTCGATCTTCCCGCTCTGACTCTTGCTCTGCCGCACAGTAAATCCATTGCTATCCACTGTGCTGCCTACAAGGATGATGAAACAGCACCTGCTTTATGTCGCAGTCACTACGCCCCGAGCGCTGATGTACTTAAAGACTTAGTGAGTCCTCGGAACTTTGATATAGCGCTGCGCTCTGTGAGTAGCATCCAAGATGTACAGGCAAGATTAGCAGCTGGATTCCCGGTGACAATTTCCGTCCCAGTCAATCAGAATGGCTGGCAAAGTGACGACGGAAGCGTGACACACAGCAAAGAGCTAGAGGCCCAGTGCAAGACAGAGCCAGACCTTTGTGGAGGGCATACTGTAATCCTTACAGGCTATGACCAAAAGCGAGAAGTGTTTTTCTTTAAAAACTCTTGGGGCGGAGATTGGGGCAAGCAAGGCTATGGAATCATGCCCTATGACTTTGTCAAAAACTGGTCTTATGGCTCCTTTTTCTATTTAGATGTAAAAAAATTCGATGCAAACGTTCAGAACAATGGCAACGCTTTTCAATTAAGCCCCGTGCAGTCATCAACTGAGCTTAGCCAAGACAGCGAAGGTCGTCCAGTTTACAAAGTTTCTCTGAAATTTCGCTTCGATGCACCTCTCGGGACTTTCTACTACGTAAGCCTCTTTCCACAGTTAGAAATTAAGCCCAGCAGCGAAGGCGAGACATCTGATTATGAAGTGCTGTATATCAAAGATGAAAACGGCAAAGCCAAAGCTCTTTCCGATCGTCGCTTCATTCTAGCTTTTCAAGCAGAGTTGTTAGATTACTCGACAGGTGGTTTGGAGCTTTCCATTCCCCAGTCAGAACTCGAAAAAGCTGGACTCGAAAATTTGGACAATCTGGTCTTACGCCCTACGATTTATCAAATGACTGATACGGAGTCCTACAAAGTTTTATTTCGCGAATATTTGAACTTGCCACGCTAAGTTCAGATACTTGTACGGAAGGGGAGCAGGCGCATAGCTTTGAGCTACGCGCTTTCAGCTTCTTGCTTAGTTCTTTCTGAACTTGACGTAAGTGAGCTTGAGACCGTGACTGCCCCTAAGCTGTAATAGACTTGATCTGCTCCCTCATCATCTCGAACATAGAGCTGTTTTCCATCCAGCTCGAGTCGCTTAAACTTTTCTTGCCAAAAGGGACTGAGCTGCTCGAATACGGACTTCTGCACTATAATTATGCTGTCTTTCGTATTTAAATAGGGAAAAATCAGGTCGCGAAGCCCTTCATATCGGGTTGCCAAAATAATTCCCCGACCAAAAAGATCATAAACTTGAGCTCCAGACTCCGGATAATAAGCCTCCACAGGCCCCAAGGCGATGCCGACCGCACAGTACATAGGCATTGATGGGGCTGCTTGAGAAGCGCGGCTTTGAAAAATACGCATAAATTCAAAAGCTAGAGCCAAGGTATGATCCGGAGATCGGGTAGGCCGGCCCATTTCTGAGCCGGCCCCACCACAGAACCGTACGTGCGGATTTCCCGCATACGGCTCTTCGGAAAGAATAAAATTACAGCCTTGAATATCCAGC
>Ga0315276_10001046_pt1 | contig 24566 bp, 24 predicted proteins | sample YL17G05_0_MG_FD_204542 | JGI IMG/M metagenome (GOLD analysis project Ga0315276, IMG submission 204542) | Sediment microbial communities from Yellowstone Lake, YNP, Wyoming, USA - YL17G05_0 | ecosystem: Environmental > Aquatic > Freshwater > Lake > Sediment | place: USA: Wyoming | collected... | reverse complement strand
GCCTCTCTCCACTGTTCGTGAAGAACATCTTCGAGATCATCAAGGAGATCAACCGGCAGGGAACGACCATCCTGCTGGTGGAGCAGAACGTCTTCCAGTCCCTGCGGATCTCCCATCGAGCCTACGTGCTCGAGACCGGAAGGGTGGTACTCTCCGGGACGGGAGAGGAACTGCTCGGCAACGAGCACGTGAAGAAGGCCTTCCTTGGAGCCTGATCGAGCCATGACCAACGACCCGAGCATGACCACGGTCCGGCGGTGGATGACGCCGAGCCCCATGACCATCGAAGACACGGCGAGCATCGTGGAGGCCATCCATATGCTCAAGGAGAAGAACGTCCGGCGGCTGCCGGTCATGCACGGCGGCAAGCTGGTCGGCGTGGTCACCGAGAAGATGCTCAAGGACTTCACGCCCAGCAAGGCCACCAGCCTCGACACCTGGGAGGTCCACTACCTCCTGGCGCGCACGCTGGTGACCACGGCCATGAACCCCAAGCCGCACAAGGTTCACCCCGACGACGAGATCGCCGACGTGGCCCAGCTCCTCCACGACCGCAAGCTGAACGGCGTCGTGGTGGTGGACGAGCGGGACCAATTGGTCGGGATCCTCACCACCACCAACGCGCTCGAGGCCCTCATCGGCTTCGCCAAGGCGCTGAAGAAGTAGCCCGGCCGTCCCGCCAGGGCGAACCATGAAGCTGGCGACTCACGACCGCGGCGAGGTCCTCTCCTTCGCCGGGTTCCACCACCTCTCCCCCGCCCTGCGCGACGGCGCGCCGCGGCTGGTCGTCGCGGCGGAGAATGCCGGGCGGGTGGGGTGGGAACCCTTCTTCGCCGCCCTCGACGCCGCCGGCCTGGTCATGGCCTGGGACACCGAGGACCCAGCCTCGGCTGCGCCGATCTCCGCGGCCGCGGGGCGCGCGCTGGAGCGCATTCCGACCTTTGCCGCGATGGAGCAGGCGCGCCGCTTCGTCCGGGCCTTCCGGCGCGGGCCAACCCCGCCCGGGGCGTCGTAGCCGTCAGCGGCGGCGCCGCTTCGTCGTTCGCTTGCCGGGCTTCCCGGACTTTCCAGCCTTGCCCGACTTCTTCCGCGACGGCCTCTTCCCTGGATCCTGCCGCGCTCCCACCTTGGCCTCGCCACCCTCGACGAGAAGCAGGTCGATGCGGCGGCGGGCCGGGTCCGAGGCCGAAACCTGGACCTCGATCTCGTCCCCCACCCGGTAGGCGCGCCCGCTTCGCTTCTCGACCAGCGCGTGGCCCTCCTTGTCGAGGACGAACCCCTCGCCGAGGTCCTCGGCCTTCACGAGCCCCTCGACGTACCAACGGTGCATCGACACGAAGATGCCGAACTCGACCACGGCTGCGACGGTGCCCGGGCTGCGCTCGCCGATCCGGTCGGCCATGAAGAGCGCGGCGTAGTAGGCGCTCACGTCCCGCTCCGACTTCATGGCGGCGCGCTCCCGATCGGACGCCACCATGGCGATGCGCTCCAGTTCGCCGGCCCGAGGGCGAACCCCGGGGTCGTCGCCGAGGGCGTCGCGGAGGAGCCGGTGGACCACGAGGTCGGGGTAGCGCCGGATGGGCGAGGTGAAGTGGAGGTAGTGCTCGGCCGCGAGCCCGTAGTGGCCGATGTTCTCCGGGCTGTAGACCGCCTGCATCATGGCGCGGAGCAGGAGCTGGTTGAGGGCGCGCTGCTGGGCGTGGCCGGCCAGGCGGTCGAGCAGGCCGGCCAGCGCCAGCGGCCCGGCGCCCACCTCCGGCACCTCGAAGCCCTGGGCCCTGGCCAGGTCGAGGAAGGTCTGGAGCTTGTCCTCGTCGGGCAGGCCGTGGACCCGGTAGATGGTGGGCAGGTCCCGGTCGCCGAACCAGCGGGCCACCGCCTCGTTGGCGGCCAGCATGAACTCCTCGACGATGCGGTGGGCCCGGTTGCGCGGACGCCGCTCGATGGCGAGCACCTTGCCATCCTCGCCAAGCACGATCTTCGACTCGGGCAGGTCGAAGTCGATGGAGCCGCGCCGCCGTCGCACGCCGCCCAGGATCTCCTGTAGCTCGCCCATGCGGACGAAGTCGTCCCTGAGGAACTCCCGGGGCGGAACGCGCTCGCCATCGAGCATGCGCGCCACCTCGGTGTAGGTGCAACGCGCCGCCGACCGCATCACGGCCGGATAGACGTCGACCGCGCCGGGCGTGCCCGAAGCGTCGAAGCGCATGTCGGCGACCATGCAGAGCCGCTCGACCTCGGGATTGAGCGAGCAGACGCCGTTCGAAAGCCGCTCGGGAAGCATGGGCAGCACGGTGCCCGGGAAGTACACGCTGGTCCCGCGCCGCAGCGCCTCGGCGTCGAGGGAGCGCCCGGGCCGGACGTAGTGGGAGACGTCGGCGATGGCGACCACCAGCCGGTAGCCGCGACCGGGCAGCTTCTCGACGAAGACCGCGTCGTCGAAGTCGCGGGCGTCCTCGCCGTCGATGGTGACGAGCGGGATGCCGGTGAGGTCGCGCCTCCCGTGCCAGTCCTCCGGGCGAACCCGGTCGGGCGTGGCGGCCGCCTCCTCGAGGACATCCTCCGGGAAGACGTCGGCGAAACCGTGGGCGTAGGCCGCCCGGAGCACCTCGACCGAGGGGGCCTGGGCGTTCGAGATGCGGTCCACGACGCGGCCGGCGAGCGGTCCGGGGCCGGAGTCGAGCCAGACCTTGGCGATCTCGCCGTTCTTCACGAGGCGCGTCTCCGGCACGGGCATCGTGGGCGGAAGCTGGTCGTCGATCGGAACCACGAAGCTCTCGCGCCCGCGGGCGGCGTACGCGCCGATCAGCATCCGGCGCCCGCGCTCCACCACCTCGGTGATGCGCGCCTGCTCGCCGCGGCGTCCCGGGAAGCTCTCGAAGCGGACCACGTCGCCGTCCACGGCCTTGCCGCCGTCGCCCGGCGCGACGAAGAGGTCGGGGCCTTGCCGGTCGAGCCGGACCAGGAAGCCGAATCCGTCGCGGTGGCGGGTGAAGAGGCCGACGAGCCCCTTCCCTCCCGGCGCCACCCGCGGCGCTGGCCTGGGCTTCGACGACGCCAGCCTGGGGTTCGACGACGCCGCGGCGGGCACGGCGAACCGGCTGCCGACCTCCTGCACCGTTCCGTCCCGGACGAGCTGCTTCATCAGCTTCTTGGCAATCCGCAGGGCTTTCGGGTGCAGGTGCGCCCGCTGCAGCAGGTCGGGCAGCGAGATCGCCCGCCCCCCGGCGCGGCGCAACTCTGCGACCAGCGCCTCGGGACGCACGTCGGGAACGGGGCGTTCTGGCATGCGCGAATGTTGTCACGGACGCGCCCCGCCCGCTAGAACCGGGGGGTGCTCTCGCCCACCCAAGCCCTCGAACGCATCCTCGGCGCTCTCGACGACGTCACGCCCCTTCCGCCGGAGCGGGTGCCGCTCTCCGAGGCGCTGGGGCGGTCGCTCGCCGAGGACGTCCGCGCCGGGATGCCGCTTCCCCCCTTCGACAACTCCCAGATGGACGGCTACGCGCTGCGCGCAGTCGACGCGTCACGCGCCGGAGCGCGCCTACCGGTGGCCTTCGAGGTCTTCGCCGGAGACGACCGTGGCCGGAAGCTTCCGCCCGGGTCCTGCGCCCGCATCTTCACCGGCGCGCCGCTGCCCCCAGGAGCCGACTGCGCGGAGATGCAGGAGGAGGTCACGCGGAAGGGCGGCGTGGCCCGCTTTCGCAGAGCGGCCGTGGCCGGACGATACGTGCGCCCCGCCGGCGCCGACGTCGCTCCGGGCAGCGTCGCCCTCGCGAGCGGCCTCGAGGTGGACGCTGGAGCCATCGGCCTCGCCGCCGCGCTGGGCCACTCCGAGCTCTCGGTGCGGCAGCGCCCCCGGGTGGGCATCCTCGCCACCGGCGACGAGATCGTCCCCCTGGGGGGCGTCCCGGGCCCCGGGCAGATCTTCGAGTCGAACAGCCACCAGCTGGCCGCGGCCTGTGTCGAGGCGGGCGCGGTCCCCATCCGGCTTCCGCTTGCCGGCGACGACCGGGCGTCGCTCCGCCGCTCGCTGTCCGCGGCGCGCGGACTCGACGCGCTGGTGTCCATCGGCGGGGTGTCGGTCGGGGATCGTGACCTGGTGCGGGCCGGGCTCGAGGGCGCCGGCGCCCGCCTCGACTTCTGGCGGGTGGCCATGCGCCCCGGGACGCCGGTCGCGTTCGGGCGCTGGGGGGCCATGGCGGTCTTCGGGCTGCCCGGCAACCCGGCCAGCGCGCTCGTCACCTTCGAGCTCTTCGTCCGCCCCGCCCTGCGGGCGCTGGCCGGGCTGCGCGGCACCGGCCGGATGGTGCTCCGGGCACGCCTCGGGGAAGCCGAGGAGAAGCCGCCGCAGCTGACCCTCTTCCTGCGCTGCCGGATCCGCCGGGAGGGAACTTCACTTTGGGTTGATGCCCTGCGGACCCAGCAGAGCGGCCACCTCACCTCGGTGGTGGGGGTCGATGCGCTGGCCGTGCTCCCGGCCGGGCCATCGCGCCTTCGCCGGGGGCAGGTGGTGGAGGCCATCCTGGTTCGCGCGCCGTCCGGGTAGCCCCGTCCTGGCCAGACGTTTTCCTCGACCCTCGGTGCAGTCGATGTTAGACAAACCGTCTATGGCAAATCCATCCAAGAATCGCCGCAGCGCATCGCTCGCCGACAAGTTCGCCGCAAACCTCAAGTCGGAGCGGCTGCGCCGGAAGCTCTCCCAGGAGACCCTGGCCGGCAAGGCCGGGCTCTCGATCTCCTACATCTCGATGCTGGAGCGCGGGCAGCGCACCCCCCCGCTCGACACGCTCGAGTCGCTCGCCAAGGCGCTCGGCGTCGGACCCGCCTCGCTCATCTCCTGATCGGTCGAGCCGAGACTTCCGGATGGCACGCACGGTTCACTGCAAGAAGCTCGGGAAGGAGCTCCCGGGAATGGCGTTCAAGCCCTTCCCGAACGACCTCGGTCAGCGCATCTACGACTCCATCTCCCAGGAGGCCTGGAAGATGTGGCTCGAGCACTTCAAGATGATCCTGAACGAGTACCGCCTGGCCCCGGGCGACCCGAAGACCAACCAGATCCTCTTCCAGCAGGCGGAGCAGTTCTTCTTCGGCGCGGGCGCGCAGCTCCCGCCGGACTACGTACCGCCCCCGAAGAAGGGTTGAGTTCCACCATGCGGGGCGAGGGAGAGGTCCTCCTCGTCTCCACCTACGAGCTGGGCCATCAGCCGCAGGGCATCGCGCTTCCCTCGGCGTTCCTGACCCGCGCCGGATTTCACCCCGCCAGCCTCGACCTGGCCGTCGAGCCGTTCGACCCGGCGCGCGTGATGCGGGCGCGGTTGGTCGCCATCTCCGTCCCCATGCACACCGCGCTGCGGCTCGGCCTCGACGCCGCCGCGCGCATCCGCGCGATGAATCCGGCCGCGCTCCTCGCCTTCCACGGAACGTACGCCCCGCTGCACGCGCCGCTGCTCCTCGAGGCCGGCGCGGCGGCAGTCCTGGGCGGCGAGTGCGAGGAGGAGCTGGTGGCGCTCGCCCTGGCCGCCGAGCGAGGGGAGGATCTCTCCCGCTTCGTCCAGCGCGGCGGAGGCGAGGCATCCCTGGCACGGCTCGACTTTCCGGTGCCCCGCCGGGAGGGGCTGCCCGAGCCGGGCCGCTACGCCCGGCTGCGGGAGGCGGACGGGCGCGAGCGGCTGGCCGGCTACGCCGAGGCCACCCGAGGCTGCCTGCACCGCTGCCGCCACTGCCCCATCCCGGCGGTCTACGACGGCCGCTTCTTCGCCGTCCCGGTGGAGACCGTGCTCGCCGACGTGGAACAGCAGATCCCTGCCGGGATCACCCACGTCACCTTCGGCGACCCGGACTTCCTGAACGGGCCGGTTCACGCCCTGCGGATCGCCCGCGAGTTCCACCGGCGCTTCCCGGCCCTCTCCTTCGACTTCACCGCCAAGGTCGAGCACCTCGTCCGGAACGCCGACGACCTGCCCAAGCTGGTGGCCTGCGGCGCCGTCTTCGTCGTCTCGGCGGTCGAGTCGCTCTCCGACCGCGTGCTCGCCAAGCTCGAGAAGGGGCACACCCGGGAGGATATCTTCCGGGCCTTCGCCGCCAGCGATCGGGCCGGCCTGCCGCTCCGCCCCACCCTCGTGCCCTTCACGCCCTGGGAGACGCTCGCCGGCTACCTCGACCTCCTCGAGACCCTCGAGGAACGGGGCTGGCTCGGGCGCATCGACCCGGTGCAGTTCTCGCTGCGGCTGCTCGTGCCGCCCGGGTCGCTCCTCGTCGGCGATCCGGATCTGCCGCTCGAGGGGATCGACGAGGCCGCGCTCACCTGGCGGTGGAAGCACCCCGATCCCCGGATGGACGCCCTCCAGTCCCGCGTCGCGGCGGTGGTGGACGCGGGCGCCACGCGCGGGGACGACCCCGCGGCAACGGTGGCGGAGGTGAAGGCGCTGGCGCTCGCGGCGGCCGGACGCAGCCACTCCCACGTGGCCCGCCCCTTCTCGACGGCCGGGTCGCCGCGCCTCACCGAGAACTGGTTCTGTTGAGCGGAGCCAACCGCGGGGCAGGTGGCTCCGCAGCGGGAATGGAACGATCGCTAGCGCACCGTCGGCAGCGGCGCCCGGATGTCGAAGGAGAGCTGCCGGTGGGCTTCGCGCAGCGAGGCCTCGACTGCCTCCGGTGTTGCACCGCGCGCGAAGAGGAAGCCCAGGTAGGCGTCCCCCTCGGGCAGCGGCACGACCTCGCGCCCCTCCGGCGCGGTGACCACGACGTCCTCGACGCCGGCGACGGCCCGGGCGGCCTCGACGCCGGCCACGCCGTGGAGGACGCCCCGGCTCGGGATGGGGAGCATCATGACGCCCGACGCGCTCGTCTCCCGCCGGACGGACGCGATCGGAAGCCCCATGGCGTGGGCCACCACTACCTCCTCGAGCGAGGTCCCTGCGCCGAACCGGAGAGAACGGGCGCACAGGCCGCCGATGGTCCGGGCCGCGACCTCCAGGATCACCGGCCCGGCCGGGCCGAGCCGGGCTTCGGCGTGGATCGGCCCCTCTCGCAGACCCAGCGCCGCAGCAGCCGCCGCGATGATCCGCTCCACCTGCGCCTGCGTCGCCGCGGGGTGGCGGGACGGCGTGACGTAGAGGGTCTCCTCGAAGTACGGGCCGTCGAGCGGATCGGGCTTGTCGAAGAGCGCGAGCACCTCGAGCCGCCCACCGCGCAGGAGCCCCTCGAGGGCGACCTCCGGCCCGGGTACGAAGTCCTCGACGAGGATCTGGCTCCCCTCCCCGTCCTCCCGCGCCTTCCGCTCGGTGCGCGCGGCGGCGAGAATGGCCTGGATTCGCCGCCAGGCGTCCCGGAACGACGCCGGGTCGTCGGCGCGGATGACGCCCCGGCTCGCCGAGAGGCCGAGCGGCTTCAGGACGCAGGGGTACGGGACGGCCTCCGCTCCAGCCTCGGGGCCGCCGGTGAGAGAAAAGGCCTGGAAACGTGGGACGGGAAGCCCCGCGGCGGAGAGCGCCTCGCGCTGTGCGAGCTTGTTGGCCGTGCGCCGGGCTGCTGCCGGAGGGTTCCGAGGCAGGCCGAGCCGCTCGAGCGCCAGCGCCGCGATGACCGCGGTGCCGTCGTCGGCGGGGACGACGCCGGAGATGGGGCGCCGGGCCGCCTCGCGCTCGATCTCGTCGGCCGCCGCCTCCGGCGCCCGGTAGTCGAGCGAGAGCAGCCCATCGCTCGAACCAAAAAACTCCTCGATGCGGTGGCAGCGGTCCGTGCCCACCACGACCTCGACGCCCAGCCTGGCCGCGGCCGCCAGGAAGTCGTTGGCCCGATAGCTCTGGGTGGGCACGAGGAGGAGGAGCCGGCCAGGGACCGCCATCTACGCTCCTTCCACGCCCGCCCGGAAGATCGCGAGACCGCCCGCCTCGCGCGCCTCGACCTCGCGGCGCCGCCGCGGCCAGTCGGGGTGGTGCCAGGGGTAGAGGAAGGCGTCGGGGTGCGGCATGAGCCCGAGGATGCGCCCGCTCGCGTCGCAGACCCCGGCCACCCCCAGCGCGGATCCGTTCGGGTTCTCCGGCCAGCCCATGGCGATCTGGTTGTCGACGCCGACGTAGCGGAGCGGCAACTGCCCGGTCGCGTCGAGCCGGCGCAGCGCATCGTCCGACTCGGCGACGAATCGCCCCTCCCCGTGGCGGGACGGCAGGTCCACTGCACCGAGCCCCTTCGTCCAGACGCAACGGCTCCGGGGATCGCCGGCCACGCGAACCCAGGCATCGCGGTAGCCGAGCCGTTCGTTGTGGGTGAGCGTTGCACGCGGGGTGAAATCGTGCGCGCCCGACTCGGGGCCGGGCAGGAGCCCGAGCCGGGTGAGGGTCTGGAAGCCGTTGCAGATGCCGAGCACCCTTCCCCCGCCGGCCAGGAAGGCGCCCAGGTCGTCCTTCAGGTGGGCGCGGATGCGGGTGGCCAGCACCAGGCCGCCGGCCACGTGGTCGCCGTAGGCGAAGCCGCCCACCATGGCGAGCACCTGGTAGTCGGCGATGCGCCGCGGGTGGCGGTGGGCGAAGAGGTCGGTGAGGTGGACCCGATCCACCTCGGCGCCCACCAGGCGGAAGGCGTGTGCGGTCTCGTCCTCGCAGTTGAGGCCGAAGCCGACGGGGACGAGCACGCGGACGGTCTTCACGCGCGCTCCCCTTCCCGCTTCCAGGCGCGGGCCAGGCCGGCGACGTCCTCGTCGACGACCGGGTGGCCACCGAACGAGATGCGCAGCCGCCCGCTTCCGTCGTAGGTTCCGAGCCGCCCCACCGGCTCCCCCGACAGCCGCCGCGTGAGCGCCGCCGCGTGCTCCGGCTTCGCGACGAGGAGGAGCCGTCCAGCCGACTCGCCGAGGAGGAGCGCCTCCCAGCCGGGGGCACCCTCCAGCGGCGCACGGGAGAGGTCGACGTCGAGCCCGAGCCCTGCTGCCCGGACGAGGAAGAAGAGCGACGGCAAGAGCCCACCGCGCCCGGGGGCGTGGGCGGCCGTGACGAGCCCTTCCGCGATGGCCTGCGAGACCTTCCGGTAGCGCTCGTGGAACAAGGCGGGCCGGCAGCGGGGCACCTGTCCTCCCGAGGCGCCGCGGAGGGCCGCGTACTCGGAGCATCCCAGCTCGTCGCCGGTCTCTCCCACGACGTAGAGGACCTCGCCGGGCCCGGACGCCTCGAGGGTCACCGCCCTCCGCACGTCGGGGACGATGGCGATGGCAGAGGCGAGCAGCGTGGGCGGGATGGAGATGCGCTTTCCCCCCACCACCGCATCGTTCTTCATCGAGTCCTTGCCGGAGATGAGCGGGGTTCCGTAGGCCCGGCAGATCTCGGACAGGCCGCGCGACGCCCGCACTAGCTGGGCCGCCTTGTGACGGGCGTCTGGGTTCTTGGGCCCCTCCAGCGGATCCGGCCAGCAGTAGTTGTCGAGCAGAGCGATCCGATCGAGTCTAGCGCCGGCCGCCACCACGCGTCGCACGGCGAGGTCCACTCCGGCCTGGGCCATGGCGTGGGCGTCCTGGTCGGAGTAGGCCGGGAAGACCGCCTCGCCGAGCGCGTAGCCAACGTGGCTGCCGTCGTGCGAGACGAGGAGGACCGCGGCATCGGCCGGGACGTCGCGGTGCACGCCGATCCAGGGCTTCACCACGGTCAGGCCCTTCACCTCGTGATCGTAGGTGCGGTCGAGCTCCTCGGCCGAGCGGAGGTTGTCGCGGGCCAGGAAGGCGCGAGCCAGTGCGCTTCCCTCCGCTACCGTCGGGAGCGGCGCGGCCGGGAATGGCCCAGGCCACGGCTCCGTCCACTCGGCGACGATCCGCATCTCGGGATCGCCCTCGTGGAGGAACGCCATGGGAATGAGCCCGACGGTCCGTCCCGCGTGGAGCAGGTGAAAGAAGGGTTCGGATGTGAACTCACCGAGGTCGGTGGCCTCCACCTCGCGAAGCCGGGCGAGGTCGAGGAACTGGGCGAGCTTCTCCGGCCGCACCGCGAGGGTCATTCGCTCCTGGGCCTCGGAGACGAGGATCTCCCACGGCGCGAGCCCCTGGTACTTGAGCGGCGCTCTCGCCAGATCGAGCCGGGCACCGCCGGGCTGCTTCCCCATCTCGCCCACCGACGACGACAGGCCGCCGGCTCCGTTGTCGGTGATGGCGGAGTAGAGGCCCCGGTCGCGGGCCTCGAGCAGGAAGTCGAACATCATCCGCTGCGTGATGGGGTCGCCGATCTGCACGGCCTGGACCGGGCTCTCCTCGGTGAGCTCGGCCGAGGAGAAGGTCGCCCCGTGGATGCCGTCCTTGCCGATGCGCCCGCCGACCATGACGATGCGATCGCCCGGGCGAGCGTGCTTCTGCTCGCCCGGCGCGCCGGCGATGGTGACCGGCATCCGGCCCACCGTCCCGCAGTAGACGAGCGGCTTTCCCAGGAAGCGCTCGTCGAAGAACTCCCAGCCGCGGGCGTAGGGAATGCCGGACTGGTTGCCGCCGTCGATGACGCCGGCGTGGACGCCTTCGCGGATTCGCCGGGGGTGAAGGAGCCCGGGGGGCAAGGCCTCCTTCCACCCGGGCGGCGCGAAGCAGTAGCCCCAGGTGTTCGAGAGCAGGTCGGAACCCATGCCGGTGCCGAACGGATCGCGGTTCACGCCCACGATTCCGGTGATGGCGCCGCCGTAGGGGTCGAGGGCCGACGGGCTGTTGTGGGTCTCGACCTTGTAGACGAGGTGAAAGCGTTCGGTGGCCTGGATGACGCCGGCGTTGTCGTGGAACACCGACACGAGCCAGCTCTTGCCCTCGCGAGCGCGGATGGCCTGGTCGACGGCCTCGGTCGTCCCGCGGATGAAGGTCTTGAAGATGGACCGGATCTCCTCGGGGGGCCCGCCGTCCTCCCGGTAGGAGATGACGGCGTTCATGATCTTGTGCTTGCAGTGCTCCGACCAGGTCTGGGCCAGGCACTCGAGCTCGACGTCGGTGGGCGCGGCTCCCAGCCCGGCGGCCCGGCGATCCGCGTCTGCACCGGCTGCCCGGTAGAAGTCGCGCAGCGTCTTCATCTCCTCGAGCGACAGCGCGAGCAGCCGATCCCGGGAGAGCTTCTGCAGGGCCTCGTCCGGGAGATCCAGGCTCACCGTCTCCACCGGACGCGCGGCGTGCTCGGCCACCCGCGGCACCGCGAGATCGGGCGGGGAGGCCTTCCACTGCGCGTACGACTGAACGCCCACCCGCTCGATCACCTCGTTGGCGAGCAGGGCCCGGGCGATGCGACCGGCCTCCGCCTCCGACACGCCCTCGAGCAGGTAGAGCCGCGAGGTGTAGACGTGGGCCCCTTCCCCGAGCGGGCGGCCGAGGAGGTCCTCGATGGCCACCCGGGCGCTCTTCGCGACCGGGTCGGTGACGCCCGGCTTGTAGCCGACCGATACGGCCACGTCGAAGGGACCGTCGTCGAGCCGCCCCACCCCTCCCTGGCGCACCACCGGCCCGGCGAACTCGCGGGCCACGGCCTCTGCCTCGGCCAGGGAGAGCGGCGCCTCGACGTGGAAGACGTCGCGGGTACGGACTCGGCCCGGTGCGAGCCCGAGATGTTCCCGGACGCGCCGGGCGACGGAGCTTCCCAGACTGTCTGTGAAGCCAGGACGGGTCCCGACCTCGATGCGTGTGACGGAAGGCAACGGGATTCCTCTGATCCGCGGGGGGCCGAGAGTCTACCTCGAAGGCGCTGGAATTGGCGCTACTCCCGGCGCCAGGCTCGCGGAACGGCGTCGAGCGAGGCTCGCCGGTCGAGGTCGTCGAGCGCCTCGAGGGCCCGCTTCTCCTCCAGCTTGACGACTTCCAGGTCCCCGTTCAGCTGCTCTTCCAGGACGTACTGGAAGTTGCCGCGGGCTTGATCCCTTTCGGCTCGGATCTCCAGGTGACGCTGCTTCGCCTGGGCGACACGCCAGTTGGCCTCCCGGAAGGCGTTTCGCCAGCCGATCTCCCGGGCGGCCTCCTGCTCGGCCGCCGCGGCAAGATCCTGCGCCGCCTCCTGCGTCTCGACCCGACTGGCCGCCACAGCCTGCCGGGAGGACTGCGCGAGCGCGTCGACGAGGGGCGCTCGCGGGAACGGCACAGGAACGACGGGATCGCTCCCCGGGATGGCGAGCACGGCCCCGTCGGCGACGCGGGAAAGGTCGCAGTCGATCCTGGCGTGGCCGTGCCCCATCCAGACGTTCCCGCCGCCGGTCGGGACGGAGAGCCGGTTCAGCCGGGCCAGGATGTCCGGGGGCACCTGCGCCCCGTCGAAGGCACGTGGACCCGATCTCCAGTCCACGATCCGGCCGGCCAGCATGCAGTCGCGGGCGGGCGGGTCGATCGCGAGGCGCACGGTCTCCGCCGGCGGCCGCCCCGCAGCCGCACGCGCGACCACGAGATCGAGTCCGTCCGAGCCCGGAACGGCCGACAGGAGCACGGCCGACCGGGCGAGCCGGTTCCAGAGGTCGCCCTGCGCCCGGCGGTCCTCGTCGCCGGCCTGCTCCTCGGCCTCCCGCCACGCGGCGGGGACCTCGCGACCGAGGATGCCGGCGAAGGCCTCGACGGGAACGGCGAGCCAGGGGCGTGCCGGATCGGGTGGAATGGACGGGGCGATGCCGACCAGGTTGCCGCGAGCGTCGATCACCGGTCCGGCGAGCGGGCCGGCGGCCTCCTCGGCGCGCAGAAGAGGGCGTCCGGCCACTGGGGTGAGTCCGCGGGCCGCGGCCTCGCCGATGACCTCCGAGCCCCCGCCGTCGAGCGCGACGAGCAACGATGCGCCATCGGAGAGCGTGGTCGCCGTTCCGGGGGCCACGAATGGAGCGGCGGCGCCGGGGAGGTGAAGGATCGACGTGCCGGGCGGGGCACCGGGAGCCGCACGGGCCAGGAGTTCGCGGCCGTCGGAGAGATGGAGTTGCCCCTCCCCCTCCCGGCAAGGGACGGAGCCCAGCGCGCGGTCGGGAGCGACGAAGACGGCCTCGCCGGTGGCCTCGCCGCACGTGAGGGTCGCGCGGGCCGCGAGGAAGCGCGGGCGGGGGTCGGGAACGTCCGTCGCCGCCGGGGCCGCCGGCGCGGCGGCTGGAGCGGGCATCGCCGGCGAGGGCGGCGGAGAAGGCGGGCCGGTGAGTCGCGTGGCCCGCCAGGTGGCCGCTGCGGCGGAGAGAAGGATCACGCCGACGACCGCGGCGGCGGCGCGCTTTCGCCCTCGCGGCGGAGGTCTGGGGCTGGGCGGCACGGGGACAGGGTACCCGGGCGACGGCGCGCGCGCGACCGTTTGGCTCGGCCACGGGCGGCGACGCCCACGTGAGGGACGTCGTCTCCCTGAGCGCCGCAACAACCTATTTACACCCCAACATGCGTATGCCCCAACGGGGCCAGCAAAATATTTGGGACCCACCAACGTGGGACCGCCACCGTCTGCTGCGGGCGAACCCCCCGTTCCCCTGGGAGTGAAGACCATGACCGCTGCGCTCGCTCGCCGCCTCGTCGCCGCGCTGTCCCTTGCCGTCTCGGGTGTCGCCACCGCCGCCGATCCCCCGATGGTCCCAGCTCGCGTCACGGTCCTCTACGACGCCTTCGGTCCCCCGTCCGAGCTTCGGAAGGACTGGGGCTTCGCGGCCCTGGTCGAGTACGGAGGACGTCGCATCCTCTTCGACACGGGCAATGACTCGGCGATCTTCGCGCACAACGCGCGGACCCTGGACGTGGACCTGGGCCGGCTCGACGCGGTCGTGATCTCCCACCGCCACGGCGATCACACGTCTGGCCTGAACGCGCTGCTGGCCGTGAACCCGGGCGTGAAGATCTACGTCCCGGTCGAGGGCGCCTTCTTCAGGATGCCACTGCCGGCCACCTTCCTCCAGCCCTCCGTCCCGTCGCTCCCGGCCCGGTTCCGCTACTTCGAGGGGAAGCCACCCGACAAGCTCTTCACCGGGACACCCTGGGAGAAGGCCGACTTCCAGCGCGTCGCCCAGACGACGGAGATCTTCCCTGGCTTCTTCCTCCTGACGACGAAGTCGGAGAAGGCGGGCACCGTGGACATGAACGAGCTCTCCCTCGCGATCCGGACGCCGAAGGGGCTCGTGGTGGTCGTGGGATGCTCCCACCCGGGGGTGGAGAAGATCCTCGCGGAAGCCGCCAAGATCGACCCCAAGCTCTACCTCGTGACCGGGGGGTTCCACCTCGTCCTCACTCCCGAGGCCGAGATCCGTCGCGTCGCTGACGTGCTCCACGACGGGCTCAAGGTCCAGCGCGTGGCTCCGGGCCACTGCACGAGCGAGGTCGGCTTCGCCGTCTTCCTGGAAAGGTACGGCCAACACTTCGACGCCGCCGGGCTGGGATCGGTGACCGCACTCCCGTGAGGGGGCTGGCCGGGGGGCACGCTCGGGACACAATGCTGCCCGCCAAAGAGGACGGGCTGTCCGGTCAGTCACCGAACAGCCCGCCTTTTCCGTCTTTGTTGGTGGACCCGACCGGGATCGAACCGGTGACCTCCTGAATGCCATTCAGGCGCGCTCCCAGCTGCGCCACGGGCCCGTCTATGTCTGCGACCGCTCTAGGCCGTCTCTTCCTCGAGACGCCTCAACTGCTCCCGAAGCGCCTGCAACTGCGCGGCTCGCGCGTCCACCTCCGCGAGGAGGTTCCGGAGGTCGTCCGGCACGCCCGCCACTCCCTGGCGAGCCAGCGAGTAGTACTTCTCGCCCAGTTCCTGCAACCGCTGGTCGAGCTCCCTCCGGGCGAAGGCGGCGTCGATCTTCTCCTTGCCGATCTGGGACCGCTGCACGATGCGGTCGCGGATGCCGACGAGGAAATTGCGAAACGCCACGTCAACCTCCCTGCTCGGGCGAGAATTGGGTGCTTCAGACCCCCGACAGGAGGGCGTTACCTAACGCGGCGCCCCGTGCCCCGTCAAGCGGGTTCGCCCCTGGGAACGCGCCTTGGGCGCCGGCCGCCGCTCGAGCCGCGCCAGGTAGAACCCGGCGCCCGGCTCCCGATGTGGCCAGCGCCGTTCGGAAGCGGCCAGCCGGAACTCCGGGTGCTCCCTCAAGAATGGCTCCACCACATCCTCCCCCTCCTCCCGGAAGACCGAGCAGGTGGCGAAGACGAGCGCGCCCCCGGGCCGCACGAGCTTCGCGCCGCCCTCCAGCACCGCCCGCTGTGCCTCCTGGAACCGGACCACCGCCGCGTCGTCGATGCGCCAGCGTGCATCCGGCTCCCGGCAGAGCGCTCCCGATCCGCTGCAAGGCGCATCCACGAGCACGCCATCGAACTCGCCTCCCGGTGTGTCGCTGGAGATCTCGACCTGCGCCCCGGCCCGGTGGGCCCGCTTCGGCAACCCGGCGAGCCTGCGTGCGCTCGCATCCCAGGCGGTGACCCGGGCGCCCAGCGCCGCCAGGGCGAGCGATTTGCCGCCGCTCCCGGCGCAGAGGTCGAGCCAGGTCTGGCCGGACTTCGCCTCGCAAAGTTCCACCGCCCGCTGGCTCGACTCGTCCTGCACCTCGGCCAGGCCGCCGCGCAGCGCTGGCGCCTCGAAGAGGCCGGCCCGATCCACCACCCGCAGCGACCAGGGCCCCTCCCCGGGCGCCGCCGGGATGCCGGCCGCGGCCAGCGCCGCCCGCACCTCCTCTCGCGTGGATCGGGAGACGTTCACCCTGAGTACGAGACAGGCGTCCCGGTTGAGCGCCCGCAGGCACGCGGTCGCCTCCGGTTCTCCCAGGTCCCTGAGCAGCCGCCGCGCGAACGGGTCGGGCACGCTGCCGCGAAGCGCCAGGGCGACCACGGGATCGGACGGCGAGGCGATGGGGCTCCCGGAGGAGTCGAAGGCGAGCGGACCCTCGGGTCCGGGGCGCGGCAGGGAGCGGGCGACCCGGAGGACCTCGGCGTCGGAGATGGCCCGGGGGCGCCTGGGGCCGGGGAGGCGCAGGTCGCGGGCCACGGCCTCGGCCCGCTCCCCTTCGACGGCCACGCGCCAGGCCAGGTAGCGCAGGAGGGATCGGTCTGCGGCGATGGGCTTCGGCGCACCGGCTCGCACGAGGGCCGCGTCCACCACCCGGAGCCACCTGGCCACCGCGCGGACGGCGGCGGCAGCGTGGCGCCGCTCCTTCGGACCGATGCCGGGATGCGCCGCGAGGGACCCGGCGAGCGCGAGGCGCAGCGGGCGACCCGCGCCCAGACCATCGATCGCCACCAGCGCCGCGGCGACTGCGCGGCGGGAACGGATCTCGCGGGAACGGGGACGGGCTACTTCTTCGGGGCGGTCTTCTTGGCCGCCTTCTTCCGCTTGGCGCGGGCCTTCCATGCCTGCTTGCGGGTGGTCTTCATCCGTATGTGCTTGCTCTTGGAACGGGCCATCCGCATCACCTCGCGTATCGGGTTTCGAAAGCGGCACACGTATAGCACGGCGAGGCGGTAGCGCCACGTGTTCAGTGCCCCGACCCAGGCATGGCCGTCACGCGGCCCGCGCCGCCGATTCGAACCCCCGCGTCGCCGAGGGACCCGGAGGCACCGGTGTCAGGGGAAAGGCGTGGGTGGCGATCACCTCGATCTTGGTCACCACCTTGCCGTCGATGACCTGGGTGTCGGCGAAGATGTCGCCGATGCGGATTCCCAGCCGGTCGGTCCAGACCATCCAGCACTCGAAGGCGATGATGGGCAGCCCGACGAGGAGCAGCAGGATCCACCCCAGCGGCACGACGAAGAAGAGCGCCACCAGCGCGAAGTCGGCGTTGCGCAGCATCGACTCCCGGTACCCGGCCGGCGTCCTCTTCGGGATGTACATGGCCCGGACGCCGAAGAGGCGTTTCCCCGGCGACTGACCGTGAAGAAGCCCGTCGGCCAGGAGGAGATAGACGACAGCCAGGATGGCGCCCAGCTCGTGGCCGAGCGTCGCCAGGGCGAAGGCGAGCAGGAAATCCACGCCGCGGGCCAGGCCGCGCAGCCAGAGGTCGGCCTTGGGGTACGGCGAGCCTTCCGGACGCGCGTCACGCATCTATTCGACGGGGCCGGTCGGCCCCGCTCCTCGCCCAGTGAAGAAGAGATACGCCATCGCCGGCCGGTGCGACCCCTCTCGCATGGCGAAGTGGATCGACTGAAAACTCCAACCCTGGGCGGCCCGGTCGTTCAGGACGCCCGCGAGCGTCTCCTCCGTGACCGGCGCCACCTCCACCACGTCGTACCGGATGGCGCCGCCGCCGGTCAACGGCGTGCACCCGTCAGGAGGCGAGCGGCATCCTTCGCGGTGTAGGTGAGGATGAAGTCTGCTCCGGCCCGGCGAATGCACAGGAGCGTCTCCAGGATGACCCGGTCCTCGTCGATCCAGCCCGCCTGCGCCGCGGCCTTGATCATCGCGTACTCGCCGGACACGTGGTACGCGGCCACCGGCACGTGGACCCGATCCCGCACCAGCCGCACGATGTCGAGGTACGGAACGGCCGGCTTCACCATCACCATGTCGGCGCCCTCGGCGAGGTCGAGCTCCACCTCGCGGATGGCCTCGCGCCAGTTGGCCGGGTCCATCTGGTAGCCCTTGCGGTCCTTGGGAATGCCCGGCCCTTCGCGGGGCGCGCTTTCTGCCGCGTCGCGGAATGGTCCGTAGAAGGCCCCGGCGAACTTGGCCGCGTAGGAGAGGATGGGCAGGTCGTCGAATCCGGCGGCGTCGAGCCCCTTGCGAATGGCGCCTACCCTGCCGTCCATCATGTCGGACGGGGCCACGATGTCGGCACCGGCGCGGGCGTGCGCCACGGCCTCCCGGGCGAGGATGGGAATCGTCAGGTCGTTGTCGACGACGAGGTCCTGTCCGGGGCCTCCCGACCTCGGCGGCTTGAGGATGCCGCAGTGGCCGTGGTCGGTGTACTCGCAGAGGCACACGTCGGTCGCGACGATCAGGCCGGGGAGGCTCTTCTTCAGCGCCCGGACGGCGCGCGCGACCTCGCCGTCGTCGGCGAAAGCCCCCGAGCCCACCGCGTCCTTGTGGACCGGCACGCCGAAGAGGATCACCGAGCGCACGCCGGCATCCCAGCCGGCCTGGGCCTCGGCGACCAGCTCGTCCACCGAGAGCTGGAACACGCCCGGCATGCTCTTCACCCGATTCCGGACCTTCTCTCCGGGGACGACGAAGAGCGGCCACATGAGGTCGTCGGGCGAGAGCACGGTCTCGCGGACGAGGGTGCGAAGCGCCTCGGTTCGGCGCAGGCGGCGGGGGCGATCGAGGGGGAACGGCATTCGCGGTTCTTAGCGCAATCCGGCCCGACGGGAAAGGGACGCGCGGCAGGCGCCGTGCCACGGCCCTACGGTGGGCCGTTCGGATCGACCTCTCGAAGCACGAGTCCGCTCGGGATCTTGGGGTGGAACCAGGTGCTCTTCTGCGGCATGGTCAGCCCGGCGTCGGCCACCGCCTGCACCTGCCACATCGGCGTCGGGTTGAGCAGGAAGGCCGCCTCGTACTCTCCACTCAGCGTGCGCGTCACCGCGTCGCCGGCGTCGCGGACGAAGGCCAGGTTGCCGGGGTCGCAGCAGGCCGGCCCGAGGACGCCGTCGAGGACCACCCCCTGGAGCACGCTGGCGTCGAGGGCTCGAAGCGTCTCGTGGGCAGGCAAGGGCAGGCTGGTCAGGTCGGCGCCGTCGCGGAGCGTGATCAGCCGGGCCTTTCCGTCCCGCGCGGTGACCAGCAGGAAGGCGCTCGACTTGCCCATGTGCTCGGAGAGGCGCGACACCGCCCAGGCCCGGCCGGTGGGGCGCCGGATGTCCTCCTCGATGAGCTCGACCTGGAAGAACGGGGCGAGCCGGCGGGCCAGGTCGTCGGGCGAGACGCCGCCGAGCGAGCGCAGCAGCCGGTGGGTCGGGAAGATGACCAGCCCTGGGTCGCCCTTGGCGAGCAGGCACATGAGCGTGAAGCGGTGGCCGCCGTCGGCGGGCAGCCCCGGCTTCACCCGGTCGAGCTCGTCGCGGTAGGCGAGCGCGGCGGCGTAGCGGTTGTGACCGTCGGCGATGAGCACCCGCCGGTCGGCGAGCGCCTTGCGCACCCCCGCGATGGCGTCGGCGTCCTCGATTCGCCAGAGCCGGTGGCGCGTGCCGTCGTCGGCGACCGCCTCGGCGACCGCGTCGCGCTGGAACGCGCCGGCGAGCGCGGCCGCAACCTCGCCGCGAGGGTCGTCGTGGAGCCCGAGGACCGGGGAGAGGTCGGTGCGGACGTGGCGGAGCAGGGCCAGCCGGTCCTCGACGGAGGTGGGCCCGGTGCCCTCGTGAGCCCGGATGATGCCCTCCTTCAGGTCGTGAAGCCGCACCGCCGCCATCACCCCTCGCCGGATCCGCTCCCGGCCGTCGGGAGCGACGAAGGCCTGCTCGAGCCCGTAGAGGGCCGGCCGGGGGTCGCGCTTCAGGATTCCGGCGCCGATCCACTCGCGGAGACTTTCGGCCGCCCGGGAGTACCGATCACTGCCCGGGCGGTCGCCGGGAAGCTGCCGGTCGAGGATGAGGTGCACGATGCCGTGAGGATCGCGCGCCGCCAGCGCATCGCGCTGGGCCGGCGTGATGATGTCGTAGGGGGGCGCGATGCGGGAGGAGAGCGCCCGACCAGACGAGGCGAAGCGGATTCCCTGGAATGGCGCGATCACCGGCACGGGCGCGGGACCGTAGATCAGCCGCCGCGGGAGGGCAAGGGCGACCGGAGCGACGCCTCGATCTCGCTCCACGGCACCGCCCCCGCCCGGAGCAGCCTGGCGCCGGAGGACCGGACCTCGACCACCGTGCTGGGCAGGCCGCCGGGGGTGGGTCCGCCGTCGAGGACAAGGTCGATCCGCGCCAGCAAGGCGGGGGCGAGGTCGGCCGCGGTCGCCGGCGACGCCCCGCCCGCGGGGTTCGCCGAGGTGGACACGAGCGGCCCCCCCGCCAGCCGCGAAAGCTCGCGCGCCAGCGCCAGCCCCGGGACGCGGACCCCGACGGCGCCTCCGAGGACCAGCGCCGCGGGGAGCCCGGACGCGGCGGCGGCGACGAGCGTCAGGGGGCCTGGCCAGAAACGGCCTGCGAGGCGCCGGGCCGCTTCGGGGACCTCCTCCCAGAGCGCGAAGGCCATGCCGGCGTCGGAGGCCACGAGAGGAAAGGGCTTCCCCTCGGGACGGAGCTTGGCCGCGGCGAGCCGGGCCAGCGCCTCCGGGAGCGACGCCAGCGCACCCAGGCCGTAGAAGGTCTCGGTGGGATAGACCACGAGCTCGCCGCGGCGCAGGGCGGCCGCTGCCGCGGCCAGGTCGCGGGTGAACTCGGCCACTCCGCTCACCTCCACCGGCGAAGCGCCCAGAGCCCCGCCGCTGCGAGCAAGACGTCGGGAAGCCAGGCCGCCGCGGCCGGCGGAATCTGGCCCGACCGGGCCAGCGACCAGGAGAATCCCTGCATCGCGTAGAAGGCCAGCGAGACGCCCACCGACTCGACGAGCGACGCGGTGACGAACCCCTTGCGCCCGCGCCGAAGCGCGAGCGCCAGCGCGAGGAGGCTCGCCGGGATGGCGGCCAGCGGATAGGCGAGCTTCCGGTGCCACTCGAGCGCGTACTCGGCGGTGGGAAGCCCCAGCCGGGCGCGGACGGCCACCTGCTCGGCCAGGACCGCTCGTCGCATCTGCGCCGGCCAGCCCGGACGGACGGCGAAGGCCATCGGATCCTCGTCGAACCGGTAGGCGCGCCGCGGCGCCCGATCGAGCGACATGGCCCCGTCGTCGCCGAACCGGCGCTCCTCGACCTGCTCCAGGATCCAGTCGCCGTTCGGGCCCGGGATCATGCGGGCGGCGTCGACGCGTCTCTCCAGGCGGAAGGAGGGGGAGACGTCCAGGATGGTGACCCGCTCGAAGGATCCGTCCGGCCCTGCGGCGCGCAGCTCGTAGAGCCGACGGCCGTCGCGGCCCCGGAACCAGGTCTTGCGCTCCTGCCAGCGGCTCCAGGCCGCAGCGCCCTTCCCGCGCGACGCCTTGATCTCGTCGGCCTTGGCTGCCGCGCCGGCCGCGAAGAGATCGTCGAAGACCACCATGCCGCCGGCCACCAGCGCGGCCACGGCGAGGACGGGAACCGCCACCCGCCACGGGCCGAGGCCGAGGGCCCGCATCGCGTCGTACTCGCGCGTGCGGCGGATCCCGGTGGCGGTCAGCGAGGCAGCGAGCAGCATGGACGCCGGCGCGGTCTGCCAGGCCACCGACGCGGCCCGGTACAGGTAGACCCTCCAGGCGGCAGAGAGGGCGCCCTCCCCCTGGAAGGCGCTCGCACTCTCGGCGAACTCCACCGCCAGGAATAGGACCACGACCGCCGTGAGGGCGCCCAGGAACGCGAGGAGCGCGCGGCGGGCCAGGTGGAGGAAGAGCGTCACCGCACGGCCCCCGTGCCCCGTCGGGCGAGCAGCGCCAGGAGGCCCGCGGCCACGGCCGCGACCGTCAGATTGGCGAGATTGGCGCCCAGCCAGGGCGGGAGCGTCCCGTCGTGCCCGAGCCCCTCCCCGATCCGGAGCAGCGTGTAGTAGCCGACGGCGGCGAGGAGGGTCACGCCGTAGCCGAAGGCACGCCCCCCGCGGCGCATGGCCGCGATGGGAACGGCCAGCAGTCCGAGGGCCAGGATGCCGAGCGGCACGGCGATGCGGCGCCAGAGGAAGGTCTGCCAGTAGCGCCGCTGCTCGGGGGACCCCTCCCCGGCCGCGCGCAGGATCTCCCAGGGGCGCAGCTCGAAGGCCGAGCCGGAGAGCTGGTTGCGGGCGTCGAGCGTGGCCCCGAGCCCCAGGTCGGCGGTGGCTCGGGCGAACCGGGCCACCACGTAATCCCTGGCCCCGGGCTCCTCCCGGTGGACCTCCCCGTCCTGGAGGACGAGGCGCAGGCCACCGGCGCTGGTGGCCTCGAGCCGCCCGGAGCGGGCGAAGACGAGGACGGGCGCCGACGGGTTGGTCCGGTCTGCGATGAGGAGGTCGTGAAAGCCGTCCTTCTCGGCCCGTGCGGCGTGCAGGGTGATGCCCGGGATGTCCTCGTAGAAGACCCCCGATCGGATCTCGCCCTGGAGATTTCGACGGATGACGTCGTCGACGCGCTGACGGGCGTCGCGAAGGCCCGCCGGCGCCACCACCAGGGCCACGAAGAGCGCGAGAAGCGACACCGCCCCGCCGAGAAGGAGCGGGACCCGAGCCAGCCGGATCGGCGATACCCCGACCGACGAGAGCGCCACCACCTCCCGGTCCTCGGCCAGCCGTCCCACGCCGAGCACCGCGCCGAGGAGGAAGGCCACCGGCAGCACGTACTCGAGGAGGTGAGGGACGAGGTCGACGAGGATGCGGGCCACGTCCCAGGGCGAGACGCCGCCCCCGAAGAGGACGTCGGCCTGGGCGAGGAGCTGCGAGGCGAGAAGAAGCTGCGTGAGAAAGAGGAGCGCCGCCGCGAACGGCAGCAGGATCTCGCGGGCGAGGTAGCGGTCGAGCCGCGTCACGCCTTCTTGTCGGCCTGGAGCCTGACTTGCAGCGCGGCGTCCTTGGCCTCGACCTCTCGGGCCATCCGCGCGCGCTGCTCGCGGACCCTCGCCGCCAGCTCCGGGTCGGAGAGCGCCAGGATGCGCGCCGCGAGCAGTCCGGCGTTGCGCGCCCCGGCCTTGCCCACGGCCATCGTGCCCACCGGGACGCCGCCCGGCATCTGCGCGGTGGAGAGGAGCGAGTCGAGGCCGGAGAGGTCGCTCGAGGGCAGCGGCACGCCCAGGACGGGCAGTTCGCTCTCGGCGGCGACGACGCCGGCTAGATGCGCGGCCGCGCCGGCGCCACAGACGATGACCTGGATGCCGCGTGCGGCGGCCTCGCGGGCCAGCGAACCGGTCCTGGCCGGGGTGCGGTGGGCCGACGAGATGTGGATCTCGGCCTCGATGCCCATCTCGTCGAGCGCCTTGCGCGCCTCCGACATCACCTCCCAGTCCGAGTCTGAACCCATGAGGATGAGGACCTTCGCGCTCATTCCGCCTCCCCCGGGCTGGTACGCCCGATGTCCCTGCGATATTGGGCGCCGCGGAACCGCACCTGCTCCACGGTCTCGTAGGCGCGCGCCGCGGCGTCGGCCCGGTCGGTGCCGAGCGCGCAGACCGTGAGCACGCGACCTCCCGAGGTCACGAGCCGGCCGTCGGCGCCGCGCCGGGTCCCGGCCTGGAAGATCTGAACTCCCGGGGGGAAGGGCCCCTCGGCCCCCTCGATGGCGTCCCCGATGGTGACGCGCCCGGGGTAGCCCTCGGCGGCCATCACCACGCCCACGGCGGCCCGCGGATCGACCTCGACCCGCACCGAGGACAGGTCGCCCCGCGCCGCGCCCAGCAGCGCCGGGACCAGGTCGCCGGCGAGGCGCATGACGATGGGCTGGGTCTCAGGGTCGCCGAAGCGCGCGTTGAACTCCAAGACTCGAAGCCCGTCCCTGGTGAGCATGAGCCCGGCGTAGAGCGCGCCCCGGAACGGCGTCCCACGCCGCGCCATCTCCCGGACGGTGGGGAGCAGCACCCGGTCCCGCACGTCGTCGAGAAAGGCCGCGTCCACCGTGGGTGTGGGCGTGAAGGCCCCCATGCCGCCGGTGTTCGGCCCCCGGTCGCCGTCGAAGATCCGCTTGTGGTCCTGGGCCGGGGGAAGCACCAGCACCCGCTCCCCGTCCACCAGCGCGATGACGCTCACCTCGGGACCCTCGAGCCGCTCCTCCACCACCACCCGCGACCCGGCCGCACCGTGAACCCGGTCGACCAGAATGGCACGCAGCGCCTCCTCGGCCTCCGGCAGGGTGCCGCACACCACCACGCCCTTGCCGGCCGCCAGCCCGTCGGCCTTCACCACCACGCGGCCGCCGGCGGCCCGTGCGCGGGCCAGTGCCGGTCCGAGGGCGTCGAAGGCGCCGTGGTCGGCGGTGGGGATGGAGGCCACCCGCATGACCTCCTTGGCGAAGGCCTTCGACCCCTCCAGCTGGGCGGCGGCGGCGCTGGGTCCGAAGACCGGGATCCCGGCAGCGGTCAGCCGGTCGGCCAACCCCAGCACGAGCGGCGTCTCGGGGCCCACGACGACGAGATCGATCCCGTTCTGGGCGGCCCATCGGGCCAGCCCGTCCACGTCGTCGCCGGGAATGGCGACGTTCTCGGCCAGGCGCGCGGTTCCCGGGTTTCCGGGCGCGCAGAAGACCTTCCCGGCGAGCGGGCTCTGGGCGATCTTCCAGACGAGGGCGTGCTCCCGCCCACCCCCTCCGACGACGAGGATTCGCATTCCCGGGCGGTATACCACGGAGGGCTTTTAATGGCGGAAGTGGCGCATCCCCGTGGCCACCATGGCGATCCCGGCCGCGTCGGCCACGGCGACCACCTCGGCGTCCCGGACCGAGCCCCCCGGCTGGATGATGGCGGTGGCCCCGGCCTGGATGATCTCCTCGACGCCGTCGGGGAACGGGAAGAAGGCGTCGGAGCCCACCGCGCTGCCGGCCAGCGGGAAGCGGGCCTTCATCCGGGCGATCTTCACCGACTCGACGCGACTGGTCTGGCCGCCGCCGATGGCCAGCGTCCGGTCGCCCTCGGCGAAGACGATGGCGTTCGACTTCACGTGCTTCACGACCTTCCAGGCGAAGAGCAGG
>Ga0315276_10001045_pt1 | contig 24577 bp, 30 predicted proteins | sample YL17G05_0_MG_FD_204542 | JGI IMG/M metagenome (GOLD analysis project Ga0315276, IMG submission 204542) | Sediment microbial communities from Yellowstone Lake, YNP, Wyoming, USA - YL17G05_0 | ecosystem: Environmental > Aquatic > Freshwater > Lake > Sediment | place: USA: Wyoming | collected... | reverse complement strand
TCTATATAACGTAGTTCATCATCAAATGGAAGAAGCAGAAATTTGTGAATAAAGGCCATTCTTACATAAATACAGCAGATTTATGTCGTTGAATGTAATGGAACTAATTAAGTCCGGGTGGCGCATTTTAGTATTTTTTGTACAAAAAGATTTATAAACTCATATTAGTATCATATTAATACAAAATTAATAGAACATTAAGATGGTAAAAGCAATAGTTGATATAAGCGAAGAAGCAAACAGAATTTTAAATATAGTTAAGGCCAAAGAGGTGTTAAAAGATAAAAGTGACGCAATCAATTTAGTTATAACTATTTATGGACAAGAGATACTTGAACCAGAGCTAAGACCAGAATTCATAAAAGAACTGCTTGAAGCGCAAAAAGAGAAAACTATAAAAGTTAAAGATTTTCATGAACATTATAGATAAAGAGGTAAAATGTATAATCTTGAAGTAAGAGACACAGTTGATAGAATATTTAAAAAACTATTTAAAAAAGATAAAATCTCTTTCGAATATATTAACAAAAAAATTCTTGAAATAAGAGAAAATCCTTATCATTTTAAGCCATTAAGAAAGCCACTTCAAAATTTTAGAAGAGTTCACATAGGAAGTTTTGTTCTTTTCTTTTCTATAAATGAAGCAACAAGAACAGTGATAATTGAAAGATACAAACATCATGATGAAGCTTATTTACCATAGAAAATTTTATGATTTGAGGCTCGCACATAACATCTTCTTAGAATTTGAAAGTTTTACTCATGGCTAATTTTCACAGCTGAAACACGAATCATTCCAGTATCTTCAAAATAACTAACCGCCGTTCCCCTTTTCCTTTTGTTCTCATCAACAAAAATAACGCTAAAAGATTTATTGTATTTAACTTCAAATCCATGACTCTTATAAAAATCAATTATATGTTTTTTTATTGCTTCTTGGTTAGTTAGAGGCACTTCAGAAATCTCAATATCTAATCTTTGGCTATTAATCTCTCCTTGTTCTCCTCTTAACTCCCCGCCAATTTTATCAACTAAGTATCTTCCTAAAGTCATTTCTTTTCTTGCTAATTCTGATACTTCTTCTGTATGTAAACTCATTTTATTTTTTTCCAAGTAATTCATTAACTTTTTCTACTAATTTTGAGCATGGGTCTCTTTGAAGAAGATCAAATAAAAGTGTTGCGCCTGCTTCTCTAAATTCAGCTAAATCTCCACCTTGATTGCTAAGGCAATGCGGAACTACAATCGGTGTTTTAGAATAAGCTGGCATTTTTCTAACCTGTCTAAGAAAATAACAGGTTATTCCAGTAGGCCTATCTACATCTATGCTGTTAGGTAAATCAAACTTCCCTAAGCTTTCAAACCAATCCTGAAGTATAATTAATGGATAGTTTTTAGATTTTAGAGCAGCTATTCCTTCTTCTGCAGTTTCAAACCTCTCTACATTATATCCTTGTTCTTCTAATGTTATTGAGTGGTATTTAACATGTTCTTGATATCCTATCCAGGGGATTGTAGTTTTTTCTTCTGTACGCAAGAGCGCATTTAAAACCATTTGTGAGTTCCCTGGTCTCGTTTTAAAATTCATTTGTCTCATTTTTATTTTTATGGTTTTTAAAAATTATTTTTCTTTCTCCTATTTATTCATACTCTTCTGGGCTTGGCATGCCTCTTGGCATTCCTCCACCCATTCCGCCGCTTGACTTGCCAGAAGCTAAAACATCATCGATTCTTAAAATCATCATTGCAACTTCAGATGCAGAATTAATTGCTTGGGTTTTTATTTTCAGAGGCTCGATTATACCCGCTTTGATTGAATCTTCAACTTTTCCCGTGAATAAATTTATTCCGTCATTTTTTCTGGTTTCATGCGCTGCTTTCAGCTCTGTTAAAACATCTATTGGGTCAAGCCCCGCATTTTCAGCTAAGGTTAAAGGGATGAATTCTAAAGCAGAAGCAAATTCCTCTACTGCTAATTGCTCTCTTCCCCCTAGGCTCTTGCTGTATTCTCTTAATTTCTTTGAAAGCTCAATTTCAACTGCTCCTGCGCCTGCAACTATTTTCCCGCTTTTTAAAGCAGAAGCAACATCTCCTAAGCCGTCTTTAATTGCTCTTTCCATTTCATCTAAAACATGCTCTGTTCCGCCGTGAATTAAAATTGTCAAAGCTTTAGGGTTAGAACATCCTTTAACATAAGTGAAAACATCTTCTCCGTTTTTTACTTCTTCAACTATTTTTGCGTTTCCAAGCTGGTCTGAAGTAAGCTCATTTAAGTTACTTATGATTTTTCCTTGGGTTGCTCTTGCCAGCTTTTCCATATCGCTCTTTGCAATTCTTCTACAGGCATAAATTCCTGATTTAGCAAGATAGTATTGAGCTAAATCATCTATTCCTTTTTGGCAGAAAACAACACTTGCCCCAACTTCTTTAATTTTATCTGTCATTCTTTTAATAATTTTTTCTTCTTGCTCTAAAAATCCCTGCAGCTGCTCAGGTGAAGAGATTGAAATTTTTGTTTCTGTTTCAGGCCCTTTTATTTCTAAAGCAGCGTCAAGCAATGCAATTTTTGCATTTTCAACTTTTGAAGGCATGTCAACAGAAACTTTCTCTTTGTCAAAAACAATTCCAGAAACAAGCTCTGTATTTCCTAATCCCTCTCCTTTACTTTTCTCTATTTTTATATTTGTTAAATCTATTTTTCCATTATCATTTATCTGCTTAACTGCCTTGACAATAATATCTGCAAATTTTTCTTTTACTGTTTCAGCTCCTTTTCCAGTCATTGCAGTCATTGCAATGCTTCTTAGAACTGATTCTTGTTCCGCAGTTACATTAACTGCTAATTCTTGCAAAATTTCTTGGCTTTTTTCAGCAGCTAATCTGTATCCTCGCGTTATAACAGTTGGATGCACTTTGCAGTCTAATAATTTTTCTGCATTTTCAAGAAGCTTGCCAGCTAACATTACAGCTGTTGTTGTTCCGTCTCCTACTTCATCTTCCTGGGTTTTGGCAATTTCAACCATCATTTTTGCAGCAGGATGCTCAATTTCCATTTCTTCGAGAATTGTAACTCCATCATTTGTAACAGTAATATCCCCTACACCATTAACTAGCATCTTGTCCATTCCTTTTGGGCCTAGAGTAGTTTTAACTGCGTCTGCCACAAGTCGCGCAGCCATAATATTATTTCTTTGCGCATCTTTGCCTATCATTCTTTGCATATTTTCAGGCAAAATAAAAATCGGTTGTCTTTCTGATGGCATTTTAATCTCCTTGAGCAGAAGTTTTCACTCCTTCTTCTGTATAATTTTTATTGATAATTTCACGAAGCACATCCTGGCTACTAGCTAATTCTCTAGCTTCAGTTGTATCAATAACAAAACTAGCATGGTATCCTATATGATGGTCTCCCCAAGTATCGTTACAAACATACTTAAGTTTACCAAAAATAGCATTTAAAGTTATTTCAGCTTGTTTTTTGTCCTTTGCAACAGCAAGTACATCATTTGTTATTTCGTTAGAAAATTTTTCATAAGATATATCCCAATTAACAGAGTCGATTTCACAAAAACCATCATTTTCTGTATTTTTTCCCTCTTCCCACCTTCTCGATACTTCTTCTGCAATAAACTCTTCTAATTTGCTTGCCATTTTTCTTCTTAAGTTTTTATTTTAAATATTATTTTATAATTTTTCCCTTTATCTTAAATTTTCTGTGAAGTTTTGTTTTTAAAGATTGTTGTGGTGGAGAATAATTAAACCTGGGCTTTGTGTGCTCTTTGGCCCATGTTCTCGGGCCTTGAAGATTTTATATCTCTTATTGGGATAGTTTTTCGTGGCATTCCAGATAGATCCCCTTGTCCATTTAGCTCTCTATCAATCATTTGAGAAAGTCTGCTTATTGCACCTATTTCATATTCTGAAACCCCTAATTGTGTTGAGTTGCTTATTAGATACCTATTAATCAATAAAGTAGAATCCTTGTAATATGATTCTGCATCAGCATAAGTTGGGTGGTTTTCAACAAGTCTTTGGTATTGATCAGGAAGCCCTAATCTTAAAACTCTGCTCTTTGTTCCTCTTCTTATATTCGAAAAAGCAGAAGCTAAAAGAAGGGATTTAAACTTCCCTGGCTCTGTTTCTTCATTAAGTCTTTTTTGCCCAGTGATTTTCTCTGCTACTCTTTCTAAATATCTTATATTTAGCTCTCTTATTCTATCTATCGGAAGATTAGCATCCTGAGAAAAATAAATATTAGTAGTGTCATAATCAACAGGCAAAAACTTAGGTTTTCCTAAATCAATAAAACCAATTTGTTCATCTTTATTGATAATTACATGATAAGTAGTCATGTCTCCGTGAATCAGCTGAGAGTCTTGTGATGATTTTTTAACTACTTCAAAATAATCTTTAAATATATCAAAATTTTTTCTGCAGTTATCCCTAATTCTTTCTAAAAGACTTCCATTTCCATTGCTGCTCATTTTTACATCATCAAGAAAATTTTTGTTTCTTGCAGATAATACTAAGAAATAATGTTCTGCTCTGCCCATTATATCCCCTTTTCTAGTTATCTCGTTTGGATCCGTATGCAAAAAAATATCACCTTGAACGTTTCTTCCGACTCCATGAAAATCGCAAAGACTTAATATTGTTTTTTCTACTAATGCTGCCCGGGCATCTTCATTGTTTCTTGCTTCATATAATCTCTTATCTAAAAAGTCTCCTTCTATCATCTCTGCTAATAAAATTTTGCTTTTTGCTTGCCCTATAGGAGCAGGAACAATACATCCACCTTTTATGTATCTTCCTAATAAAGCATGCTCTATTTTGAAAGTGTTGCAAGATACCCCATAAATAATGTCTGTTAGCTCATTTTTTTTGGCTTGAGATAAAGCTCTCTTAACCAAAAAACTCCTGTCTATTTTGCCGGTCGGCGCTGTTACAGTTAGAATAAGATACTCGATAGTAGGTGTAACTCCATGATTTCTTATATCTATATTCAAAGTTGCTCCTGGCTGTCCGCTTACTTCTGAAAAAATGTCAGGAGTTATTTCTGCAATTAGCTCCCCAAGGCCAAGTTCATCATTTCTCATTTTTAATTACAGTATACAATAATAATTTAGATACTTCATGAAATGAAGAAGAGATATGCTTGAATTTTTCAGCTATTTTTGCGATTGTTGGATCTTTGTTTTTTGAAAGTCCTTCAAATTTAGGAGTTAATTCATTTTTATAAAACGTGGCTTTTTTAATTCCTTCAGAATCTTTATTATAATAATTAGAAAGAAGCTCAATATACTTTTCTGTTATTTCAAGAAATAGCGGGAGAATTTTTTCTTCTGTTTTAACTTTCTTTGATTGGCTAAGGATTTTACAAATTCTTTTAATTTCATCTCCTACTTCTTCTATTTTCACAGCAATCTGCCAAGTGTTTAAAAGAGTAGAATTATCTACCTTGAGAGTAGTTAGCAGGGTTGGATTGTTTAATGTTTTTATAAACATTCTATAAATTAAAAAGTATAGCCTATTAATATCCCAATCAATAGAATAAATTTCTTTTAATTCTTTATCAGTTATAGCTCCTTTTTTTAAATACATTGCAACTTCTTCTAGCATATTTCTAAGGCTGTTATCAATTCTCCTCAAAAAATTAGGAACATTAACCTCATTTAAATCAAAAAAGTCTTTTGCAACTATTTTTTCTTTTCCTTTTTCAATTATCTCTAAGCTGATCAGGCTTTTCAACAGATACTCAACTCGCTCTCTTTTGCTTTTGTCTAATCCAATGACTTCAAAAACATTGTAATCCTTAATATACGCCGAAGAAATTTCTCTTTCAATATCTTTATCTTCTCGCCCATTTAAATCAAGAACTATCTTCTTTTCGTTTCCATTAGGAAAATAGTTAGTTTGTATAATCAACTCGCCATTAGAATTTGGTGTAACAAAAACATTATCGCCTTTCTTCAAACCAGATTTATCTACCCAATCTTTAGGAAGAGCGATTGCAAAACTCGAATTTCCAAGTTTAATTAATTTTCTTTGGTCCATTTTATTTTCAAATTTTGATTTACGACTGTTTACTTTGTTAAATCAAAATCTTCAGCTCAGACTTTGATTCCCCCTTAATCCATCAAAAACTTAAGTTTTTTCATTTAAAAGTATATATTGTTCTTTGATATATATTTTATACAATATATATTAGTATATATCGAAAACGCTTTTAAGTTTTGCGTAGCTTTAATATGTATATATTTTATATACTGTATATCGAGAAACTATAAGTATAATTTTTTCTTTAAATTTTTTACAGCGAGGTCTGGCTCAGCCATCTGAATGAGAGGTGGGGCATACATCCTCGCTGTTATGCTCATTTATCAAAAATAAAATAAAAATTTTTAAGAAGCTAAGAAAAAAGGGGTTCTTTAATCATAGCTTGGCTTTAATTTAATTAATATCCAACAAAAAATGAATGAAATAAAAACCAGTATTTTAACAAGAGAAGTTATGGATAAAAATTTTCTTATAATTGATTCTTCTTTGCCTTTAATAAACTGCGTCAAAAAAATGAGTAATAAATACGAGGCATGCCTTGTTGTTAAAGATGGGAATTTTTTTGGTGTTTTAGGAAAAGATGATATTTTAAGGGGTTTTATGTACAGCAAAAATAAAGATACAAGAATAGAAGATATTAAAATCAAAAAAAATTTTGAGGTTGTTAATCCAAGAACAGATATTTATGAAACTTTATTATTGATGAAAAAAAATGACGTAGATTTTATAGTTGTTAAAGACAGCAAGAAATTTATTGGCTTAATAACCAAGAGAGAAATAACAGAAATTGAGCCTCTGTTGTTTGAAAATCTTAATCGAACGACTTAACAAAATCAAAAAGTTCCTCTTCATTTATCACACACCAAAGCTTCAGAAATCTTTGATTTCTGCACATAAAATTGTAGAGTTTTAACTTTAAAGTTGTTCAAAATTACACAAAAACTTATAAACCCATTTAACTTATTTTAATTATAGACCAAAAGGAAAAATGAAAATCGGAATAAAAGTTGGAGATATTATGACAAGAGATTTTATTTCTGTAAAGCCAGAGACTTCTATACTTGACTGCGCTAAAAAGATGGTCAAAAAGAGAGTTGGCAGCTTAATTCTTGAGGAAAATAGCCAATTGAAGGGGATAATAACTGAAGGAGATATTATCTGGGCAATGACAAAAAAATCAAGGCGAGATTTAGGAAAAATTAAAGCTAAAGAAATAGCACCAAAAAAACTTATTACAATTAAGCCCTCTGCTGACCTTTACGACGCATTGCAAAAAATGAACAAAACAAAATATAGATGGTTGCCTGTAACCGTTAATAAAAATATTATTGGCTTTCTGACATTAAAAGATATTTTAAGAATAGAACCAGGCTTATTTGAAACAGCTTCTGAGATAATGCAAATAAGAGAAGAAAGTGCAAAATTAAAGAGAGTAAAAGCAGGAGAAAGTTTTAAAGAGGGTTTATGTGAGGGATGTGGTGAGTTTGGTATTTTATACCAGGTTGATAATAGGATGCTTTGTGAATATTGCAGAGAGGAGATGTAGCATCACATTTATCTTCTTGTATATAACTTAATTTGTTGTTCTGGTTTAACAAAAATAAATTACCTTTATGAAGTCTCTTCGGATTTGCAAAACTTTTGTGTTATGGATAACTGACTTGATTAAGTTATAGTTTTGTCAGTTTTCCAGATAGAGAACTAAAAATTAAATGCAACAAATTTAATTTAGTTCTCTATAACTCAAAAGTTTATTTCCTTTGATAATTGGCAAATCCGCTTCATAAAGCCAAGTAGATTCCTTTAACAAAAATATTTAAATACTCTCCTTCTTTTGTTATGGTAAGAAAAAAAGAGATAAAATTGAAAGATGGCAGAAAAAGACCAAATTTTTTCAGAGAAAGTGAAGTATACCGGAATTTGGGATTTTAAAGAAGTTTATAGATTCCTCTATGACTGGTTTGTTGATCAGGGATATAAAATATTAGAAAAAGGATATTCTGAAAAAATTAAGCCAGATGGGAAAGAAATAGAGATAAAGTGGGAAGCGAAAAGAAAAATTTCTGATTATTTCAGGTTCTTGATTAAAGCTGATTGGCGTATTCTTGGAATGACTGAAGTTGAAGTTCAGAAAGAAGGCGCAAAAGTGAAAATGAACAAAGGCTATATTGAAATTAAATTTACGGCCATACTTGAAAAAGATTATGAGCATAGATGGGAAAATACAGCTTTTGTAAAGTTTTTAAGAGGAGTTTATGACAGATACTTGATAAGAGGAAGAATAGACTCCTACGAAGATAAATTGCTAGGTGAGGCTGATGAGGTTATAGCCCAAACAAAATCTTTTTTAACAATAGAAGGCCAACAGCCACCGAGGTCTTAAAATAAGATTGTATAGTGAAAGACATAAATTTTTCACCATTTTCTTATGTCTTTCCCTTGATATCAAAGGCGCAAATGGGGAAATATCAGCGTCCTTTGATATAACTTAAAATTCAGCGCCTACACAACCAACAATTTTTATAAGAAAAGTTCATAAAAATAAGTATAATTGCCACAACCAATAAAACTGGTTTTTAAATGCTGGCAGGCTTTAAGTTTATGCGAGCTCTTTAGAAATTAGTAAATTTTACATTGTAAATTAATAACCCTAATAATATTAAGCTATCTCTGATTTAATCTGCTTTCATAGATACTAACACTACAACAAAAATTAAATAGGCGGAGTTCTATAAATTTAATAATTAAAATGCCAGAATCTGAAGAAGAATTTGAAAAATTTAAAGAATTTTGGGAGAGAACAGAAATAATTAGAGAGCACCTTCCCTCTCTTTTAACTTTCGGAAATATGAGATTACCTTACATATTTGCAGCAGAACACCAATTTAAGGATAGAACAGTTGTAAGAAAAGGAATTATTTTGTTTGAAGCACCAAGTATATTTTTGCCAAGCCATTATAGAGGAATAGAATTAAAAGGAGATTTTAAAAATAAAATTCCTTCTGGAGCTGTTTATATTTTCAGAAAAATGGGCTTGCCTTATTCTTTTATAACCAACCAAATAGAAGCTAAACAAGAGGTAGAGTACGGTGGCTTACAGGAAATTTTAGATAGGTTTAATGAAAAACTAAAAAGAGCAGAAGATATAAAAACAGGGCTTATTAAAGGGGCTCTTGAAGGCACGGAATATTCATTAATAAGATATTCTGTAGGCTTGGCAATTAAATCTGGCCCGAGAAATATAAAAGAATTTTTTGATTACATGAGAAGACAAAAAACAGAGCCCATAAGGGAAGATGAAGAAATAACAGATGAAGAAATAAGAAGACTGTTTGAAGGAAGCTGATGAAATTAAAATATAAAACCTGCTTTATCACCCAATATAACTCAGGATTTCTGCTTCTTTACTTTCTTTATGCTCTATTTTCCCGAACATAATTTTGTTTAATTTTTTTATAGATTCTTCTGAAAGTGCATGCTCAAGCTTGTGGGCTTCTTTTTCTGCAAAAAATTCATCATGCTCAAGAAATTTTTTTAAAAATCTCGATATTGTATAATTTTTATCAAATATATTTTCAGCTTGTTTTTTTCCCTTTGATGTTAAAAATATTTTTGAATAAGGCTGCATTTTCACAAGTTTTTGTGATGCGAGCTTTCTTAACATTTCCGAAACACTTGCTTTGCTTATATCTAATTCAGACGCAATATCCACACTTCTAACTCCCGTATTCTCATCTTCAGAAAGTTCGTAGATAGTTCTAAGATAATCCTCTTTGCCTCTTTTTCTTTCCGCCTCTTTCATAAGTTAGGTAAGCCTAACTTTATTTATAAATCTTGCTTTTTTCCGCAAGATTTATAAGGGGGTGATTTGCAATAAGTTTATGGAAAAAGTTCAGAAAAGGACCTTAAGATATTATGCTGGAAGGGTTGACCTTCCTTGTAATGTAAGTTATTCTTTTAGTGGAAGCAATGGCGGGTATTCAGGTAAAGCACAGCTCACATTTAGTTTGAACAAAATGCAAGTTCGCGGGGAATCATATCTCAGAAGAAATGAGCCTCCAATTATTATAAACCTTAAATTAACTGCAAGCACTAAACAGAGAAATAAAAAATGGCTAAGAGGTGCAACAAGCAGACAGGGCTTGATTATTGTTAATCAACTCAGATGTTATGGAAAAATCGTGCTTGATGAATTATAGATTAAATTTATAAGCTCTTTTGTTTTTATTCTAATGAAGCCCTGTAGTCTAGTGGTCAAGGATCCGGCCCTCTGGAGGCTGGGACCCAGGTTCGAATGAGAGAGTTTTCTTTTTTAGAAAAAAAGAAAAGCTCTAAAAGAAAAAACTAATAGAGCTAAAGAAAAGAAAATGCGGAGAGAAATTTCCGGCTCACGAAAGTCCTGGCGGGGCTATTAATCATTATGTGCACTCTAGGATTGTAAATTATAACTTTAGAACATATATATTTTATCATAGAAAAATTTAAAAAGAATTAAAATACTCTGTAAACATAAACATGGCTAAAAATTTAAAATTGTATCAAGCTACAGTTTGTGGGACACGTCCAACAAGGATAAGTTTAGATGACGCGCGTGGTGAAAGCTCATATAGTGGTAAGTATATTGTTGCTGCCAATAACGAACAAGAAGTGATTAAAAAAATTAAAAATAAACATTCTGAACATCCCAATGACAGGGCTTATGTGGATAAAGAGTTAAAGGCAGGAAGTGATATTCCATTGGAAAAAAGGCTTGAGATTTTAGGAGAGCTTGTTCCTGTAATAAAATAATTTTATTTCTTAATTGATGAAAACTAGATTGGTGGTATCGCGCACCGGCGTGGCTATTTTTAGTATAGAACAAGAGATAATAAAAATAAAAAAGATGTTAATTATAGTAAAAGCTCTATTTTTTAGAGAGAATTCTTCTTAATAAGCCCTCTTTCGTAGCTTGTAGCTGTCTTGTTTCTTCTGCTTTTTGAAGAATTTCATAGGCACTTTTCATTCGTGAATATCTCTTCCCTGTTAAACATACTGTTGATAGGTTTAATCCGAATATAAGCAGTTCTTTTTTTGGACCTGTATAACATTTAAGATAATCTTGGGGTTTAGGATTTTCTCCAGCTAGTAATGCTTCTTCATACTCCTTTATCAACTCAAATCTTCCACTCGCTCCCCTATAATATTTTTTTGCCATATCTCTAATTATTTGCTCTTCTTAATAAGCCTTTCTATTCGCAGCTGCAATAATAGTTTTTCCAATTTTTTCTTTTCCATAAAGCTTAAATATATAGCTTTCTATCGCATTTCATGGCAGAAGCAAAAGCAAAAGAAAAAGCAAAAGAAAAAGAAATTGGGGAAATTTCGAACTTTTTTGAGCATGTGAACGCAGCTGCAATAAAATTGAAAGCTCCTTTAAAAATCGGAGATACAATACACATAAAAGGCGGAGAAACAGATTTTGAGCAAAAAATAGAAAGCATGCAGATAAACCGCCAGCCAGTTAAGGCAGCAAAAAAAGGCGATGAAATCGGGATACTTGTAGGGCAAAAAGTTCGAAAAGGCTATAAAGTTTTTAAGAAGTAGTCCTCTTTTAAGTAGAATTTCTAAACATGATTTAACTTAATTGGAAAATTATGATTTAGAGGATTTTACTAACTTTTAATTAAAAACATTTAAAAAGACTTGAGATTTTAAGAGATAAAATGCTCCCGTAGTCTAGTGGCCAAATTTCTTTAATCGATAAAGATTGAGAAAGGCTAGGGATAGCGCCCTCTCGAGCAGGAAGTTTAAATCGATGAGATAATAACTTTGTCCTCTTGGACAACTGCAGTCTCTGGCAGTGATTCCTTTTTGGGATTTCTGCACTTGATTTTTCAGAAGGAGAACGGCGCTGACCCGGGTTCAAATCCCGGCGGGAGCATTTTTATATCCTTTTTTCTTAAAATTTTAATGGGAAAAAGAATTGCAGAGATTTTTGAATATTTGTTAAAAGACAGGAGTTATTTAGATTTGTGGTCGATAGCGCATTTTGTCTTTGGGATTTTGATTGGTTTAATTTTAAATAACATAAAACTCCCTTTAATTACTTCAATTTTTGCTGCTTTGTCTGTTCTGACTTTCTGGGAGATTATTGAGCCAGAAATTTTTTCGCACATACTTAATAAAGAATTCAGAGAAAACCCCCTAAATCAAATATCCGACATAATTTATGGTTTTATTGGGTTTTTAGCTTATTGGTGGGTTTTTTGATGTATATTTTAGAATATAAATTCTTAAAAGCTTTCTTTGGAATTAGATAATATGGGTGAGATAATAGATTATTTTAAAAAAATTGGTTTAATTGGTATTGGGGCTTGTTTAGCACTTGGGGTTAGCAGATATTTTATTTATAATCCTCTAATTTCATTAGATAAAAACAATATTAAAACAAATACTTCTCAAGAAGCTGCTAATCCAATTAGAGAAGAAGTAGAAAAGTTAAGAGGCAATCTAAAAGAAGCAGACTTATTAGAAAATATTAAAAGAGCTTTGAATGAGATACAACCTTCTCTTGAAATTATCGCAATCCCTTATGGTTTCATTGCAAATGAAAGGGCAATCAGCATACAAAATAACATGTCTAGAGAAACGCCTATAAGGATATTAGAAAAGATAATAGTCAATGATTCTAATGATTTCAGATTTGTTGTAAACAAAGGAGAGTTAGAGGGAATAAATGACCTAAGAAATTTAGCTTATTCTTCTAAATATGAAGAAGGGGTTGTTTACTTCCCAGAATTAAGAAGATGGGAAGAAGTTGGAAGAGACCATACAAGTTCTTTAAAAACTATTTCTACTGGAGATAAAAATATTACACACACAAAAGAAGCTGCTTCCATAACAGTAAGTTCTGAATTAATGAGCAGTTTTTTTGATAAATATAGCCAACTTGCCTTTTATCATACACACCCCCTTTCTTTAGAAACTTTAGAACAACAATTAAATGATTTTCAATTTAAAAATAATCCTGTGTTGCTCAAAGAATATATAAATGCCCTTTATTTTCCCGAAGCTCTTCCTTCTTTTGATGATGAAATCACGATGATAAAATTTAGTAAAGAATTTTATAAAAAAAATCCTGAGGGAAGTTTTGCTTGTTTTGTAGCTTCTCCTTTGGGATTGACAGAGTTTGGGCTAACAAGAAAAGGAATTGAAATTTTTAAAGAGATGGGCAAAGAAGAAATAAGAGAGAGTTTAATAAAACCAAAAGAATATATTATCCATATGACTATTGGGAGGGGAGATTTTGACCCTGTTGCAAAAATAAGGCAAGTTCTTGATGCTGAAAAACAAGAAGGAATTTATAGGGATTTTATTCCTTATTCTGAGCTTTTTAATGAAAACTGAGTACAAATCTTGCTATTTTGTCCTTATTTATAAGTGGTTACAAATAGAAAGATTTATAAAGGTTTTTTCCTAAAAAAGATTATCAAGAAAATCGGAAAAGTTTATTTTTTGATTTTAATTTAACATGGAAGAAAATAAGGTTCATATTGTGAATGTAAGTACTTTCCCGCCGAGGAGATGTGGTATTGGTAGCTTTGCCAAGGATATGCTGGAAAATTTAGGAAATGATAACTGGATGACCTGCCCAATTGTTTGGGAACCTGGAAAAACAAGTTATCATCCAGATCACATAAACCATATTTTAACAGAGATAGACCAAAACAAGGACGACTCTTATGATAAAGGAGCATATGCTGTTGTTGAACGTATTCAGTATCTTAGGAAACACGGAAGAGATGGGGGATGTTACATAAATCATGAAAATGGGATTTTTGCAGACCAGCATACTAGAGATAATGCAGTTAGATTTGTAGAGATATTAAGTGATGCAGGTATTGCTACAGCTATTGTAGGGCACACTGTTTTATATGACTCTAATCACCTGGATTTTGAACAAAAAAGAGAAGTTTTGGGGGGCATGATGAAAAAAGCCAGCAAGTTTATTTGTTTAACACCTTCTGTTATCCATACTTTAACAGATGAAAGCAAGTATGGAGAGAGATTTGGTTTTGGGCGTGGAAAATTAATTTATATTGCTCACGGGATTCCAGATATTCATATTCCTGAGAAAAGGGAAGAATTAAAAAAAGAATATGATTTTGTTAATGAACAAGGAAAATCAAAAATTCTCTATACTTCTGTAGGATATTTATCCAGAGGCAAGGGGCTGGAGTATTTAATAGAGGGGTATTCTATGGTTTTGGATAGAAGAGAAGATAGAGATCGCATCGCTGTTCTTATTGCAGGATCAACGCATCCAGATGTTTTAAGAGACGAGGGAGAGGCTTATAGAGAAGAATTAGTTGAATTAGCTAAAAGTAAAAAGAATATTAACGGAGTTATTGTTACTAGAGATAATGAAGGTAAATCAAATATCACAGATCTTTATGGCGTTAAAGTAGGCGATCTTAAAGGGGCTAATTTAGTATTTTTAAACACCCATGTTCCAGATAGCGAGTTGTTGAGGATAATGAAGATGAGTGATTGCGGGATTGTTGTTAATACTGGGAGAAATCAAATTTCTAGCGGCCCTGGAGCTTATTGGATTGGCAGCAGCAGAATAACTATAGCAACAGAATCTCCATTTTTTAAAGATATGGAAGACCAAGGTATTGGCCTTTTAGTTCCTTTTGATGATCCAGAAGCTATTGCAGATAGAATGAATCATGTTGCAGATATTTCTATGTCTTTCGATGGGAAAGATGAGGTAGAGTTCATAGCGTCTGATTTTGGAGTTGTAAACCCTTGGTCAAATGTTGGCCCAAGATATTACAACTTAATGAGAAAGTTAGTTCAGCATAAAGCTGGGCTAAGAAATGGCGCTGAATAATTAAATCTTTTTTCTGCATTAAGAAAATTTAAATACAATCAGTTAATTATTTTAAGATGCTGGAAATTGAGAAAAGAAGCCTGCTAAAAAATGAAGAAGAATTTAATAAAGTTAAAGGATATCTTGATAAAAATGGAAAATTTCTTGGAAAGAAAATTTTGAAATCATTTCTTTTTTTAAAACCAGCTCATTTGAGGATTAGATTAGTGAAAGGAAGCGAGGAGGTTATTATTACCAAAAAAATTGGTGATTTTATAGATTCTGCAAGACAAGAAAATGAAAAAGAGATTCCTTTAAGCCACCTTCCATCATTTTTGGAAAAAATTCAAAAAGAAGGTTTTGGCGAGTGTTCTGAATTTAATACTGAAAGATATATTTATGAACTAGATGGCTTAAGAGTTGAGCTTAATAAAATTGACCTTCTTGGATTAATTGCTGAAGTAGAAGCTTTGACAGAGGATAAAAATCAAATTCCAGAATATGAAGATAAGATTAGAAAAATCATGAAAAAACTTAGTATTAAAGAGCTTAAGCCTCAAAAGTATAAAGAATTGATTAATAAAGAGTGGAAGAAAGCATCAAAAAAAATTTCAGAGCAATCATTTAAATTTAAAGATTAGGGAATGCCACACTTCTGGCAAATCTGGCAAAGGGGGAGTATAAAGCTGCAAAGGCACTCTATGTTCTAGTTATTATAGAGTAGTTACAAAATAGAAAGATTTAAATACCTAAAATTATGCTGTTTTAGCATGAGCAGAAAAACATATATTGAAGTGTTAGCAGCGGATGGCCAGAGTGATGTGGCAGATCCTGTGATTGAAACAAAAGTTTGGAAAAGCCAAAATGGTACAGAAATTCTTGCTAGAACAGTATCCTATAGAAGAGGAATGCCTGAAACAGTATATGGCTTAATACAAGAAGAGGTTCCTTATGAAAAATCAGACTTAGCTAAACGAAGCTCTCCTGATCCTGCAGATTACAAAAAAACTTTTCAGCCTATGCAAAACAAACAGGTATTTCGTGTAAAAAGGCCAACTGAAAAAGATAAAAGAACATTAGCTGCAATTCTAAGAACAGAATTTAAGGTTTATAGCACAATTAAGTTTTTTGATTAATTTTTTTCTGATAGGGGGCTAAATAAAAATCAGCTTAATCTATTAAGAAATAACTTAAGTTGATTATGCTCTTTCTTTTTTAAAGTGAGTGATAGGCTGTGCAGAACTCTTTCAAACTCTTCATCCATATTTGCAGTATTATCCAAGCAATATTTTACATAAAAACCAAGATCTTTTAATAATTCTTGTTTGCTAAGGGGTTTACTGATTTTCTTTGCTGCGAGATTGTTCGGCAGCTTATCATATTCATCTCTATCGAATATTACATTAATTTTTTGCCGCAAATTATTTTTAGCAATTCTTTTGAGCAGCATTATTTTATCATAGGCTTAAGCTATTTAGACTTTTCTGTTTTTCTTTATCCAATTCTCTACCACTTCTGGCAAAGGCCGGCACAGGCGTAACTTCATTTATGCTTTATGACAAAGTATTCTATTAGAGCCCATAGAACTATTGTAATATAATAAGCGAATATAAAAACTATGACTATTTTATACTGTAGCATCAAGTAACCCTTAAAAAAACTAGGAAACAGATCAGAAAGAAAAATTGAAGTTAATATTAAGAAAAGTATGCCCAAAATAAAATCAAGTTTCTTTCCTTCTAATTTTTTCAGATCTATGATTAAATTAATTAAACAATAGACTATAACAATTAATGGGAGTATAAGATAGATTCCTCTTAATGCCATTAAAGCTGTATCTCCATTAGCATTACCTAAAAGCAAATCAGGAATGCTCAACGTAATTTGATAAAGTGAGGGGATAGATCCTAAAATCCAAGCATACCATCTGCCTAAAAATAGAAAAACTATTGATAACGTATAAAGTACATAAAATAAAATGCTAGGATAAGAGAAAAATAATGAAACTTTTCCACTTAAGGTTGAGGGAAAATCGTTTAATGAGAGAAAGATTATGTGAGATATAATATCAAAAATAATAAAAATAATAAAAGACTTTTTTTTAAAATCTAATCTCGCCATAATTTAATTAGTAAAATGAGATTTATAAACATATGGACTATAAAAAAGAGTAAGACGTTGAATTAAATCCTTCTATCCCATAGCACCTCATTAATCTGCCAAAACTAGCCCTATCAAAATCCACATTCTATAATTTAAAGCTCGGCACGAGCATTTTTTTCATACCAAAAACTATAAAAACAAATTTTTCTTTTAATTTTTATAAAAAAGATGAAAAAATGAACCGCACATTAAAACTGCTTATGCTTTCAGATGTATTTGTATTCAGCGGATTTGGGCTTGTTGCGCCTATTTTAGCTATTTTTATAAAAGATAATCTTATTGGAGGAAGCATTCTCGCAGCAGGGGTTGCGAGCGCTATTTTTTTAATTACACATTCTATTCTCCAGATAATTTTCGCTAAATTTTTTAATCCGAAAGACAGAATATGGATGTTGTGGCTTGGAACAGCTATTATTGCAGTTGTGCCTTTTGGCTATATTTTTTCAACACGCATTTTTCATCTTTATTTAGTCCAGTTTGTTTATGGAGTTGGAGCAGGATTTGCTTATCCTTCTTGGTATAGCTTGTTTTCATCGCACTTAGAAAAAGGCAGAAGAGGACTGCAGTGGTCAATTTATTCTTCGGGCGTTGGGATAGGAACAGCAATAACAGCAGGGCTTGGAGCCTGGCTTGCAGAAAAAACAAGCTTCGAGCTTGTTTTTATTCTTACAGGAATTATTTCAATAATTGGATTGCTTGTTCTTTTCGGATTAGAGAGAAAAGCGCTGAGAAAGATTTAAAAACCCCTAAGAGATTATAGCAATAGTCTTGGAAGGGGATTAAGAGTTCTGAAGGGAATATTATGGCAAAATCAAAATCCGGAAGTTTAGACAAACCGCAAAAATTAGCTTTTCCATTCTTAGAGCAAGTTGATGAATGGAACCCCCATATAGTTAGATATTTCCGCGATGAAGTTCCACAGTCTAAGAAAGATCTGCTTTCAGAAAAAGATGATTTAGAAAAAAGAAATGCTAATATAAAAATATGGCTGGATAAGTGGAATTCTGCACAAGAAATTTTAAATAAAGCAAAAAGAAAAGGAATTTATCCATTGGCATATCGTCTTGAACCAAAATTATCAGAGATTAAAAGAGTTGATCCTGTTGAAGGTTTAAAATTTGGTGGAATTCCTGATTTTAGGAGTGATTTCTCTTTTAAAGATGGTTTATCAAAAGGCAAAACACCAAAAGAATTAATAGCTAATTTTTGGCCCCGCTGCGGAGGATGCATGGAATATATGAGATTTTTAGGAGGTGTTGATTTAACTGACTGGCTTATTCCTATTCACATGATGACTGCAAATAATCCAACTAAAACCAGTTACAGGAGTAATATACCTGAAGATGAAATTCCTTACTATCAGCATAGTGGATTAGGGTATGGAAGAGATTTAGGAGATATAGGTTTTGGTTTTGGGTTGACGAGAAATTTTTGGAATATTTTTTATTGTGATAGCCCACATTTCGAGAGTCCAGCTTATGATTCTAGAATAATTGTGGAAAGTAGGTTTAGAGATGAAAATAAAGAAGTAATGGATATTAAAAGATATAAAAAAGAAATAAGAGAGTTTGTTAAAAAGCATAAAATAAAATCTAATATCCCAATACAAAAACTAGAAGGATTAACATTAAAATTTGATATTGATGTTCCTGGAAAAGAATTTCCAGATGCTTGGATGTGTGAGGCAGCAGAGGAATATCCAGAAATATTTGGGAGAGATAGAGATTCTGATTATCAATTTTTTGGGAAACCTAGAAGCCAGCAAACAGAGAAGAGGTATGCATGCCAGAACTCGTTTTTAGGATTACATAGAATGGCTCCAATAGTTAATTGGACAGACTGCGACCATGATTTTACATACCAAATATATGGATGTCTCAAATGTAGAGGGCAAGAAAGCCATGATATATACTGCAAGACAGATGGGTCGTGCACTTAGGAATGAATTTGAGACTTTGATTTTGATTAGCATTTACACACGAGAGTTCACTTGGTGAGATACTCATAAAGAAATTTTCGCATTAAGTTGATGTCTGCTTTAGCAGCAGTTTCTTCACAAGAATGCATATTTTCTACAGGAACTTCTAAGGCAACGGTTTTTATTCCTGTTTCACAGGCAAAAACACGCGAATCATTTGCTGCGGCGTTGTGAGTTGTTAGATTAATGCCTCTTTCTTTTGCAAAATCTTCTAATTCTTTAACCAATGGCTCTTTTAAACTTTCCTTTTTATCTTCCCAATTTTTATTTTTTCTATTTTTAGATGTATTGAATGCATCAAAACCGCAGTTTTTGTATAAAACAATTCCAGAACCTGGTTTTTCAGCTCTTGTATTATCCAAGACAATTAGCCTATCAATAAGAGCTTTACTGAGAATATTTTTAGATGCAAATCTTGCGCCAGCCATGCCAGTTTCTTCTCCTACTGTAAACAAAGCCATTATAGAAGGAGTTTCTTCACTTTTTGTGAAGTGCAGCAATTCTATTATTAAAGCTATACCTGTGGTGTTATCTAATTTCCCGTGAACATAATTTTCATCTTCTCTAAAAACCACGCCAGAATAAATACCCTTAAATTCATTTTTTGCAAATTTGATTGAGCTTAAATTTAATCCTATTGGAATGTATAATTTTTCCATCTCTTTTTTATTATATTCACAGAAATCATCATCAGAGTCGCCATCAAATATATCTCCCCTCATGCTCGCACGATATGGAATTTCTCTGATAATTGGAATTTCAGCAAAAGTTCTTGGTTTTTCTAATTTTATTGGAAGGTATTCTTGGCCTTCTTCTATAAAACAGGTGTTGTTTAATGCGTATTCAAACGCTGCAGCAGATTCAAAAATTAAATTGCTGTCTAAAGATTCTATTTTCTCAACAGCATAGCCAACTTTAAAGCAGTCATTAATTTTATCCTGGTGAGCTGAAAGAACAACCCAGGTTTTTTTAGAGCCTTTTCTTAAAGCGTATAGGTTGCCTATATTATCTTCTGTGAGATTATCAACATATCCTTCTAATTCTTTTCTTATGATTTTTCCTACACTCTTTTCTCTGCCTCTGCTGCTCGGAGTTGTTGATAAAGCCTTTAAATTCTCATAAAAATCCATTTTACAAAACAACCTCGTGAAGATATTCTTTATTTATTCTATAAGTTATAGGGCTTATTCCCTCATATTTTAATTTTAATTCTATATACCCTTTGTCTGGGGCTATTTTAATAAAAGGGGAGCGGTTCAATCTTTCAATAATTTTCTCTCTGGAATCACACTCAATTTTTTTCTGTTTTTCTGGGTCTTTTTCATCTTCAACTGCAATATTATAGAGAGTTAACATTCTAAAAAAATCCTTGAACAGCATGGAGATATATAATCCTTGCTGAGATTTCAGCCCCTCTTTTGTCCTGGCTTTTTTTTCCATGTAGCATCCGTCATGGTCAACAAAATACATTCCGCTTCCTGCCAAGACCAAGTCTTTTACAAGATACCATCCATACTCTCTCTTTAAAATTCTTTCTGGTTCTTTAAAAATCCTGGCTATATCACCTACATAACACCAGTTGTGTACATCTTCTTCTTCTTTTTCTGTATTAACTGAAAGATTTTCAAAATAAACAAGCATATCATCAACAAAAACATCCCCAAGGCTTCTTAAAACTTTTTGGTCTTCGCTTATCATCCTAACAATTTCTGAATTTCTATGCCTGTTGTGCTCTAAATAAGATGCCCTGACAAAAGAAGGCATTAATCTTTTTTCTTGGACCAGTTTCTCTTTTAAAAAATCATCGCTGTCAAATTCTTTAGCAAATTCCTGGACTTTTTTAGGATAAGTAAACATGCCTATCATCGGAGCAAGCTTAAATCCAATATCCAGAAAAGTTTCAAAAGCATCTAATGAATAATCTTCCTGTGTAAAATCCTGCGCACCCTCGGGGGTCTCAAAGTCTAAATAGCGATTTCTTGAAAAAATAAGCTCATTTTCTAAATTTTTTGCTAAACCCTTAATCTTATGCCTTCTTAAAAATTTACCAAAGGCTGTTTTGCTTATTCTTCTAGAGTTCCCTAACCTGGTTCCACAACCTTTAACATCAACAACAAATTCTTGCTTTAAGCTTGTTTTAGACAAGCCAAGGTCTTTTAAGTCAAGGACATATTTGTCTTGTGGGAGAAATATACCTCTGTTGCCTGAGGATATTGCCTCTATATGCTCTGGTGAGTCAGTCATGCCATAGGCAAAAACCGGCGGCAGAATATAACTCTTGCATTCTTTTTCTAAATCCTTGTATTTTTTTACTATAGATGTTTTTCTAACTAATCTTGGTTCAAAAGGCAGAGGCATTTTAACTGCATTTACTCTATCAAACAAATGAATATTTCTGCTAGATGCCCCTAATCTCAATTTATCTTTTTTAATTATTGTCGCGTTTATTATGCTCATTTTATCTATTTCTCCAATTTACAAGCAAAACAGAAGTTTTTCCTTTCCACTCTCCAGGGGTTGTGACAAAATGAAAGGCGTAAGTATAACCACCATTATTTCTGGGATTTGGCTCTCCAAGTTTTTTAAATTTTGCATTTTCAAGATACTTGTTTCCAAAAGCCTGCCTTAATCCATATTCAACTCGGCTGTCAGAACAAAAAACATATTTTGCATTAGCATCTAAAGCGAATTGAACAGAAGCAAGCCCCATGGCCCTCATCCAGTCTAAATTATTCACGAAGTCTTTACCTGTGCCCTCTCTGGCATCTACTTCAATAGTATCTATTGCAAATACAGGCTCGTTTGCAGGTGTTTCTCCAATAAAAATTCTTAAATAACCAACAGGCTTGTTTTTACAATGCCCAACTAAAAATCTTGTTCCAATATCTTTTTCAAAATATATTAGATTATTCTCAGTTAAACAAGAGTGCGCTCTTTTGGCTGCTGCGCGCAAAGTACCAACATCTTTTGTAACTTCAAATTTATACTCATCAAAAAGCTCTGTTATTTTTTTGCTTTTTTTAGCAGCCATTAAGTCATATTCTAAAGGGCTGTATCTTTTCCAAAAAGTGCTTAAAATTTTGCTGCTTCCCCCATTTCTTCCTTCTGCTTCTTCCAAGCTTCTTATTAATTCGCTGACAATAATGTCTCTGCAGGCAAAATAAAGCCCGCTTTGTTTTAGAGAATCACCAAATTCTTTAGATAACAAAGATAAATCCAGCCCATTTTTTCTGATTTCATCATAATCAAAAACGCGGAATTGCTGTGTATCTTGGAGTTCTCCTGCTAAATTCTTCTGCTCTAAGCTTGCTTTGACTTGCGAAAATAAAATTTTTCCGGGTTTTGAAAGAACAGTTTTCACATCTCTTACAGAAACAGATTTTCCATTTATAATTTTTTTAGCAACTTCTAAAAGCTCTTTCTGCCTTTTTGTGTCTCCTCTGCCCTCTGCAGTTGCAATTAAATCACCTAAAAACTCTCTTCCTATTCTGTAAGGATTAAGTGTTTTTTCTCCTTCTCTCTCCTTTAAGTCAGGATAATAAAAATACTCTCCCCAGCCCAAAGCCTTTGCGTTAAGCTTTGTCTCTTTGCTAAATTTTAAAAGTTCTAATTTTCCTAATTGTTCTTTTTTTTCAATTATACTGCGGATTTTTTTCTCATTTGCATGATATTTATTCCCTATTTTTCTTATAAACCCTTTTTTCTGCAGCTCTTTTGCGAATTCTTTAATAAAGCACCCTTTCATGCCCTTATCTACCAGAGTCTCTCCAGTTTCTTCAATTTTTTCATCAACTATATCTTCTGCTACTTGCTGTGATGAATAATTATCAAGCAGGTCATCAATGTTTTCAATCTTTATGCTTTCTATTTGCTCTTTTGCAAAATTATAAAACTCCCTTCCAGCATCATACCTAACATCATCGGCAAATCTAAAAAAATCAAAATTCCCTCTTTTAATCTCATTTAAATCAGATTTGGAAATCTTATATTTCTTGCAAAGCGCACCCTTCTCTAAATAACGCCTTGGCTTAAACTTTTTTTCAGCATTTGCTTTTTTGCCTTTAGATTCAATTTTTTGTTTGGGGGGAAGTATATGCTCTGCTTCTGTTATTATTGCTTCCTTCAAAATTCCTTCTAAAGTTTTAAAAAACCTGTCTAATCCTCCTTCGGATTTTGCATTTGTTACTCTCCCAAGCTTATCTTGATAATGCTTACGAACATCAGCTGGAACGCGCGCTAAACTATACTCTATTATTTTCTGTGCTCTTTGCCTGTCAATTTCTTCTTCTGTTTTTTTAATATTTTTTTCATATGCATAAACGACATTTTCTACTTGAGAGACTAAGTTATCTCTAAAATCATAAAAAGAAGCTCTTTTAATTTTACTTTTTTTAAATTTTAAATGAGCTTTTAACTCTCGTTCTAGCCTTCTTACAATATCTTTCTTTAATTTATTAACAAATGAGATGCCAGTCAAATTTGGATTATCAAAAATCTCCTCAATATCTTTATCTTCTATATCTTCTCCATCCGCTAATATATCTTTATATACCAGCATATTTTGCATAATTTCATCTAAACACCGTGTACCAACTTCTTTATGATGCCTTAATAGACAAGCTATTTTATCAAAATCTTTTTTTTTCCACGCTTCTCCAAAAAATCCTTTTTCAGCCATTTTATCTTCTCCTCCAATTTACAAGCAAAACAGAAGTTTTTCCTTCCCAGTTCCCAGTGAAATTATCAAACCCAAAGGTGTATCTATACCCTCCAATTAAATCAAACGCCCACTCTCCAAGTTTTTTAAATTTTGCATTTTCAAAATACTTGTTTCCAAAAGCCTGCTTTAATCCATAACAAACCCGGTTGTCAGAACAAAAAACATATTTTGCATTAGCATCTAAAGCAAATTGAACAGAAGCAAGCCCCATAGCCCTCATCCAATCTAAATTCCTCTCAAAGTTTTTAGCCTGTTCTCCACTTTTTCTGGCATCTGCCTCAATAGTATCTATTGCAAATACAGATTCGTTTGCAGGTGTTTCTCCAATAAAAATTCTTGAATAACCAACAGGCTTGTTTTTACAATATCCAACTAAAAATCTTGTTCCAATATCTTTTTCAAAACATCTTAGCCTTCCCTCAGTTAAACAAGAGTGCGCTCTTCTGACTGCTTCGAGCAGAGTATCAACATCTTTTGTAACTTCAAATTTATACTCCTCAAAAAAATATTTTATTTTTTTGCTTTTTTTAGCAGCGACTAAATCATACTCTAAAGGGCTGTATCTTTTCCAAAAAGTGCTTAAAATTTTGTTGCTTCCCCCATTTCTTCCTTCTGCTTCTTCCAAGCTTCTTATTAATTCGCTGGCAATAAGGTCTCTGCAGGCAAAATAAAGCCCGCTTTGTTTTAGAGAATCGCCAAATTCTTCAGATAACAAAGATAAATCCAGCCCATTTTTTCTGATTTCATCATAATCAAAAACGCGGAATTGCTGTGTATCTTGGAGTTCTCCTGCTAAATTCTTCTG
>Ga0315276_10001044_pt1 | contig 24578 bp, 17 predicted proteins | sample YL17G05_0_MG_FD_204542 | JGI IMG/M metagenome (GOLD analysis project Ga0315276, IMG submission 204542) | Sediment microbial communities from Yellowstone Lake, YNP, Wyoming, USA - YL17G05_0 | ecosystem: Environmental > Aquatic > Freshwater > Lake > Sediment | place: USA: Wyoming | collected... | reverse complement strand
CACGCGCACGGTCAGCACCTGTCCCTCGTTCACCGTCTGAGGACCTATCGCCGTCATCACCGGCGCCCGGTTCACATTATTTACTGTTATCGCTACGACCTGTGAGTCGAGCAGCGTACCGTCTGATGCCCGGAAAGTCACACTATATGATCCGGCCTGTGTAAAGCTCGGACTGAACGTGAACAAACCTCTGCCGTTCAAACTGTCCACGAAAGTCGCGTTCGTAGGTAGAACCGAGGTCGTCAGGGTCGGGATTGTGCCGTCGGGGTCAGTCGAGGTCACACGCACGGTCAGCACCTGTCCCTCATTCACCGTCTGTGGACCAATCGCCGTCATCACCGGTGCCCGGTTGACATTATTGACGGTGATGACTATCTGCTCGGAGTCAATGATGCTGCCATCCGAAGCATAGAATGTCACATTGAACGTTCCGGCCTGAGAGAAACTCGGATTGAAATTGAACGTCCCGGTTCCGTTGCCATTATCCGTAAACGTCGCATTCGCCGGAAGCGGCGTTGTGGTCGTCAGTACCGGCGTCGTCCCGTCCGGATCAGTCGCCAATACGCCAAAGTTCAGGTTGGCTCCCTCGTTCACTGAACGGGGGCCAATAGCGGCAAGGATTGGAGCCTGATTCACGTTGTTTACCGTGATTACTACCTGTTCGGAATCAATGATGCTGCCATCCGAAGCGTAAAACGTCACATTGAACGTACCAGCCTGCGAGTAGCTTGGATTGAAGTTGAACGTCCCGGTTCCGTTGCCATTATCCGTAAACGTCGCATTGGCCGGGAGTGGTGTTGTGGTCGTGAGCACCGGTGTCGTGCCGTCAGGATCACTCGCCGACACGCCAAAGTTCAGGTTAGCTCCCTCATTTACTGAGCGAGGACCAATCGAGGCAAGTACAGGAGCTTGATCCACACTGAAGTTGCGAACCGTTGACTCGGAGCGTGGGTTGATCCCATCGTCTGCAGCAACCCGCCAATAGTAGGTGCCGGTGGCAAGACCACTGTAATTGGCAGCGATTTCTGTCGAACTGAGCGCACGCCTGGTGATGCGTGTGTCGTCAATCAATCCGTCAAAACACTCGGTCGTTACTCCTGCCGTACCTATAGTAAGTACGGTACTGTTAGCGGCTCCAAAACAACCACCGTTGCCCGAATAGTTAACCGTGCTGTCCAACAGTACGCCGTTCCGGTAGAACCGCAAACGACCTTCGGATGCCCGCAACGTCACTGCCACATACGACCACTGGTTCAGCGGTATTGACACGGAACTGATCCAGATCTGAGGCCAGTGACCACTGTAAAAGAGCAGATTGCCCGTCGTCTGATCGAGACTGATCTGATAGTTGACTGCTGCACCGCCGCTTATCGCCTTCTTGGAGATGATTGATCGCCATATTCCGCCGCCCGATGTATGCGGGTAGATCCACGCTTCCATCGTGATGGCACCGGTCGAACTGTCGATATCCAGACTCGGCGCATCCGGTATCGACACGTAGTCACTGGTTCCGTTAAGATTCAGGGCATAACCAAATCTCCCGTCAGTCGACCATACGGGCGAACCTGAAAACGTACCATTGTTGCCGTTGCCGGAGCTATCCGATAGCGCCGACCCCGTCCCATCGTCAAAGTGCCACAGGCCCATCGTCTGGCCGGGTTCAGGGTTGAACGGTTGCATATTCCAGTTGTAGTCAAAGGTCTGAGTCCCGGTCACATTCTCGCGAACATATAGCAGATCTGTCGGCGTCGCGGTGCTTCCGCCGTAGAACCACACCTTGGTGGGATTCACACTTGAATCTGTCGCATTCAAATGCATGTAGTTGTTGGGTGTGATTGCCCCGTTACTCGGTGACACCAAGGTTATGACCGGTGGAGAGGTCTGTGCGCCGGCGGTTCCTGCAAGCAGAACCAGAAACGGGAGACTGATGAGGATTGAGCGTTTCACTTCTATCTTCCTCCGTGTCTACTTCAGGAATACCATTTTCCGGGTTTGGCTTTCCGTGTCTACTTTCAGCCGGTACAGATAGATACCGCTGGCCACTCGCCCGCCGCTCTCATTAGTAGCGTTCCACGTGATCCGATGTTCACCGGGTGGAAGCTTCTCATTCATCAAGGTTTTCACCTTTTGACCCACAATATTGAATACTTCCAAAGAGACATCTCTCAGCGAGGCTCCATCCCCTACTGCGCCGACCGAGAATTCAATCGTCGTGTTCGGATTGAACGGATTCGGGTAGTTCTGGCGAAGGTTGAATGAATAGGGCAGTGTCGGATCGACACCCTCGACTGCGACCGCAGCGGCCATCGGCGTAGCCAGAAGGGCCTTCGATAGTCTAAGCTGGGCCTTATTCCCTGCCGCAATGTCTGTCTTGGCAGTCACCGGAATATCAACCAGGTCAGCGGTGCCCACCTGAATCAGATCGGAGACAGTCGCCATCGCTCCGGCGCCGTGATAGAGCAGGATTGTCATTCTCCCCTGCCCGTTGTCTTTGTACTGCAGCACGAAGTTGCGGTAATCCTCGGTCTTCGTCGGTTTGCCCAACAGGACCGATCGCGGATCATAGGCGACATCTAATTGTACGCCGGCGATTTCAGTGGGCACCTCCGATGTCACAGTCATATTTTCGCTCTGTCCGCTGCCAAGGTTATCGTAAGACAACGCCACTATAGCATTGGCGGCTGGAGCCGGTGTCGGTGTCGGCGGTATGCCGTAGATCAGGTTGATGTCACCGACCAAGTCGAATACGTCGACCGCGCCGTTACGAATCACATCGGCAGTAGCAAATTGCCTTCTACTGAGCGGGAAATTACCTATGATATAGGCCACAATGTTGACGACGTCGCCGACATCAATGAAATGGTCGATGTTGACGTCGCCTGGATTATCTATATCGATAATCCCCGAATCGGTCACCAGCGGCAACGACGCCACATTTGGATTCGGATCGACCGACTCGCGGCCGTTGGCCAGTCTCATCGTTGCACTGGTCCATGGCACCGCGCTCGAGTCAAGGGTCACTACCAGCCACATGACAGCGGTTGTCGTATCGGTCTTGACCGGCTCATTATTAAGACCGAATGTCACGACCCTGATTAAGCCCGGCGTGACTCCAATATTGTCGTACACGGCGTAATCCGGGATACGACCACTCAGCATAATGGAGTCTATATTGACAATCTGGTACGGATAGGTCATATCGTACTGAATACCGTACACGGTCTTGGAGCTCACCAAGTTGACCGGGAAAAATATCTCGTTGGTCCCGCGCAGACCGCCCACCGGTCTGCCTTCCGGAGGCGGAGCCGAGGTCGAGAAGAGCCGGTCGTATTGCAAGCCTACCACCACCACTGTTACGGTTCGATTGCCGACCCCGCCGGCTTGGTCAGTGCCTGTGAAGATAATCTGATAGGTCCCTTTTTGCCCCACATTGGGCGTCCAGTTGAACGTTCCAGTTACCGTTCCCGCATTTACTTGTGATGGAAATGAAGCGCCGGTGGGGAGATTTGACGCAGCCAGTGTTATCGAGCCGCCGACCGGGTCATTGTCGGTCGCAGTTACCGTGAAGGACAGGCTCTGCCCTTCATTAACCGAGTCAAGCAGGACGGATGAATTTACGACCGGATTCTGGTTGCCCGTGCCGCCAACGGTGACGGTTGCGCTTGTGCTTATCTGATTGCTGCCACCGAAAGCGGTAGCCGTGAAAATAGTGGTTGCAGTAACCTGCACGTTCGCGATAGACCCGGTAGCTCCTCCCCGGCCAACTGCTGCTGTCTGCCCCGGCCTGGTAACAACAACCGAGTCCGTACTAGTCGCTGCCCACGAGAGCGTCGTTGTGCCCCCGCCGGATCCGAGTGATGCCGGATTCGCAGTAAAGCTGGTAAACGCCGGTTGAACTGCACTGGTGTCCACGCGGAAAACCATTGCGCTGGTTGGAAAGGTCGGAAAGACCGTGATGTCATCCGTCCGGGGTGCATTGTACCACGCCTGGCTTTCCTGCGGTTGGCGGCAGCCAACAAATGTCACAACTGGCGGGAATTTGCTGTTATCGGTCTGGAATTCATCCTGGGCATAGAAAGAGAAATTGCAGACCGTGTTATGAATCAATGTGGGCTTGGCAGTGAAAAAGACGTAGAAAATAACGTCACTGCCGCGATCAAGCGTATCAATATCGTTGGCCGACGGCAGGAAGTTACAGTTGATGATATTCTTGCGCACTGCGCCATCAGGATCGGTATATAAATTCACGGAGAGTTTGGTGATGACCGAGTCGTGCTCGAATCCAAGATCGTCCAGGACCTTGACGGTCTGCCGAAACCGCCCAACCGCATCCCATTTCACTGCCGTAGTGTCTCCCTGAATATTCTGCAAAACCGGTGTCAGGAAACTTGTGTCGACCACAATCTGCATGCTGAACGCCCGTACGATGGAGTCGTTCGCCATTCGCAGTGGCATCATCACCTCTGCACCGGGCTTGCCGGCAAATGACACGACGCGAATCGTATCCTTCGTTGATTTCGTCAGATCGGTGCAGTGTTTGACCTGCGCCTGCGATCCGATTGTGACCATCAGCAGTACAACCATGCACAGCAGCGGTATCTTCACTACTCGCATAAGCACCTCTATTGACATCGTCTTTCTTTCTATAAGAGTATTCATAAACCTCTATTTCAAGAGCATCATCTTTCGTGTCATCGAGTAACCGCTCGCTTCCAAACGATAGAAATAGACACCGGAAGCTGCGGTTGCGCCGGCGTTGTCCCGGCCATCCCAAACCGCTGTATGTTGCCCGGCCTCCAAATGAGAGGACACCAGAGTCCGTACCTCTCGCCCCAGCACGTTATATATGGCGAGACGAATCTCGCCGCTGCTCGGCAGAGAAAACGCAATTCTCGTCTCAGGGTTGAACGGGTTCGGGTAGTTCTGCGCCAGATCGTACCCCTGGGGAAGCGATTCACTGGCCGGTAATTTGACGGGGATGTAGGTTCCGTCGGCGGTGGCCAGTTCGAGCGCAACCACACGGTAGTCCTTCAATCCCGAGACTCTGAGAAAACACTGCGAACCGGAGGGCATTGACTGTCCGGCTGCACCATACACGAGCACGCGCACGCGGTTTCCATCGCGGTTGGACATGACTGTCATGTCACTGTTGGGACACTGGAGCTCATCAAGATTGATTTGGTCGGCCGTCTCGATTGTAAGCAGCAGGCCGCCAATGTCGCTCTCAGTATCATACCGGAACTCTACCGCATCGGGGACGGCTTCTGATGTAAGCGAGGCATCTTTGGCCTCGTACGTCGCCGTTCTCCCGCTTCCGAGGCCACCGTTTATAACGATATTCACTAATCGAACCAGATCAGCTACCGTAGCCAGCATCCCGTCCTGATTCACATCGGAGTTGGCGTACTGCAGCGCGTTGAACGGATGCTGCGACGGGTAGATGAAGAAATTCGTGAAGTAGATGATATCGCTGATCTCGTACGCTACGCCGTTGAGATTGATATCCCCGACCCTGATTTGGCCGATCTCATTTATCTTCACATAGCCGCTGGAGTAGTAGATATCCGTCTGCGGAACCTTCTGGCCGCCCGGAGTCGTCAGCGTGTTATCGTCCTTAGTAATCACGTCGAGGAACTCGAACTTTACCGGAATGCTCTGTCCGGCAAAGGAGAGATCCCCGGTCGTGCGGAAAGTCATCTTTACGATTGGGCCGTCACCAATCGACAACGGTGAGCCGGCCGGCGCCTGCCCGATAATACGCATGAGTCCGGCCTGACCGTCGACATTGGTGGTGATTGTGTAATTCGTGAAGCTCTCTGCTCGCGTGCCCAATTTGCTGATCGTTCCAAGGGACAGGGCCGAAGCATCGTATCGTGCCAGCAGATTGAATCCGCCCACCGCCAGTCTGTTGTCAAGTCTTAGATAGCACGTAGCGGTTTCACCGGAAAACGCGGACGTGGTATCGATCGTGAGCGAGTACAGCGTGGCGGCCGCAATATGCACGGGCACACGGGCCGTGTCCGAAAATCCCTGCGGGTCGGTCGCCACAAACGTCATCGCCGAACTGCCGCTGTCGGTCACAGGTACCTGCCACGAAAATCGCCCGGGATTATTGCCGTCGAAATTGGAACCATACGGCGCCCCGGTTAGGCGCCAGGAAACGGCTTCAAAGTCCGGGTCGGAGGCGCTCACGACAAAGCTAAGGTTCTCTCCAGCCTGAGTCTCGATCGCGGTCGGCGCCGTTATCTGAGGCGGGCGGTTCCGGTTCACAACCTGGACCGCTACCTCCTGCCCGACCGACAAGACACCGTCACTCATCCAGACGCCGATGGCGAACGGCGACCCGTCCGCTGAATATGGTCCAACAAAACTCGGAACCCACGTAACGCGAGCGGAAGTTCGACTGGTGATAGCCAGTTGAGCATTGGCCGGCTTGGTTGTCAGCGCGAAGCGCAGTGAGTCATTGTCCGGATCGGTCCCCTGAATATCCAGTCTGAGCGTATCCCCCTCGAACGCATATTGCGTGGCTATTGGCGTGAACTGCGGCGCGCGATTCGCCTGCCGCACGACTATCTTGCCGGCCTGAAACGCAGGATGGATCGAGGTCGACGTGGTGTTCTCGGAAAGAAGCAGTTCATTGCCCGGGGGATAAAACAACGAGTCTATCACCATAGTCGTCCCAGTCGAAACCGATGGTCTCACGGTGAAAATGCACGTGAAAAGAAGTCCGTCGCCTGTCGGAATAGCGCTTTCCAAAATCTTCAAAAATGCAACAACGTACCGGCCTTTTGTCTCCGCCGGCGCCGCAGGATTAACGATTTTGGTCTGCAGGTACTCGGCGCGCGACCCCGCAAAACTGATGCTCTTCAACGTCAGCTTGGAGGTGTCATACACTAACGGCACCGACACCGCGCTCAGCAACTCATCGTTCCTGAGGAAAAAATGAACAGCAACATCCTGACCTGCGGCCGCGACGACCGAATCGGCATAGACACGATCGACCTGTCCAAACGGGTCGGACTGCGCCGATGCGAACGTCGCAAACGCAACGATCAGTAAAGCTGCAAATAGTACGCTAAAGTACTTCATTCTCCTGCTCACAAGCCCATTAGGGGCATTCAACACCCTGTACTGAGCAAGAACCAGACCGAGAGTTCTACTCAACGGGGCATTCCGTCGCGACGGCGGTTGCGATCCATCTAATGCCGGCGTCGGCTGTTGTCGCTTCTCGAAAGTCCGTGTAATGAGAAGTAAATCAGAGACTTACAATTCCTGTACTCTGTTCAAATTTCGGCTCTTACCAGTCAGGCGATAAGTCTCTCCACGAATGAATTGCTGTGAGGATCGGTGTATCGATGTCTTCAAGCCGTACGCCCCCCAAGCTATAGAGCGAAAACGCGCAACTGCATGCGCACCATCCTGGAGGGCCATTGAATACCATCATCGTAATATAAAAAAAAGATGACGTAAGCGCAAGTGCTATTAGCACATAAACCCCTCTTACGGTCATCCGAATCCGGCTCATTCGCCTTTGTTTCCTGTCCGTCAGTCCAAGTTTTTCAATATCTCAATGCCGATAGACGTTCCTCCAATCTACTTTGTTGTCCCCGGAAAGGCTTTCGCCTTTCCGGGGGATTGGGCCCAAAGGGGACCTAATTACTTCAACAGAACCATCTTCTTGGTAGCAGAGAAGTTACCAGCAACCAGTTTGTAGAAGTATACACCAGAGGCCATGCCGTCACCGTTGAAGGTGATGCTGTGCACTCCGGCTTCCTTCGTACCGCTGTACTCAGCCACTTTCTGACCGGTCACGTTGTAAACGGTCAGGGTGTACTGGGAGGCAGTCGGCAGGCTGAAGCTAATTACAGCCATCGGGTTGAACGGGTTCGGATAGTTCTGAGCAAGACCAAAGTTCGCCGGGACCATCTTCGCAACGACCGGAGCACCATCGGCAGTAGCCATCTCAACAGAGATGATTTCGCCATTGGCATTCAGGAAGTTACCAGTGAAGGACTCGGTGGCAGTGGCATTGAAGCTCGGATACACGATCACGTGGGTGTTACCCTCGCGAACGCCATAGCTCATCTCCATATTCTGCGCGAGCAACTCAGGAGCGACCTCGCCCTTGATCACGACATAAGCGGCGCCCATCGGCATTTCAACCGACAGCTTGCCATTGTCGTTCACATAGGTGGCCTGGACCGGAGTGGTCTTCGGATACGGAAGAGCATCGCCAACGATTACGCGGATGAGGTAAACCAGGTCGGCTACCGTGGTCGGGAGACCATCAGCGTTCACGTCGGACGCAGCGATAGAGCCCTGGACATGAGTACCAAACGCAGCGTAGCCCTTCACGAAGTAGTTCGTGAACATGACCGCGTCAGCGATTTCGTACGCCACGTTGTTCAGGTTGAGATCGCCACGAGCGTCGATGTCCTCGGCGCAGATGATGTCGATACCGCCATCGAAGAAGTCGATGTTCCGGTCAGGACCCGGCTTGTTCGGGAATTTCGGATTCTGCAGGCAGAAACCAGCGGGAACGCCGGCAAAGCCCGGGAACGCGGCGAGCAGCGGGTCGATCTGGACATCCTGGTTATGATAGTCAAACACACGACCGGCAATGTACAGCTGCGATCCATCCCAGTTCGACAGGGTGTTGTCACCGCAGTCAACCCAGAAGAACCGGATCGGTACATACTGGCATTCCAACGTACGATCGTTGGAAACGAGGAAGTTCAGAGAGAACATCACAGTCGGAAGCGTCGGGACATACTTCGGGTCGCAGATCGGATGGGCCGCGCCGTTGTTGCTTTCAGCAAGACCAACTACGCGAACCAGGCCGCTCGGGCAGCCGCCGGAGCAGTTGCCATTGGCGCCGAAACGATAGGTGAAATACTCCCACTTGCAGGTCGTATAGAGACCGGAGGTCGCGATATCGGCCGACTGCAGAGAAATAGCGGAGTTGTCGTATGCGATAAGAATGTCGAAACCGCCAAGGCCGCCAAGCACCGGATCGGTGTTGATGGACTCGAGGGTTACGTCAACTTTCTCGAACTGACCCTGGAGGGTCCCTTCGGTCTTCTCAATGCGGACGCCATAAAGCGAGCCGGCGGCCACGTTGAAGAAGATGTCGCAGCACACGGGCTGAGTGACGATACCATCAGACAAGCAGACGGACACAGTGTAGCTGCCGGCGTCGGTCGCCGAGAACGTCACTTTGCCGGTGCCGTCGATAGTAGCCGTCGCGCCGGTGGCCGGCGTGATCGAACCGATTGACCAGTTCTTCGGGTCGCAGCCGTCAGCATCAGTACCAGCCATCTGGACGTTCTTGATAGCGCCAGTGTTGGTGATGGTAGTAGTGCCGCAGCCGCCGGAGATCACCGGAGCAGCGTTGGTGGCAGTCACGGTCATGTTGACCGAAGCCCCCTGGGCATGAGCCTGCACGGCAACGGTGTAGGTGCCGACCGCCAGAGTGTTGGCAGTCCATACGCCCGTACCGGGATCGATGGAACCAACGCCTGTGCGCGTGAAGGTGACCGGATCAATGAATTCGTCCGGCTGGCAAGCGTCGAAGTCATACGTGAATACCGAGCAGTGCGAGCCAGTGAGGTTCGGATCGACGAACGGATCAGCGCAGCCTTTACCCGTGTTCTTCACGGTCGGATAAAGGTTCGGAACCTTGTACATAACAAAGCAACCGGTCGGAGCGCCCTGATAGCCCTGCCATGCCGGCTTCCGTTCGGTAAGGTCACGCATTACCCACACCCATGTTCCGCCCGGAGGGAAGAACGAGGAGTCGATGCAGATATGCTTAAGGTTGTTGGCATTTTTGTCCGGACCCATGTGGACAGTGATGTCATAGACCGGCTGATTCAGCCCAACAGGCAGCTGCCTCTTGGTACCAGACGGTGTGCCGGCACCCAGAAGGCCTACGGTGTCGATGGCACTCGGGGTGAGGTCTTTCAGCTGAGTTGCCGAACTGAACGCCTTATCGAAGAACAGGACAAACCAGTTCTCCATGTCGACGCTGTTCGGTGGAATGGTGTCAATAGTGACCGAATCCCAAACTGCGGCGTCGGGAGTCGAGATCTCGTAACCATTGGACACGTCACACCGCTGACCCGTGTTGTTGTTAAAGGCAATATGGAATACTACATTCTGACCAGTGTTGACTGTGTCAGCCTGATACAGGCCGCCAACACTGCTGATGTAAACTATTCCGTTCTGTGCCTGAGCAGTCAACCCAGTCATGAGCAGTGCGCATAGGATGATACCGAAAAATGAAATTCGCTTCATTTTTTTCTCCTATTAGTTCTTTATCATTGCGTGTTGCAACGTCCTTTCAAAACCGTTCGTTTGCCCCCTCAGGCGCTGTCACAATCTGAACCAAGACGAGAGCCAACCAGCCTCGGCCCATTCGGTTACAGCCTCAGGGTTTCGATCAGACGCTCGTTAATGGAGCGCGTGCAATGACACCTCTTGTGGACGTCCTCCTTTCCATCTATTAGTGTTTCTTCTTTTCTTTATCTTTGTCTTTTTCTGTTCGTTTCGACACCTATTCGGTCGAAGTAATATTCGGTCAGTACATTCTCGTTTTGTGAGGCGGCCGCTAGATAATCATCAACGACCAAACGGCAGCCTCGCGCCCGCATGCCTCATGGGCAGCCGGGCAGTACGTAACCTCCGCCGGTTAAGTAACTTACCAAAGCGGAGAGATCACTCAAGTCCACAATTCCAGCGGCGTTTACATTCGCCTCCTTCACGCACGGGAGCACGTACCCGCCACCAGTCAGGTAGCTGACCAGAGCGCTCAAATCACTGAGATCAACGATACCGGCCATATTGACGTTGCCGGTCGTGCCTACGCAGCAGCCCGGGCCGATCAGCATTTCGCCATCCCACGCATACACTTTCGTTGTATCGAGCTTGGGTACGGTGTCCGGGACAATCCTCTGCTCGTCGCACGGCGGATCGGGAACTTTGGTCCAGCTCTGACAGACGCCCGGCGGATTCCAAAGGTCACATCGCCAACACTGTGTGTCAGGCCGGATAATATTGTAGAAGCCGATAGCAGTGCCATCCGGCCGCGAGAAGACAAACTTGTCGAGGAAGTACTTTTCAATCTGGATGACAACTGTGCGATCGGTCATGGAATCGGGAATATTCGTAATGTTGCAGTAGACCCGAAACATCGTTCCCTGGCCTGGAGCCAGCGGCGCCTTGACGGCCGGCGGGCCTCCGTTGGCGTTGGCAATTCCCGTAATGAGAAGGTCTGTGCCGTTCCCCGACATGGAGCGAGTATCGAGGTACTCCCACCCTTTCATCAGAGTATTTGAAGTGTCGAGAAATCCGACAACCGCAGGGAATCCCTGAATAACGACAGTGTCGATCTTGAACCTCATGCATTCCGGCCGTGTCACTTTCAGCCATATCGTAAATGCGGAGATCGAGTCCTGAACGTTGGCCAAATTAACCGATATAGCCACGTTTTGCTGGCCGGGAAAGCCGGACGCGTTGTCGATCGCGACGGTGAGAATCGGTGAATTAGGGGACTCCGGCGCCGACTGCGCCAGCGAGAAAACCGAAACGATGAGACTGAGAGCGAGTACCATTACTGGCCGCGCACTGCTGCTCCGTGAGGAAGAACCGAGGGCCATGCGTGCCTCCTTCATCTTTTTTACGCAGAATTCCATGCTGTTACTTTTCCTACAAAACACGCAAACCATAAGAAGCTCACGCGATAGCTGTCCAATACAGACACACGTCAGAACAATTCTGACTTAACCGCCTATGGTCTGCAACAACGTGTTTTTAGCAGTAGAGCGCTTGTAAGTAACCTGCTTGTATCTCTCGGGTCGCCCCCACAGCGCCTCGAGGATGAAGTACTCACTTTGACTTTTGTCGCATCGAAAAGGTTCTAGTACATCTGAACCTATGATTCTGTGGAGCTTTCACCTATCGTCCGAAAGTCAATATATGAGTGTCGCTCTCTCTTGTCAACACCAAATGCGAAATTTCTTTTCGGATTCCGGTAGAAGAGTCCGGACTGTTCAATGGCTGTACAGAACCCGGCTTAGCCGGTCCGGGGTTTACGCGTGGCGGACTGGTGTGTGCTCCGACTCGAGCTCAGAACCTACAAGCTTCTTCTCCTTCTTATATAAAATGTGATGTCATATATAAATCTTGGCCGATCATTCGATGCCGTTTTCCCATTTTCGACAGATTGATGCAATCCCTTCAGGCGCTGGACCTGCCCGGCTCGGACTAAATCCTTTGGCTGACTGCCTTTTGCGTGCTCCCGTGACGGTCAGTGTGCTCCCGAACACTATGCTCCCACGTGGGAGCATAGATCGGGGCTTACGCTAACGCTACTTCTTTTGTGTTGACTTAGCTGCCGCTTCAGTCTTGATTTCCACTTGACCTATCACTGCTTACTGATTGAGGGATAAGAATATATGGCTTGGATGTCCCGTGCTGTAAAGGAGACCGTTCAAACTGTCGCCGTGGTGCTGCTGGTGGCTATACTGATTGCCGTGTATGTCATTTACCCGCTGAACCGAACCAAGGTGCTCATGGCTCGACCAGACATTGACTCCTACACCCCTGAACCGGTTGCAGCCAATGACCCGAGTGCATTCGTTGCCGCAGGATTGGATATCGATACGTTTCGGGTAGAAGCGGACGGTCTAACCAGACTGGCATGCTTAAGGGTGACGCCAAAGCCTCATCCTGTCGGGGAGCAGCGCGGACTCGCTATTCTCCTCCATAAGGAAGGGTTGGATCGCTCAAGTCTGATCGGACCGGCGCAGGCATTGGCCGATTCGGGAGTCGAGGTCATTTTGTACGATCAGAGGGCTTCCGGGCTTTCCACCGGCAAGTATCGGAGCGATGGTCAGCTTGAAGCCATAGACCTGGAGGCCGTTATCGGTTACCTGGAAATTCAAGGCCGACTCAGGCATCCGCTCACGGTTGTTGGCTGGGGTGTTGGTGGTGATGCCGCGCTTTGGGCGGCGGCTGATGAACCGCGCATAAACCGGGTCATTGCCGTTGAGCCAAACCTTACAAGCGAACGCATGGTGCGGCAGGTCCTGGGAAAGAATGACGTCATGTGGTTTCCATTCAATCAAACGATCTTCTGGTGGTGGTACAAGATACGGTCCGGCTATGCTGTATCCTATCGAACCACCGAAGATCTGGCACCTGTCAGGTGCCCAACCGTGATCGGTCTGCCTGCTGATCGCCTCAGCAATCCGGAGGTTAAGAAGCTGATAGGTATTTCATCGGGGGAACTTCTGACGGTCGTTCCGGTTGAGCAAGTTGATCCCGTCAAGATCGTTGTCGGGTTCAGTCAATAGACGGCAGAAACAACCGCAAAACGAGGCCTCACGGTGAGTACAGTACAACTTTCCGATCATGTTTGGTGGGCAGGGGTTAAAGATCCGAACTTACGGGTATTCGATATTGTCATGCCCACCCAGTGTGGCACGACCTACAATGCCTACCTGGTCAAAGGGGAAAAGACTGCTCTCATCGATACGGTCAAGAAGCAGTTCTCCGAGGAATACTTTGCAAAAGTCGCTTCGCTTACGCCTCTTGAATCCGTGGACTACCTGATTGTCAACCACACCGAGCCGGATCACAGCGGCGCAATAGCCGAACTGCTGAAGCGCTGCCCGAAACTCCAGATTGTCTGCTCCGGCGCTGCCCTGCCGTTCGTCAAGAACGTGCTCAATGACGACACTCCTTTGACGGCTGTCAAAGACGATACCGAGATTGCTCTGGGCGGCGTCACTCTGAAATTCAAAATGATGCCGTACATGCACTGGCCCGACACGATGATGGAATTCTGTCCTGAGGACAAGGTGTTGTTTTCCTGCGACGGTTTCGCGTCGCATCTGTCAGGAGAATCGATATTCGACGAAGATGTTCGTGTAGATCTTCCGCACGAGATGAGATACTATTTCGATGCCATCATGCGGCCGTTTACCGGCTATATCCGTCGGAATATGCCCAAGCTGGACGGATTCGATATCAGGACGATCGCGCCGTCACACGGTCCGGTGCTCAGAAAGTACGCGGCGCAGTTCATTCAGAATTACAGGGACTGGACAATCGACAGGTTGGCTGGGGCGCCGTGCGTGACCATCTTTTATGTTTCCAACTACGGCAACACCGGGCTGCTGGCCGAGGCGATCGACAAGGGCCTCTCGGAAGCCGGTCTTAAGACGGAACTGGTGGAATTATCAACCTGTCCGACCGAGAAGGCACAGGACTTGATTGAGAGAAGTGCGGCGGTGCTGATCGGCACACCGACTTTCAACAGTGACGCTCCCAGACCCGTTTGGGATTTGATGAATCTCTTTTCGACGGTGTACAGCATCGGCAAGAAGGCGGCGGTATTCGGGTCGTACGGCTGGGGCGGAGAAGGGACAAAACTCATTGCTGAGCGGCTCGCCTCCATGAAACTCAAGGTTTACCCGGAGCCGTTTCGGGCGAGGTTGATACCATCGAAGAGTGAGATGGCAGAGGTTCGTGAGTTTGCGAAGAAGGTCGCGGAGTTTGTGAAGGGGTAAGGGGCATGTAATGGGAGAGGTCGCATGAAAAGTGATGCGACGGTTGCGGGAGTCGGGGGAAGGTGATTGCGCGAATCCTCGCCGGTATATAGGTTTAGGTCATGATCCATACCATAGGACACTCGAATCATTCTCTTGAACGGTTCATCGCGTTAGTGAAGCAGTTCGAGATAGTGAAAGTTATCGATGTCCGTTCTGCACCGGTGTCCACGTACGCCCCACACTTCAACAAGATCGTGCTTCAGAACGAGCTGCCGAAGCTTGCTTTGTCATATGTTTTCATGGGAGAGGAATTAGGCGGACGGCCTGAAGGGCTCGAATTCTATGATGTTAAGGGACACGTTTTGTACGGCAAGCTGTCGAGATCATTTGGCTTTCAGCAGGGAATCGACCGGCTGATAGCCGAGTCCGAGCGAATGAGTGTAGCGATCATGTGCGGTGAAGAAAACCCGTCGACGTGCCACCGGCACTTGTTGATATCAAGGGTGCTGACCGGTCAGCAGGTGAAGGTAGTGCATATTCGCGGCGACGGTTCGAGCGTAACCTACGAAGATCTATTGGGAACGATTCGCGCGGCAAACCCGCAGCTGGATCAGTCGGAGTTGTTTGCGTCCGCGGAAGAGGAATCATGGAAATCTACACAATCGGTTTTGCCGGCAAATCGGCAGAGTCATTTTTTGGACTACTGAAGGCCAGCGGAATTCGGCGGCTCATTGATATCCGTCTGAACAATACCTCGCAACTGGCGGGATTCACCAAGGCTGATAACCTGCCGTTCTTCCTGAAGAAAATATGCGACGCTGACTACATACACGAGCCGCTACTTGCCCCGACCGAGCTGATTCTTGCCAATTTCAAGAAGGAAAAGGGGACGTGGGAGGAATTTGAACGCGGTTTCTTGCTCCTTATGGATGAGCGGTGCATAGCTGAACGCCTGGATCGTGCTTTATTTGACCGGCCCGCGGTTCTTCTGTGTAGTGAATCCACGCCCGAGCGCTGTCATCGAAGACTTGCGGCTGAGTACCTGAAACGTCATTGGAAAGACATCTCTATCGTTCATCTCTAAGACCAGTGGGGGAATATGGAATTCATCGTCACGCATCTGACCCGAATGGAGTATCCCAATATCTGCGTTGCGGGAGTCAATACCCAAACCCTTGAAAATGTTCGCATTGTCCTGCCGTATCCGCAGGCCTTCACGTGCTACATGCATGCAAGCAGAGGAGGACCGTTTGATCTCGGCGCCCGGCTCGATATCGGCGAACCTCTGGCTCATCCTCGGCCGCCTGAAGTTGAGGATCATCAAATTGTGCTGAGAAGAGTCCGCAAGCTCGGATACCTGAGCAAGGAGAGCTTCTGGCGTTTGATGGCGAACAAAGCCCACCAGGACATATCGTCGATATTCGGTCCCACTTTGGAGAAGACCCATCAAACCTATTCATCTGCGGCGGGGCAGGGTAATGTTTCTCTGGGCTTTCTGAGATTACAATGCTCGGCCTGGTTGTGGATACGCGAGTTTGAGGAGAGGACCAAGATCGTGCTGATGTGCAAAGAAAATGGGCGCCGGCTGATGTTGCCGGTCACCGATCTTCGGCTACACGCACTCTCTGAAGGGTATCCTGTGGACAAATCTGCGGTATATCACCTGAACAGGCAGCTGGAATCAGCCTCGTCCGTTGTGCTCAGCGTGGGACTAACCAGGGTGTGGAGCGGCCGTCATTGGCTTCAAGTGAACAACATCCACAATTCGCCTGACGCAGATATCTGATGGTCGACTGCGCAGCGTACGGTGTCGAGCAAGGCTACCCTTACGCCTGGCCCTGGCCTTCGACGTGCGATCCGGCTACACTGGTCATGCCGTGCGGCGAACCCCAAATCGGACGATGGCAGTTCTTGATCCCCAAGAGGATCGCGCCGCTTCCGATTACCGAAACGATTACGTACAGCGCAGTTCCGACATACGGAATGAAGAACAGCAAGGCCAGTACGAGCAGACCAATGAACATACCGCCCTTCGAGAGCGGGTCGGCCTCCGGCCGAGCGCGAGACATGATCAGCCAGCCGATCAGCATCGCCACCACAATCTTTCCGGAATACAAGATCACGCCACCGGTGATGCCGAGGAAACTGGAAATCGGGATCATGAGCGTGGAGAAGACCAGTATCAAAGAGCCGACCGGCGCCAGTTCGCTGGTGACCAAAACCCACCCGGCGACCATGAACGCCAACGCCAGAACGAGAATGACCGCACAGACAACAAGGGCGATTACTCCCAAAACGCCGGCCGCAACCGATACCGAAAACCTTGTTTTCAACTGGTCAAACGATTCTTCTGCATACGGCCGGAAGATCCGCACAACGATCAGGCCGAAGATGAACGCCGCCAGAGCCGCCGAAATCCTTAGTAGAAATCGGGTCAGGTTCTCGTGATCCGTTTCAGTCTTGGTCTCCTCCGGCTTTTTCCAAGTCGTTTGCCCGGCAATCGAGACACCCTTATCCGTCTCGATTTGAGCTTCCTTCTCCGATGTGTAGGTCAGATTTCCCGTGATGACTGCCGGAGCGACAATCTCAATCTCGCGGGCATCGATTGACACATCCCCGGTGATTACGCCAGAGATCACAACTCGGCCGCTAGTGATAGTCGCGTTCCCGCGGACCGTTCCGGCCAAGTCAGCCGTGGAGCAGTAGAGGGTGACGTCCTTCTCGACTACCGATCCCTGATTGAGACTCATCGCCTGCCCAAGTCCCAGCACCGAACGAGAAACGTATCCATCGATGACAACATTCTGGGAAAACGCCCGAAGGGAGCCATTGACTTTGCCTTTGACGAACAGGCTCTGGCAGAAAAGATTGGCCGACTGCCCCACTCCGCCCAGAAGATCAATCCGGTAGCAAAAGGCTGTCAGGTCACCGGTCACTTCACCTTGCAGAGTCAGTTTGTTCGAATAGATATAGAGGTCGTCATCGTACTGGTCGAGGTTCGAAATGTCGACGTATTTCCCCTTCTTGAAGACCGAGCCGTTCGAGCTATTCGTGAGCACAAATACTGCTGAGAGTATTGGTATGACCAGTGCCGATATTCGTCGCAGAAACCGAAGTCTCGTTCTCATCGGGTCACGTCCTCTCATCCTGCGGGGTTCGTCCCTCCCAAAAGCCCGCGGTCTCGCAAATCTTCAACCACCAATACCAGCACGACGGGTCACTTAGACTTTCCCCGTCTTCCCTATGTACGGTACATTTCTCCTGCAAGTTGCCACGAAGCCTTCGGAAAACAAGCTTAAAACGATGGTCGGTCATTGGCCTCTCACTGCTCGCCCTAGGCCTTTCCTTGACAGCGGCTCTGCGAGTATCACCCATTTGATCATGGCTCCTCTGAGCGCGAAACCCGCTGTTGCTATAAGACCCACTTTTTGTTGCTTTCCAAGCTTCTCCCAAGTAGTCTGTCGCGGCAAGGATGCCGATATAGGTTGCAGAAGTCATAGTGGTTCCAACCCCACCGCAAGCCGTGGGGCACCATACCGCCGAAAAGGACATGAAAGGAATCATGACAATCGATCCGTCCATATTCAAGGCCTACGATATCCGAGGAACCTACCCCAATCAACTCGACGGTGAAATCGCCTACCATATCGGGGGTGCTCTGGCCGGATATCTCAAACCCAAAGCGATCGCCGTTGGCCGCGACATGCGGCTATCCAGCGCGGAATTGTTTGACAGTTTAGCTCATGGAATTACCGATCAGGGCGTGGACGTCATCGATCTCGGACTCTGCTCCACCGATGGCCTCTACTTTGCGGTCGGCAAGTTCGGATACGACGGTGGGGTAATGATAACAGCCAGCCATAATCCCAAAGAATACAATGGATTCAAAATCTGTCGTAAGAACGCCGAGCCGCTATCGGGTCAGGAAGGATTGAATCAAGTCCTGAAGGCGATTCAAGATGGCGCCTATACAGCGAAGTCGCCATCGCGCGGGGTCATTGCGCGCAAGGATATCGGTGAAGATTACGCGGAACACTGCCTCTCGTTTGTCGATGTTTCGAATATCAGACCATACCGCATCGTCATCGACGCCGGCAACGGCATGGCTGGGCTGACGCTCGGTCCGGTGCTGGAGAAACTGCCGATACAGGTGACGCCGCTCTATTTCGAGTTGGACGGAACTTTTCCAAACCATCCGGCCTCGCCGATTGAATTGGAGAACCTGGTCGACCTGCAGAAAAAGATCGCCGAAACCAAAGCCGATTTCGGCGTGGCGTTTGACGGTGATGCGGACCGAATGTTTCTGGTAGACAGATTCGGTCGTCAACTCGGCGGTGACATGGTGACGGCGCTGGTTGCCCGCTCCCTGTTGAGCAAGCATCGCGGTGAGACTGTGCTCTACAATTTGATCTGCTCCCGCGCTGTACCGGAGTTGATTACCAAGATGGGTGGCACGCCGGTGCGCACCCGTGTCGGCCATGCGATCATCAAACCGTTGATGAAGAAACACAACGCGATATTCGGCGGCGAGCATTCCGGTCACTTCTATTTTCGCGACAACTGGTTCGCCGACTCCGGACTGATTGCGTTTCTGGTCTGTCTCGAACTGATCTCGGTGGAGAACCGACCTCTCCATGAAATGGTAAAGGACATCGACCCGTTCGTGCGCTCAGGTGAGATAAACAGCCGGGTTGACTCAATTCCGGACAGGATCGCTGCCGTGACCAAGGCATTTGCCGACGGTGAGCAAGACCTTATTGACGGGCTCACGGTGCAGTATCCGGATTGGTGGTTTAACCTGCGGCCATCCAACACTGAGCCGTTGTTGCGTTTGAATATCGAGGCAACTACTCCGGTCTTGCTGGAAAGCCGCAAAACCCAACTGCTAAAAATCATCAGGTCATGACTATGGAAGAATCCGGCACAAACATATTGGTAGTTGACGATGACTCAGCTCTCCTGTCGCTGTTGATCGACACCCTCTGCGCGATCGGTCACAACGCAACCGGTGCCGGCAGCGGCAAGATGGCGCTCGACATTTTGGCGGAACAACCATTCGATCTCATGATCACCGATATCAGAATGCCGGAGATGGATGGTCTGAAACTGCGCGACAGAGTGAAGCGTCTCTATCCTGAAATGCCGGTCTTGTTTGTCACGGGAGTAGCCTACCCGGACATCATTGCCCAGGCATCGCCCGACGGCGTTCTGGCCAAGCCTTTCCGGATCTCCCAAATTGAGGCTCTCATTGAGTCGACCCTCGCCTCCACGCCATTCGCATCCGGTTCCAATTAGAACCCTTCCCTCTGCAATTAGCCTCTGCCGCTTTATCCAGAGTCACCTGCCGTCGGTTTGCTTCAGTCTCCGTGGACTGCCACCGTACGCTTTTTGTTGGAAGTGAATCGATGTCCCGCTATGCTATGCCAGCATTGCAGGAGGTATGATAATGAAATGGGTTACTCGCGCGCATGTGCATGTTGACCGCGTTGCCTGCCCCTGGCTGATCTCGCGGTTCGTCGATTCAGAGGCTGATTTTCTGTTTGTGTCGGCCGGCCACGTTGAGGCCGTCGCCCAACAGGAACAGGCTACCCCTTTCGACATCCCCGGCGCAGAACTTGGACATCACGGTGACTACTGTACTTTTGACGCCATTATCAACAAATACAAGTTGAAAGACAACGCCCTGCTTCGGTTCGCTAGAATCATCAATGCCGCCGATACCGATCACTTGAATGCGGACCCGGTAGCGACTGGACTGGAGGCAATTGCAGTCGGGTACAGCTTGAGATATCCGGATGACCACGAAAATCTCTGCCGTCAGTTCGAAGTGTATGACGCTCTCTACGCATGGTGTCGTCTGCAAGTAACCAAGGAAGTGCCACAGGCCGGTTCATGATGAGTTTGGCACGGCGCCTAATTGATTTCTTCGCTCTGAAACGGGGGATAGTTGCGCTTCTTGGGATGGTCATACTGGTTGGGATGGGGGAACGAATGGCCGAGCGATTCCTGCCGATTTACCTGATGGCTCTTGGCGGCGGAGCAATGATTATCGGCCTCCTGAGCGGATTACAGAATCTCCTGGGTGCCCTGTATTCATTCCCCGGCGGTTACCTCTCGGATCGAATCGGCACCAAGCGGGCGCTTCTCGTATTCAATCTGATGGCCATGATTGGCTTTGTAATTGTCATTCTCGTTCCGTCAATCTACGCCGTGTTACTCGGGGCTTTCTTCTTTCTGGCTTGGAGCGCCATTTCCCTTCCAGCCACGATGGGACTGGTGGCCAGGATTCTGCCGTCCAACAAGCGGACTATGGGCGTATCGATGCATTCGCTCGTGCGGCGCATACCGATGTCGCTTGGCCCGCTTCTTGGCGGTATGTTCATCGGCATCTGGGGCGAGGTCCAGGGCGTGCGACTGGCGTTTGCGGCCGCGCTCCTGATGGCGATAGTGGCTGCGATTCTTCAGCAAGTCCTGATTGAAGATGACCGCAAGAGTGGCGTCCCCGACGGCTCGCCGACCGCCGAAAAGAATCCGGTCAGGTTATTTCGGTTGATGAATTCGGATATGAAGAACCTGCTGGTGTCGGACATCTTGATCCGATTCTGCGAACAGATTCCGTATGCCTTTGCGGTCGTGTGGGCCATGAAGACGATATCGGCGCCGGTAACCGCCTTTGAATTCGGCATTCTCACAACAGTGGAGATGGCGACTGCCGTTCTTTGTTACATCCCGGTCGCGTACTACGCAGACAAAACGCAGAAGAAGCCGTTCGTGGTCGCTACCTTCGTCTTCTTCACGATTTTTCCGCTGATCCTGCTGGCCTCACAGTCGTTTTGGTGGCTGGCGCTGGCATTTTTTGTACGTGGACTAAAGGAGTTCGGCGAGCCGACGCGCAAAGCGTTGATTATGGATTTGGCTCCCAAGGGACGTGAAGCAGCCATGTTCGGGCTGTACTACCTGATTCGCGACACCATTGTCTCGATAGCAGCATTTGGCGGTTCCTTGTTATGGCTGGTAAGCCCAACCACGAACTTCCTGACCGCATTCGCATTCGGTGTGATCGGCACGATCTGGTTTGCCCTTCGCGGCAAGGACTTGAGCTACAGGCCGACAGTACCAGCTGTAAAATAGAGATCAGGAGGCGATAAATGGAAATACGTAAACTCGATATTCCCTCAGGCTACAGCCCAACAAATCAGCGCATGGTTGGGCTGTTCGCCGCACAACTGGATAACCAATCATGGCGGTTGAAGAAGGACCTTGATGGTCTGACGACCGAGCATCTGGAGTGGCAATCACGGCCGGGTATGAACACGATCGGGATGTTACTGGCGCATTTCGCCATCGTCGAACTGTTTTGGATTAATGTAGCCACGCATGAAATCCCACTCGAACCGGACGGCGACGATCTCATCAAGCGGATTACCGGAATTAGAATGGATGATGACGGTCTGCCGCTCAAGGAGGTCGGTAAACATCCGCAGTCGCTGGCCGGCAGGTCACTCGAAGACTATTGGAAGATGCTGGATGCCGCGAGAGCGGAAGTGCACAACGAATTAGGGAAGTGGACCGATTCCGATCTTGAACGCACATTTGCGCTTCGCGACAAACAGATCACCCGTTCTTGGACGGTTTACCACGTGTTGGAGCACTTTGCTGCGCACTACGGCCAGATACTAATGCTCAAGCACATGATGCGCGACGCGGGAGTATTGGCTAAAAAGTGAACTTCGCAAGAAAACCTTTCTGAATGAAAACGGCAGACCGGGAGGTCTGCCGTTCACGAAACTTGAGGGTTCTCTATATCTTCTTGGCGGGATGCGTCTTCCTCAACTCAGCGGCCATTTCTTTGATCTCTGCCAAGTCACGGACCATCTCGCTCCAGCCGTACCAGAGGGCGTAGTCAGGATTGGCGTGAAATGTCCCCTGGAACGCTCTCATGCGATGTTCCAAATGCATGGCGAATAACTTCTGTTCAATCACTGTCGGAGCATCATGGAAAGTCAGCAGGTCCGGGAAGGCGTACGCATAGGTGGCGGGCTTGGGTATAATATTGTCTTTGTACAGACCAGCGACAATCCGAATCGCCTGCGCCAGCATGTGGTCCGCCACGCGAATCATATCGTCCCCTTTGCGGAGCTCCCCTTTCGCGAAATTCTCCGAGTGGCAATTGCCACAGACTTGAATCATCTTGTTCCGTTCGGTGTCAAATGACTCCTGTGTCATGCGGGCGACATCGGCCGCCTTGACAACATCCAATCTTCCGGTCGGTTTCCCATCGGGATCCAATACGCCGAGCGCCTGGAGAATTGTCGCCTGGTCGGCAGCCCATTGCGTATCGGTAGGCAACGGCAAGCGGACCGCAAGAAACCCCCAGGCGGTGCGAACTTCATGATTGCCACCGATCATGTGGCAGTCCTGACATTTTGGCGCGGCGGTTGTGGCCGGAAGTGTGCCGTTCTGCTTCAGCAGGTACCGGACGCCGTGTTTGGAGGCTGAATACATCTCCCACTGCGGATGATCGAACCCCATGTGGCAAGTCTGGCAGGCCTGAGGCTCTCGCGCCTCAATCAGCGAAAAGGTGTGGCGCGTATGGCAGGCGTCGCATGAGGCATTTCCGAATACCGACCCTTCGGTTCGCAACTGTCTGATTTCCGTCTCCGATTTCAAACCGATTTTGTGGCAACCACCGCATCCCTTCATGCCGTCGATAAGCGCCACCGGTGCCGCATGCGTGGTCGGCATCGCTTTCATTGCCGCCCAAGCCGCCGCATGTTTTCCTTTGGAGAACTGGTCTACCCGCTCAGAATGACACGCATTGCAGGTCTGTGGCGTGGGCAAATTAACTTTGTCCACATCGGTAGCTGACTGGTGGTCGGAACCATGGCAAACCGAGCAGTCAACATCGTTGATGCTGTGCTTGCTCAGTTTCCAGTCGGAAACGATATTGGGCGTGATCTTGGTGTGGCACTCCACACAGGTTTCTGCGAACGCCGGCGCGGCCAGTGCCGCCAGCGCTGCGACCGTCATTACCAGTCTAAACATTTAACACTCCCTTTGAAAAAAGCTTGATCCGCACATAGATAATGCGCGGTCAGCGACTGCTATTTTGATACTGGTCCAGAGTACAATTTGGGCGGTCTGCGTGTCAAGCTTCAAAGGCGCGGCATGATTCGGAAACAGGAGGTAAACCGGTCCTCTATTCTTCTGCGAGAAACCGGGTGAAGGGCCCGCTCACGCGGGTTGTTGCTTGTTCCAGTGATGCCGCTTGAATGTCGCGAGAACGCCGAGCACGGATTCAAGGTCGTGCAGCGTATGACTGGCGTTCACCTGGAATCGAATGAGTTGATCCCCCTTCGGGACAATGGGAAAGTTCAACCCTGTCGCCAGCACGCCGTTCTCGAACAGGAACTCAACAAGCTGTTTAGTCTTCTCGGTCTCCCGCACCAATAACGGCACGACCGGATGCGGGCTGGGAAGGGTCTCGAATCCGAGCGCAAGCAAACCGTTTCGGAAGAACACAGTCATTGAATGTAGATGTGTCAAGAGATCACGCCCTTCGCCAGAATCCAGAATATCAAGCGCGGCAACGGCGGCCGCCGCTTCCCCCTGCGTTATCGGGTTGGTGAAGATGTAAAACTGATTTCGTTCCCGTAAGTAGCGAATAATCTCCCTCGACGAACAGACATATCCGCCATTCACGCCGAACGCTTTGCCCAGCGTCGCAATAATGATATCAATCCCTTTGGCCTGCGTGATCTCTTCCGTGCCGCGCCCAGTCTTGCCGAGAGCGCCCACTCCGTGAGAATCATCGACAATCACGACAATGCCGCGCGGGAACCGGTCATTGTATTTCGCAACGATTTCGCAAATCGTCTGGAGCGGCGCGAACACCCCCCGCATGCTAAAGACACCATCAGTGACCACCAGTACCGTATCGCACTGGTCAATAGACTCGACCAGCTTATGTTCGAAATCCGCCATATTCATATGCCGGTACACCTTGCGGTCTTTGGGGCGCGC
>Ga0315276_10001043_pt1 | contig 24580 bp, 16 predicted proteins | sample YL17G05_0_MG_FD_204542 | JGI IMG/M metagenome (GOLD analysis project Ga0315276, IMG submission 204542) | Sediment microbial communities from Yellowstone Lake, YNP, Wyoming, USA - YL17G05_0 | ecosystem: Environmental > Aquatic > Freshwater > Lake > Sediment | place: USA: Wyoming | collected... | reverse complement strand
TCCTGGCGACGCACGATGCCGCCGCGCAGTGGGCGGCGGCGTTCGTCAATCTGGACGCGGCGGTGCGGGCCGCCGCGGCGTGGCTCGCGGGGCGCGACCCGGGGGCCGCGGAACTGCCCTTGGAAGAAGAACAGGCCGACCTGCACGTGGTCTGCGCGGGCAAGCTGGGCGAGCCGGCGGAGGAGGACACGGCGTGTGGGGCGCTCTTCGTCCTGCGGCTCATGCAGCGGCTGGCCGAGGCCGGTCGGGACGCGGAGGTGAGGGCGGACGGCGGAGCCCTATCCCTGGCGCCGGAGAGCGAGGCGGAGACCCGGCGCCGGGTGACGGAGTCGGCCCACGGCCGCTACCTGGCGACCCTGGGCCCGAGCTTCGTGGCGGACGTGGAGGCCTGCGCGCGCTGGGACGTGGTGGATCTGGCGCCGGCCGGGCGCGGCGCGCGGCTGCGGGCCTGAGGCGGGGCGGCGCGGACGAGACGCGGCTGCGAGGGGTCTTGCAGCCGGCTCTAGGGAGTCAGCTCGACCTCGACGCGCACGGTGAGCGGCTCGCCTCCCGGCTCGACCCGGACGAGGCGCGGCGCGATCCACGTGCGCCCGCCCCTCTCCGTCTCGCGCGCCCGCACCAGGAAGATGCCGACCGGCGAATCCAGCTCGCCGCGCGCGTCGCGGTCGAGCATCACGGTGCGCCGGAAGCCCTCGCGCGCATCCTCCGGCCGCGAGATCCAATCCATCTCCAGGCGCTGGCCGACCGTGGCCGGCACCGACACCAGCACCCGCACGCGGCGGCGCGCCAGGCCGTCCCAGGTGGGCAGGTCGACTTCCACCGGCATCGCCCCGGCCCGCAGCGGCAGGGCGGAGAGCTTGCGGTAGAGGCCCTCCGGCCCGGTCACCACCAGGTCCACGCGCGACCCCTGCTCCAGACCGCGCAGGGTGAACAGGCCGCGATCGTCGCTGCGGGCCTCGGCGATGGGGACCTGGTCCTGGTGGTGGAAGACCTCGACGCGGGCGCCGACCAGCGGGCCGCCGCCGCGGCGGTAAGCGCGCCCCTCGATGATCGCTTGCCGCGTGAGGGCCAGCTCCACGGTCGCGCGGTCGTTGCCGGTGGCGAGGGCGGCGCGGACATAGGCGCGCGCCGGGGCCAGCGCCGGCGGCAGGGACTCCGGCACCGCCGTCACTTCGTAGACGCCGGACGGCAGCCCCTCAGCCGCGAAGCGGCCGCGTTCGTCGGTGCGGGTCAGGCGACGGAGCGGGCGCGGCGAGCCGGCCCTCCCAGAGATGGCGACCAGCAGATCGCCGACCCGCGTCACCGAGACCCAGACGCGTGCCGCCGGGCTGGCGTCCGCCTCGTGCACGACGGTGCCGGTGAGCGTCCCGGCCAGCGCCGGCGGCAGGGTGGAGGCGGCGAGCATCCAGGCCAGCGCCAAGGCGGACGCGGCTCTGGCCCATGAGTACGAGAAGCGCATGTCGATCCCTCGGGCGGGCAGGTGGATGCGGTCGTCCTGCTTCGGTTATCGGCACTCCAGCCCTAGGGGTTGAGGGCCGGCCGGGAGCGCGCGGGCGACCCTTCGGGGTGGCCGGGGGGATCAGGGGTGACGAAGCCCAGCACCTGATCGCGCCACACGAGCCGGGGTTGCCGGCGCAATCCGAGAGCCTGCATGCGCCGCCCGGCGGGGCCGCTCGGCCCCAGGACCCAGGCGCGCCCGCGCTGCCGGACCACGGCGACGAGATGCCGCGGCGACAACAGGGCTGCGGCACGGGCGTGCGGCTCGGCAAACTCGAGCTCGCGCGGCACCTCGAAGAGCCACACGCGCTCGCCCAGGTAGAAGGGCAGGCCGGCGTTGACGCGCGCGTGCTCCACGATGGGCTCCCCCTCCCGGGGTTCGGCGGCCAGGGCGGCGCTCTGCCCCTCGTGGGCGGGCAGGAGGGCCGAGACGCAGGGTCGGGGGGGCGACGGTGCCGGATCTTGGAGTCGCGTCCAGCGCCTCCTACCGGCGATGCAGGCGATGGAGGAGGTAGGCCGCCCAGCCCCCGAAGACGCAGACGGGGGCCCAACCCGCCGCCCACGGCGCCAGCAGCCCGCCGTCGCCGAGCGCCTCGCACATGCGCATGACCCCGAAGTAGGCGAACGCGATGCTCACCGACAGGCCGAACGACAGCGCCGGGGTGGGATGGCGGGCCTGCATGGCGAGGACGCAGCCGATGATGCCGACGATGAGGTTGGCGAGCGGGAAAGCGAGCTTGACGTGCAGATCGACGCGGTAGCGCGTCAGCTCGGCGCCGTGCGGCCCGGCCCGCCGCAGGAAGCGCCGCAGGTCGAAGTAGCCGAGCTGGTCGGGGTCGTCGGGCGGCGAGCCGAACTGCTCCGGTCCCTCCGCCGCCACCAGGCGCAGGCGCTCGAAGCTGCGCGAGCGCTCGGTGCCGTCCGGCTGGAAGCGGCGCTCGGTGCCCTGGCGCAGGAGCCACGCGTCGCCCTTCCACTCGCCGACGCGGGCGTCGACGCGGCGCCGCAGGCGGCCGCCTTCATAGTTGTAGATGCTCACGTCGTGCATGCGCCGTTCGGGCACCAGGTAGAGCCGCACCACGTACACGTAACCGCCGCGTCCGCGCACCGTGACGTCGGTGCGCTCGGCCTCGGGGGCGGGGGGGATCTTGTCGATCTCCCGCTCCAGGATGCGCTCCCGGCGCGTCGTGGCCTGCGGTACGACCAGCTCGCCCAGCACGAACGAGGCCGCCGAGGCCAGGGTGGCCACGAGGAGGACCGGCAGCGCGACGCGCGCCAGGCTCGCGCCGGAGGTGACGATGGCGGAGAGCTCGTGGAAGCGGGCCATCTGGCCGAGCGTGAGGAAGGTGGCCATGAGCAGGGCCACCGGCAGCATCATCACGATCACGTACGGCGTCTTCCAGGCGAAGTAGCGGGTCACCGCCCAGAAGGCGGCGTCGTGGTCGAGGAAGCGGTTGAGCTTCTCGATGAAGTCCACCACGAGGAAGATGGAGATGAACGCCAGCAGGGCCAGGAGCAGCGCGGGGAGGTACTGGCGGAGCACGTAGCGGTCGAAGATCCTCACGCGCCGCTCCTCGCGGACAAGACGGGGGGCGCGGCGGGCGGGCCCGGCGCCGCCGCGGCCGGCCGCGGTCGCCAGCCCTGCCAGCGCGCGTCGCAGGCGGCCGCCGTCCATGCGACTCCGAGGATCCCCAGCACCAGGTTGGGCAGCCACATGGCGAGCGCCGGTGGCAGCAAGAGGCGCTCGGCCAGGCCCTCGCCGGCCACCAGGCAGATGAAGTAGAAGAGGAAGAACGCCAGGCTCAGGAATCCCACCGTCAGCCCGCCCCGCCGCACGCGCACCCCGAGGGGCGCGCCCACCAGTACGAAGACCACGCACGCGAAAGCCAGAGAGTACTTCTTGTGGACCTCGACTTCGAGTTGCGCGATGCGCCGCCGGTAGGTGTCGGTCTCGAGCCGGGACAGCGCCAGCTCCGTCCGGACGCCCGAGGGGAGCGAGGCCGCGTCGAGGCGGCCGGCGGGGTCGGCCAGGCCCCGCAACGCGAGCCACCACCCGGCCGGTCCGCTGCGGCCCTCGATCCAGGGGAGGAACCCGGGGTCGAGGCCGAAGGCCTGGAGGCGGTCCGTGAGGCGGGTGCGGGCGTCGGCCAGTTGCCGCCGCGAGTAGCTGATCTCCTTCCGCAGCTGGGCGGTGGTCATCTCGCGTTCGGACCGGCTCTGCCGCACCTGGCGCTCGAGCATCTCGCCGGCCCCGGCCACGTTGATCACGTGCGTGTCGAAGCGCATGACCCGGTAGGTTCCCGGCTCGGCGGCGTCGGTCGGCTCCTGGTGCAGCTCGCCATCGCGCAGGGTGAGGACGGCCGTCTGCCCGTCCGGGCTGTACCCCAGATGCCCCTGTCGGGCCACGATCAGGGTGGGGGAGACCCCCTCCTGGAACTCCAGGATCGAGACCCCCCACATCCGGTTGGCTCGCGCATCCAGGCTGTCCACCAGGAGCCGGATGCCGGGAAAATCGCTGTTGAAGACCCCCTCCCGGAGGCGGACCGTGGGGCGCTTGCGGCCTATGTCGGCCAGCAGGTTGGCATAGGCGTGGTTCGTCTCGGGCAGGACGAAGGTATTGAAATAGGCCAGCCCCAGGCTCAGCGCGAGGGCGGCGGCCAAGGGTACCAGGATGATGCGGAAGAGGTTGATTCCACTGGACTTGAGAGCGACGATCTCGAAGTCCTGGCTCATCCTCCCGAAAGTGATGAGGGAGGCGACCAGCACCCCGCAGGGCACCGCCAGGGCGGACATCCAGCCCAGGCCGAAGAGGAAGATCTGGCCGACCGCCCAGAGGGGGACGCCCCGCTTGAGCCAGAGGTCCAGATAGTCCACCAGGAGGTCCACCTGAAGCGTGCCGGTGACGACCCCGAAACCCAGGAACCAGGGAACCAGCGACTGGCGCAGGACGTACAACCGTAGTGTGCGCACGGGCTTGAAGTTACACCCTGGGCCACTGGCCGGCCAGAGCCCCGTTGCGCGGTCCGGACCACACTTTGACCATGGCACGTCCCCGTTGGTTGGGCAGAGCCCGCGAGTCGCCTCCTATGCGCCTTAGCTTTGGCATTGCCCTCCTTGTGCTGGCCGCGCTGGCCAGCGGCCTGCTCCTGCCCGGTGCGCCGGCGTGGGGCCAGGCTGCCTCGCCGGGCCCGGCGCCACCGCCCGCGGCCGCCCCGCCGCCGCGCGGCGACTCACCATACATCCTATGGACGCCGTGGATCTCCGGGCTCAATCTGCCGCGCAACTTCCTCGACGATCAGCTGTTCGGCTTCGACTACCCCGCCGGCGCCCTGCAACTGCCCCTCGACGCCCGCACGCTGCAGGTCGAGGTGGATGCGGCGCAAGGGCTGATCACCACCGGGGTGTCGGCCGCCGACGTGCCGCTCGGCCCGGAGCGCTCCGAGCCGCTCGCAGATTATGCGTCCCGGCTCACCGCCGCCAGCCTGCGCCGGCAGTGGGTGACCGCCGCGCGCGCCCGCATCAACCAGGCGCCGGTGGAATCGGCGATCGACACGCGCCCCGGCTTTTCCATCGCCCTGCCGGTGGAACTGCCCAAGGCGATGCGCAGCTTCCTGGGCGACAGCCCGCCGGCGCTCAACGTCAGCGGTTCGGAGCGCATCAGCATCGCGGGCCGCAGCAACTGGACGAACCAGCAGAGCGTCTACGGCCGCTCGCAGTCCATCTTCCCGCAGCTCGACATGCGGCAGGACCTCGACATCAACATCATCGGCACGCTCGGCGACAAGGTGTCGGTGGACGTGGCGCAGTTCTCGGGTGTGCAGACGCCGCTCACCAACCGCATCGCCCTGAGCTTCTCCGGCGAAGACGACGAGATCCTGCGCAAGCTCGACCTCGGCAACACCAACCTCAGCCTGCCGGGCACCCAGTACGTCTCCTACAGCGGCCGCAACGACGGTCTGTTCGGCGTGCACGCCCAGGGGCGCCTGGGCGGCACCGACCTGACGGTGATCGCCTCGCGACAGGAGGCGCGCAGCGAGCGCACGCAGTTCACGGGCAGCACCCAGACGCGCACCACCAGCATCGAGGACTGGCAGTACATCCAGCGCACCTACTTCCTGCTGCAGCTGCCCGATTCGCTGGTCGACGCCAACGGCGACGTGCGCCCGGACGCCCCCAAGCTGAACGACCTGGCGAGCATCGAGGTGTACCTCGACGACCGCATCAGCCAGGACCTGGGCGCCGAGAAGGCCGGGTTCGCCGAGGTGGCGGATCCGCGGGCCGATGGCCTGCCGGCGGGCGCCCCACGGGGCGCGGCGCTGTTCGGCAAGTTCGACCGCAAGGAACCGATCAAGGATTTCACGGTGCGCCGCGACCTGTTCGGCGAGCACATGCCCGTGCTCGTGCTGGCCACCGCCTTGCCCGACAACGCCACCCTGGCCGTGGCCTTCCGCGATTCGCGCGGGCAGGTGGGAGTGACCGACGCCGACACCCTGCGCCTCAAGCTCATCAAGGCGCCGCTCGAGCTGCTCAACTCCGACTCGACGAACACGGCGCGCTTCACGGAGGACCAGCGGGTCAGCCCGTTCGCGCCGACCCGCGAGTACGAGCTGCGCAACTTCTACAGCCTGGGGGGGCGCGACCTCGACTCCAAGACGGCCAAGATCCAGGTGCGCAAGATCTCCGGCGGCGGGCAGCGCGAGTACCTGGAGCAGTTCACCGACCCGACCACCGGGGAGAACATCACCTACCTGGAGGTCACGGGCGTCGACCTGCTCAACCAGTCGCAGGGCGGCACGGCGCAGCCCGGCCAGGACGGCAGCCTCGACCGCTTCGGCGACCAGAGCCTGGTGGACTGGAGCAACGGCATCCTCTACTTCCCCGACCTGCGGCCGTTCGCGCCGCGCCTCGACCGGCCGGGCGACAAGTACTTCTACAAGACGCGCGTCGCCCCCCTGGGCCTGGCGCCGCGGCGCCGTAGTTTCACCCTCGACGCGGCGCAGCCGGACGACATCCGGGGCAACGACGCGCCCTACATGGTGCGCAGCCTGCAGGAGCAGAAGGACGCCAAGCGCTTCTACATCTACGCCGAATTCTCCTCGCTCTCGGGCTCGAACCTCATCTACCTGCGCAACACGCCGGTCGTAGAGGGCTCCGAGATCGTCAGTGTCAACGGCGAGACCCTGGTGCGCGAGCGCGACTACCGCATCAACTACCTGAGCGGCTCGGTCGAGCTGCTGTCGCCCAAGGCGCGCGAGGCCGGCTCGGCCCTGTCGGTGGACTACTCGTACGCGCCGCTGTTCGCCACCGCCGACAAGACGCTGATCGGCGGCGCCGTCAAGGTGCTCGACACGGAGGACCTGTCGCTGGGCGGCGCCTTCCTCTACGAGGCGCGCGGGGTCCAGGAGAAGCGCCCGCGCGCCGGGGAGGAGCCGGCGCGCACGGTGATCGGGGACATCAACGGGCGCATCAGGCTCGAGCCGCGGTTCATGAGCGCGATGGTCAACGCGCTGCCGTTCTACCGCGCCAGCAACGTCGGCTCGCGCCTCGAGGTCACCGCCGAGACCGGCTACTCGATCCCCAACCCGAACACCAAGAACGAGCTCTACCTGGACGACTTCGAGGGGGCGCGCAGCTCGAACACCGCGGCCATGGACGCGCGCGCGTGGGTCTGGGCGGCGCCGCCCAACGTGCGCGTCGGCGCCTTCGAGGACTCCGTCAGCCGCTACCGGGACAACGCCCAACTCCTGTGGTTCAACCCCTACAACGTCATCAAGCAGAAGGATCTGCGGCCCAACCTGACGCGCGCCGAGGACAGCCAGGCCTCGGTCAACGTGCTGTCCTGGTGGGTACCTCGCCCGTGGAGCGGGGCGGTGCACGACTCGCTGTGGGTGGGACTGACGCAGACCCTCGACGCGGACGGCGTCGATCTGTCGCGCAGCCAGTTCATCGATCTTTGGCTGAACGACTTCCGCGACTTCGAGCTGCTGCGGCGCCCAGGCGTCAAGCTGCACATCGACGTCGGCCTGGTGGGCGAGGACCAGCAGCGGCGGCCCGACGAGCGGCCGAACCAGGTGCCGGATACGGAGGACCTGCCGCCGCCCGACCGCCAGCTCACCCCCGAAGAGGACATCGGGCTCGACGCCGTGGCCGACCTCAGCGAGACCGACCTGGTGGACTCCACGGCGGCCATCAACGCCTCGCCGAGCGACCCGCACGGCGACGACTGGCGGGTGCCCAACGGCGACGAGGAGAAGGACCTCTATCCGGAGCGCGACCCGCGGCGCTGGCGCTTCGCCAACGGCACCGAGAAGAACCAGGCGTTCCGCGGCGTTCCCGACACCGAGGACCTCGACGGCGACGGCCAGCTCGACACCGAGAACAGCTTCTTCCGCTACACCATCGACCTCGGGGACACGCGCTTCCTCGACACCGACGTCTACGAGAAGTATGTCAACGACCCCAGCGTGCCGCCCGAGAACCGGCCGGCCGAGGACAACGGCTGGCGGCGCTTCATCATCCCGCTCGATCTACGGGCCGACGACCCGAATTTTGCCACGTTCGGCAGCGCCGACCTCCACACCATCAAGCACGTGCGCGTCTGGCTGGAGGGCGTCGAGGGCAGCCGGCTGCCGCCTTACACGCTCGACGCCGGCGTCGGCCGGCGGCCGCTCTTGGAGCTGGCCCAGCTCGAGGTGGTGGGCAACCGCTGGGTGGCCAACGCGGTGGACTCGACGGCAGCCCTCTACGGCCAGGACATCGTGGTGCGCACCGTCAACAACCGCGAGGACGACGCCGTCTATGAGTCGCCCTTCCAGGTGGGCACGCAGACGCAGACCGGCTCGTCGGTGGCCGAGCGCGAGCAGTCGCTGGCGCTGCGGGTGGTCAACCTGGTGCCCGGCGGTGAAGTGAGCGCCTACCGTCCGGCGCCCTCGGCGGAGGACTACTCGCGTTACCGCAGCGTCCGTTTCTACGCCGCCGGGCTCGACTTCTCGTCGGCCGACAGCATCCGCTTCTACGTGCGATTCCTGTCCGACGGCGGCAACGAGCAGCGCAACTACTACGAATACTCGGCGCCGGTGCCGCGCGCCGTGCCGCTCGGCAGCAAGCCCGTCCCGTGGGCCGAGTACGACCTGGTGCTCACCGACTTCTCCGACCTCAAGATCGGCCTCGACAACGACTCGACGCAGGCGGCCGTGGAGCGGGCGGCGCCGGGCGGGGGCGTGGAGCGCCTGCGGGTCGTCGGCCGCCCGTCGTTCACGCGCGTGGCGCGCGCGGCGATCGGCCTGGTGAACGCCGCGCCGGCCCCGGACTCGGCCTCCCGCGATTCGGCGTACGCCAGCGGGCGGGCGCAGCCCGGGGAGCTGTGGGTCGACGAGCTGCGCGCCTACGGCGTGGCCCGCGACCGCGGCTCGGCGCAGCGCGTCACCGTGCTGTCCAGTTTCTCCGACCTGCTGTCCTTGAACCTCAACGTCGACCGGCAGGACGAGAACTTCCAGCGCCTCGGGCAGCTGCGCGGCAGCGGCAACGAATACCAGGCGTGGCGGCTCACCGGCAGCTTGGGGATCGAGAAGTTCCTACGCGGGTCGGGGTTCATCCTGCCGGTGAACTTCGGGTTAGCCGACGGCCGCACCCTGCCGCGCTTCCGCACCGGGCAGGACATCCTGCTGCGCGGCACCGACGCCGAGGACGAGCGCTCCACGCAATGGAGCCGCAACTGGGGCGCCTCGCTGTCGCACGGCGGCTCGCGCAGCTGGCTGTTGCGCAACACCCTCGACGCGCTCGCGTTCCGCTACTCGATGCAGGACGACCGCCGGCGCACGCCCACCTCGGTGGACACCGCGCGGGTGCTCTCCGGCGGCGGCCGCTACTCGCTGAACACGGCCAACCTGCTGGGGGTGCCGCTGCCGCTGCTCAAGAGCCGGGGGGGCAAGCCGGCCAGGCTCTACCTGCTGCCGTCCAACGCCTCGCTGAGCTTCGACATGACCACCCGGCGCTCGGTGCAGTACGACCGCGACGCCGAGGGCGTCTACGTGTCGCGCCTGGGCCGGGTCTACGCCAAGGACGCGATCTACAATCTGTCGGCCGCGTGGCGGCCGATCGAGCCGCTCGGCTATTCGTTCCAGAGCGTGCGCAACGCCAACCTGCCGGGCGTCGCGCCGCTGCGCATCGGGGGCATCAACTTCGGCCGGCAGACGGGCTTCCAGCAGCGCTTCGACGTGCGGCTGCCGCTGCGCTTGACCCAGTGGGTGGCGCCCGAGTTCACCGGCTCGACGTCCTTCACCGAGGCGCGCGGTCCGGATCTGTCGCCCACCCTGGTGCTCGGCAACTTCGCCAACCAGGCCAGCGCCGACATGCGCTGGACGATCCCCTTCGCGCGGCTCGGCCGCGCGACGCCCGGGAAGACCGGCGGGGCGCCGGTCGTCGCCCGCCTGCTGTCGCGCCTCGGCGACTTCCAGGTGCACGGCAACTTCAACCGGAACACGGCCTACAGCCGGCTCTACGGTTACCCGAACATCTGGTACCGGCTGGGCCTCGACCGCGAGCCGGGCCTGCCGCCGGTGGGCGCCGAACCCGGGGATCCGAACTTCGTTGACAAGGACGGGCGGGCGCCGAGCGTGATACGCGACCCGCAGTCGTCGGAGAGCGGGCAGCGGAATCTACTGGGCGAGGTGTCCACGGCTCTGGCCCTGTGGAACCGCGGCAACGCCCGCGTGCGCGTCGGGTACTCGCAGAACCTGCGCGCCAGCAACGGTCAGATCTACGTCAACACCAACCAGGACTGGCCGGACCTGACCGCCGACTGGGGCGCGGTGCAGCGCCTCCTGTTCCTGGGCGGCGTCTTCCCGACGCTCAGCGCCCAGACCCGCTACTCCCACAAGGTGAGCGACGAGGGGACCTACGGCAAGCCGATCAACGCCCGCATCTCGTCCACCAACTGGCAGCCGCTCCTGTCCCTCACCGGCACCACGAAAGGCGGCTTGCAGACCGTGCTCGCCGCGGAGTACAGCTCCTCGCTACGCGAGGACTTCCGCAACACGCGCTCCTTCGGGGGCACGGCGGCGGGGTCGGCCAACACCAGCACGACCAACCTGACGGTCCGGGCGGAGGCGAGCAAGACGCTGAGCCCGGGCAACAAGTTCAGTTTCTTCGGGCTCTTCGGCTCGAGCCTCAAGAGCACGCTGACACTGGCGCTGCGCAGCTCCTACAACCGCCGGACGGGAGGGACCACGGTGCCCGGTCAAGCGCGCGTCGGCGGGGAGATCCGCAACGACCGCATCGACGTGTCGCTTTCGAGCACGTACAACTTCAGCCGCAACGTCGCCGGTACGATCGGCCTCGGCTTCAACCAATACCGGGACTTCACCCGCGCCGTCTTCGGCAGCGGCGGGGCGTCCGCCGGCAGCCTGGCCCAGCGTGGCCTCCGCCTCGAGGCCAACGCGCAGATGTCATTCTAGATGGGCGCCCGCGTGCGGATCGTCGCCACGGCGGCCCTGGCGCTCGGCGCGGCGCTCCTCCTGGGGCTCGTGGCCGGCTGCCAGCGCGGCGCCTCTTCGCCGCCGTTCGACGAGGCGCGGGCGTTGCGCGACCTGGAAGCCCAGACGGCGTTCGGGCCGCGCGTGCCGGGTACCGAGGCGCACCGGCGCTGCCGGGAGTTCTTGGCGGGCGCGCTGGCGGAGGCGGGGGGCCGGGTCTCGGTGCAGGCCGTCGCCGACACCGCCTTCCCGCTGCCCGGCGTGGATACCCTGTACAACGTGTGCGCGCGCTTCGGCCCGGCGGCAGGGCCGTACCTCGTGCTCGGCGCCCACTGGGACTCCCGTCCGTGGGCCGACCGCGACCCCGACCCGGCGCGGCGCGGCGAGCCGGTGCTGGGCGCCAACGACGGTGCGTCGGGGGTGGCGATCCTGCTCGAGGTGGCGCGGATCCTCGGCCGGCGGCTGCCGCCGGTGGGGGTGGAGATCGTCCTGTTCGACGGCGAGGACGCCGGCGACGAGAGGGATCCGGCCACCTACGCGCGCGGCTCCCAGGCCTTTGCTGCGGCCCTCACGCCGCCGCTGCCGCTGCACGCGGTCGTCGTGGATATGGTCGGCCGCCGCGGCCTGCGGCTCTACCAGGAGGCCAACTCGCGCGACGCCGCGCCCAACCTGGTGGACCGGCTGTGGGCGGGCGCCCGGAAGGTGGGCTCTCCGGCCTTCATCCCGGAGGTCCGGCACAACGTCTTCGACGACCACATCCCCTTCATCCGCTCGGGGATCCCGGGCGTGGACCTGATCGACCTCGACGACCCGCACTGGCACACGGCGCAGGACGTGCCCGCCAACTGCGACCCCGGCAGCCTGGGCCAGGTCGGGCGGGTGCTGCTCTGGCACGTCTACACGCTGGAGGCCGAGGGCCCCTAGTCGAAGCCGGGGCGCCCCCGGCCGCCCGGCGGAGGTGCGATCGGGCGAGGGCGGTGGGGAAGGCTGCCGCAGAGCCCCCACGGGGCTGCCCCACGACACCCCTAGTCAGTGCGCCCCGAACGGGTTAGACTGCCTGCTGCACGGCTCGAGGCGTCCGGGCCGGACCGTGAATCCGCTTGCCAACCCCCTGGCGATTCTGTAGGTTACGCGCGGTGAGTGGATCGGTTCCGGCCACTCCCTTGTCGTTTTGGGGTGATTCCGCGCTCCTCCGCCCACCGTCGAGGTCCGCCGCGCCATGGACGTGAGAAACGAAGTGGTGGAGCTAGCCGCGCCCATGGCGGACGAACTGGGCTACGAGGTGGTGGACGTCGAATTCGTGCCGGCGCGGGGACGCGCCGTCGTGCGCGTCTTCCTGGACCGTCCGGGCGGCGTCACACTCGACGACTGCGCGCGCTTCAGCCGGCGGCTCGGGGACCTGCTGGAGATGAACCAGACGCTCCCCGGCGCCTACGTGATCGAGGTGTCGTCGCCGGGCATCGAGCGGCGGCTGCGCACCGCCGAGCACTTCCGCCGTTTCCTCGGCCGGCGGGCGCGCGTCGACGCGCACACGCCGGTGGACGGGCGGCGCCACGTCGAGGGCGTCCTGCGCGCGGCGGCGGACGACGCGGTCACGCTGGGGCTGGACGGCGGGGGGACCTGGACGGTGCCCCTGGCGGCGGTGAAGAGCGCGCACTTGATCGTCGACCCGTGGAGCGGGCTGCACCCGGGCGACGACGGCGGTCGGCCGCGCGCGCGCCGCCCCGGCAAAGAGAAGGGTGCCCGCCGCGGCGGGTGACCCGCACCCCCGGCCGAGCGGCCGGAGGGGGGAGAACGAGCAGGAATGAACTACGAGATCTTGGACGCGCTGAGCCAGATCACCCGGGAGAAGAGCGTCGAGCGTCAGAACCTCATCGAGACGCTCGAGGCCGGGCTGGTGTCCGCCGGGCGCAAGAAGTTCGGCCCCACCGCCAACATCCAGGTGACCTTCGACAACACCAGCGGGGCGATCCTCATGCACCGGGCCATGGACGTCGTCGAGACGGTCGAGGACCCGGCCACGCAGATGTCGGTGGCGGAGGCGCGCCACATCGAGCCGGGACTGACCGCCGGCTCCCAGGTGCGCTTCCCGCTGTCGCTCGAGGAGTTCGGCCGCAACGCCATCCAGGCGGCCAAGCAGGTCTTCATCCAGCGGGTGCGCGAGGCCGAGCGCGAGCGCATCTTCCAGGAGTTCGCCGACAAGGTCGGCTCGTTGGTGCGCGGCGTCGTGCAGCAGGTCGACCGCGGCAACGTCATCGTCAAGCTGGAGCGCTGCGAGGGCTTCCTGCCGGCGCGCGAGCAGATCCCGCGCGACCACCACCGCCAGGGCGACTACGTGCGCTGCATCGTGCTCAACGTCGACAAGAACGCCCGCGGCCCGCAGGTCATCCTGTCGCGCACCCACCCCGACTTCCTGCGCCGCCTGTTCGAGGCCGAGGTGCCGGAGATCGGCGATCGCATCGTCGAGATCAAGGCGGTGGCGCGCGAGGCCGGGGGGCGCTCGAAGATCTCCGTCTACTCGCACGACCCGCGGGTCGACGCCGTCGGCTCGTGCGTCGGCCTCAAGGGTTCGCGCGTGCAGAGCATCGTGCGCGAGCTGGGGGGCGAGCGCATCGACATCGTGCCCTGGTCCTCGGACCCGAGCATCTTCGTGAGCCGCTCGCTGTCCCCGGCCAAGGTCATGGACGTACGCGTGCACGAGGCGGAGCGGCGCTGCCAGGTGGTGGTGGCCGACGACCAGCTGTCGCTGGCCATCGGCAAGGGCGGCCAGAATGCCCGCCTGGCGGCCAAGCTCACCGGCTGGAAGATCGACCTCATCTCGAAGAGCGACGACGTCAAGCGCCAGGAGGCCGAACGGGCCCTGCTCATCCCGTTGCTGGAGATGGAGGGCCTGGGGCCGAAGCTCAAGGAGAAGCTGGCGGCGGCGGGCGTCGAGTCGGTGCAGGAGCTGGCGGCCTCCAAGATGGAAGACCTGATGGAGATCGAGGGCGTGGGCGAGAAGACCGCCGAGAAGGCGCTGGCCGCGGCGCGCGAGTGGCTCGAGCTGCACCCGCCGCAGGCCCCCGCCGAGGTCGAGTTCACGCCGGAGATGGAGAAGGACGACGCGCTCGCCGCGGTGGCCGCCCTGGAGACGGCGGTGGCGAGCGCCCAGGCCCACGCCGCCCCGTCCGCCGAAGTGGTCGAGATCGACGAGGTGGCGGAAGCGGGGGACCAAGCGCCGGTTGCGCCGGCCGCCGAGGCGGACGCCTCGGACGGCGAGACGGCGCCGGCGCCGGATGAGGACCGGAGAGAGGAGCAGGCGTGACCACTGCCGGCGCGAAGAAGCTCCGCGTTTACGAGATCGCCAAGGACCTCAAGATGTCCAGCGATGCCGTCGTGGAGATGATCCGGGCTCTGGGCGTGCAGGTGCGCGGGCACATGAGCACCGTGGACCCGGAGGTGGTGGGCCTTCTCCACGAGAAGATGGCGCGCGAGAAGGAAGCAGTGAAGGAAGGCATCGCGCGCAAGCATCTGCAGGCGGAGGCCAAGGCCCTGGCCGCGCAGCAGGCCGCGCAGGCGGCGGCCCTGGCCGCGCAGGAAGCGGCGCGGGCGGCGGCGGCGCCGGTGATCATCCCGGCGTCGGCGGTCCCGCCCCCGCCGGCGGTGGCCGAAGCTCTGGCGGCGTCCGCCGGGGCGATGGCGGTCGCGTCCGCGCTGCCCCCCGCGCCGGCGCCCGAGGCCTTGGCCGCCGCCTCGGCGGCGCCGGTCCCGGTCGCGCCGGCCCCGGCGCCGCCGGTGGAGCGGCCGCTGGCTCCCGGCTACAAGCCGCAACCGCCGCGTGAGATGGCCGCCGGCTACACGCCGCGGCCGCCGCGGCCCATCGGGCCGCGCCCGCGCCCGGCTCCCGGCGAGCGCCCCCCCGCGCCCGGCTACAAGCCGCAACCGCCGCGCCCGATGGGACCGCGCCCGATGGGACCGCGCCCGATGGGACCGCGCCCCACGGGGCCACGCCCCTCGGGGCCACGCCCCGGCGCGGGGTTGCCGCCGCCGCTGCCGGCGCCGGGCGCCGCCCCGGGCCGCAACCGCGGCGGCCCTCCCGGCCGGCGCCACGACAAGAAGAAGAAGAAGCGCCAGGTCGACGAGCGCGCCGTGCTGGAGAACGTGCGCAAGACCATCGCCTCGATGGAGGTGGGGCGCACGCGCCGCCGCCGCCGCGACCGCGACGGCGAGGGCGGTGAGGCCTCGGCCGATACCGCCAAGAAGATCCTGCGCGTCACCGAGTTCCTGACCGCGGCCGAGCTGGCCGCGCAGATGGGCGTCAAGCCGCAGGAGGTCATCGCGGCCTGCCTCGAGCTCGGCATGATGGTCAGCATCAACCGCCGGCTCGACAAGGACCTGATCGCCGCGGTGGCCGACGAGTTCGATTACGACGTCGAGTTCGTCTCCGAGTACGGGGTTGACGTCATCGAATCGGAGGAGGCCGAGGCGACCGGCGAGGAGGTGCCGCGCCCGCCCGTGGTCACGGTCATGGGTCACGTCGACCACGGCAAGACCTCGCTGCTCGACCACATCCGCCGCGCCAATGTGGTGGCCGGCGAGGCGGGCGGCATCACGCAGCACATCGGCGCCTACCAGGTGGAGGCCCAGGGCCGCAAGATCACCTTCCTGGACACGCCGGGCCACGAGGCCTTCACCGCGATGCGGGCCCGCGGCGCGCAGGTCACCGACATCGTCGTGCTGGTGGTGGCGGCCGACGACCGCGTCATGCCGCAGACCGTGGAGGCCATCGACCACGCGCGCGCCGCCGGCGTGCCGATCGTCGTGGCGGCCAACAAGATCGATTTGCCGGCCGCCAACGTCGAGCTGGTCAAGCAGGAGTTGACGCGCCACGCCCTGGTGGTCGAGGACTTCGGCGGCACCGTGCCGCTGGTGCCCATCTCGGCCAAGAAGGGCCTCAACATCGAGAAGCTGCTGGAGATCATCCTGCTGCAGGCCGACCTGCTCGAGCTCAAGGCCGACCCGCTGCGCAAGGCCCGCGGCGTGGTGCTGGAGGCCAAGGTCGAGCAGGGCCGCGGCATCGTGCCGACCGTGCTCGTGCAGCATGGCACGCTCAAGGTCGGCATGCCGTTCGTCGCCGGGCAGGCCTACGGCAAGGTGCGCGCGCTGCTCAACGAGCGCGGCCAGACGGTGCGCGAGGCCGGCCCCTCGGCGCCGGTCGAGCTCCTCGGCTGGGACTCGCTGCCGCAGGCCGGCGACAGCTTCCACGTGGTGGCCGACGACCGCGAGGCGCGCGAGATCGCCGGCAAGCGCCAGCAGCTGGCGCGCGAGCAGGAGCATCACGCCGACAAGCGCGTCACCCTCACCGACCTCTACGAGCAGATCAAGATGGGGGCGGTCTCCGACCTCAACATCATCATCAAGGGCGACGTCGACGGCTCGGTGGAGGCGCTCGCCGACTCGCTCGGCCGTCTGTCCACGAGCGAGGTGCGCTGCAACGTCATCCGCCAGGGCGTCGGCCAGATCGCCGAGAGCGACGTGCTGCTGGCGGCGGCCTCCAACGCCATCATCGTCGGCTTCCACGTGCGCCCCGACCCGCGGGCCCGCGAGCTGGCCAACCGCGAGAAGGTGGACATCCGCCTCTATCAGGTCATCTACGAGGCGGTCGAGGAAGTGAAGAGCGCCATGTCCGGCTTGCTCAAGCCGGAGAAGAAGGAGACGGTGCTCGGCTCGGCCGAGGTGCGGCGCGTCTTCGAGCTCACCAAGGCCGGCACCATCGCCGGTTGCATGGTGCTGGCGGGCACCGTGTCGCGCAGCGCGCGCGTGCGGCTGATCCGCAACCAGGACGTGATCTGGGAGGGCAAGCTCGCCTCGCTCAAGCGCTTCAAGGACGACACCCGCGACGTGCAGTCGGGTTTCGAGTGCGGCATCGGCCTGGAGGGCTTCGACGAACTCAAGGAAGGCGACCTCATCGAGGCGTTCCAGATCGAGGAGGTAGCCCGGACGCTGGCCTAGGCCGAGGCGGCCGTGTTCGTCGTCGTCGTGCGCTGCGAGCTGCACCTGCCGGGGGCGGGCTCGCTGAAGGCCAAGCGCGCGGTGCTGAACCGCCTCAAGGACCGGCTACGCGGCAGCGGGCCGGTGGCGGTGGCGGAAGTCGGCCACGCCGACCTGTGGCAGCGCACCGCCCTCGGGCTGGCCGTGGTCTCCGGGTCGGCGGGCCACGCCGACGAGCTCACCGCCGCCCTGCGCTCCGTGGTGGAGCGCGAAGTCGAGGCGGTCCTCCTGGAGTGGCAGGAGGAGCGTTATTGAACCCCGCAGCACGGAGACGACCGGGCCGCGGCGCGGCGGCCGCCGCCGCCGGCCCCCGGCGCAGTCCCACCCCGAGCCAGCGAGTCCTCTGACCATGGGATCCATCCGACCCGAACGCGTCGCGGAGCTGGTGCAGCGCGAGGTCACCGACATCCTGAGCCGCAAGCTGCGCGACCCGCGCCTGACCGGCGTGACGGTCACTGACGTCGAGGTCTCCGGCGACCTCAAGGTGGCCACCATCTTCGTCAGCACGCTGGTCGGCGGCGCCGAGCGCGAGGCGGCGCTGGGCGCGCTGGCGCGCGCGGCGCGGGCCGTGCGCCACGAGCTGGCGCCGCGGCTCGGCCTGCGCGAGGTGCCCGAGGTGCGGTTCCGCTTCGACGAATCGCTCGAGCGCGGGGCGCGCGTCGAGGACCTGTTGCGCCGGCTGAAGAGCGGCGAGCCGGTGGAGGACGAGGACACCTCGTGGTGAGCGCCGCCGGCCCCGCCGCCCCGCTCGTGGCGCAGGGGGCCCTCCTCAAGCTCGACAAGCCCGCCGGCCCCACCTCGCACGACGTGGTGCACGCGGTGCGTCGCCATCTCGGCGTGCGCCGCGTCGGCCACGCCGGCACCCTCGACCCGCAGGCCACCGGGCTCCTCGTGATCGGCGTCGGGCCGGCCACGCGGCTGCTGGGCTTCGTCGCCGCGCAGGACAAGCTCTATCGCGGCACCGTGGCCCTCGGCGTGCGCACCGACAGCCTGGACGCCGCCGGGCGCGAGACCGGGCGGCGGCCGTGGCCGCGCGACGCCGAGCGGGTGCGCGCCGCGGCCGCGGCCCTGGTCGGCGAGCGCCTGCAGCGGCCGCCGATGGTGTCGGCCGTGAAGGTCGGCGGGGAGCGCCTGTACCGCCTGGCGGCCCGCGGGCAGGAGGTGGAGCGGCCCGAGCGGCGCATCACCGTGCGGCGCCTCGAGGTGGCGGCGGTGGATCTCGAGAGCGGCCGCGTCGACTTCGAGGTCGAGTGCACGAGCGGCACCTACGTGCGCGTGCTGGCCGAGGAGTGGGGCGAGCTGCTCGGCACCTACGCGCACCTGGCGGCTCTGCGCCGCGTGCGCATCGGGGCGGTCGACGTCGAGGGCGCCTTCCCCGCGGCCTGCCTGGCGCCGCGCGGCACGCATCCGGCGGGGCCGGCCGGGCGCGGCGCGGCGCTGCCCGGGGACTGGCGGGGCCTGGAGGCGGCGCGCCTGCCGTGGGCGACGGCGCTGTCGCACCTGCCGGGCCGCGTCCTCGAGCCGCGCGAAGCGGGGGAGCTGGCGCACGGCCGCGCCCCGCGCTCGCGCGGCGAGGCGGGCCTGGTGCGGCTCATGGACGAAGCCGGCGGGCTCCTGGGGATCGCCGCCGGCGCGCCGGCGGGGTTGCCGCTGGCGCTGCGCTGCGTGCTGGCGACGGAAGGAGCGGGGGAATGAGCGCCGCCGAAGCCCACGTGGTGGCCGTCGGGGTCTTCGACGGGGTGCACCGCGGCCACCTGCGCATCCTGGCGAAGGCCCGCGAGGACGCGCTGCGGGCCGGCGTGGGCTGCGCCGTCGTCACCTTCGAGCCGCATCCCGACGCGGTGCTCGGCAAATCGGTGCCGCTGGCGCCGCTCACTCCGGTGGGGGAGAAGCGCGAGCTGCTGGCCGGCGCGGGCGCCGACCGCGTCGAGATCCTGCACTTCGACCGCGCCATGGCGGCGCTCGAGCCGGAGGAGTTCGTGCGCCGCCGGCTGATCGAGGCGCTGGGCATGGTGCGGCTGGTGGCCGGCGAGGACTTCGGGCTCGGCCGTGCCCGCAAGGGCGACATCGCCTATCTGCGCGACCTCGGGGCGCGCTGGGGTTTCTCGGTGGACGCCGTGCCGCTCCTGCTCGACCCCGACGGCCCGGTATCCAGCTCGCGCATCCGCGCCGCCCTGGGCGAGGGCCGGGTGGAGGACGCGGCGCGCCTGCTGGGCCGCCCATTCCGCCTCGAGGCGCAGGTGGTGCGCGGCCAGGGCCTGGGCGGCGACCTCGGCTTTCCGACCGCCAACCTCGAGCTGCTCGAACACCAGGCAGTGCCCGCCGACGGGATCTACGCCGTGTGGGTGACCATGCCGGATGGGGTGCGCCAGAGCGGGGCCATGTACATCGGCAAGCGCCCGACGGTGGGCGACGTGCCGCACGCCATGGAGGTCTACCTGCTCGACTTCGTCGGCGAGCTGGTGGGCCTGCCGCTGGTGGTGGACTTCGTGGCCTGGCTGCGGGAGGAGCGGCGGTTCGCCGACCTGGCCGCCTTGCGCCAGGCGATCGCCGGGGACGTGCGCCAGGCGCGGGAGCGGCTGGCGGTCACGGCGCGGCCGGCGGGGGCCCCCGCGGACCCGCCGGAAGGCCGGAAATAGCCCGAAAACGGGCCCGGTTTTTGCGTTTGCCGCCGGGGGCGGTGGGCTGTTACCTTTAGGCGTCCGATTTCTGGGCGACGACCAGACACGTTAGCCGCTCGGGGCCGCGAGAGGTTGCACTCGGTCACCCGGGCCATCCCGCGCCGCACGGCGCCGAGGGAGAACTGCAACCATGACTCTGACCAAGCAGACCAAGCAGGAGATCATCGACAAGTTCCGGCTCCACCAGGAAGACTCGGGCTCGCCGGAAGTCCAGATCGCCCTCCTCACCGAGAAGATCCGCTACCTCACCGAGCACTTCAGGGTGCACAAGCGGGACCACGCATCCCGTCGCGGGCTCCTGCGCATGGTCGGACAGCGCCGTCGACTGCTCGATTATCTCAAATCCACCCAGGTCGATCGCTACCGCCGGGTGGTCAAGGATCTCGGCCTCCGCCGGTAGGCGCAGGCTTCTTACCGCGCGCCTCGGGGCTCCCCGTCTGGGGCCCTCACCGCGCTTGGCCCGGCTCCCCGGGGGGGTTGGGCGAAACCGCAGGCTAAGGAGAACAATGGAACGCACCGTCAGTGTCGAACTCGGCGGCCGGACCCTGAGCATCCAGACCGGCAAGGTCGCCCGCCAGGCGGGCGGCTCGGCCTGGATCCAGTACGGCGGCACCGTCGTGCTGGCCGCCGCCACGGCCGACAAGCGGCCGATCGAGCGCAAGGGCTTCGCGCCCCTCACCGTGGACTACCGCGAGCGCACCTACGCCGCCGGCAAGATCCCCGGCGGTTTCTTCAAGCGCGAAGGGCGCCCCACCGAGAAGGAAGTGCTGTCCTCACGCCTCATCGACCGCCCGCTGCGGCCGCTCATCCACAAGGACTTCCCCTACGAGACGCAGGTGATGATCACGGTGCTGTCGTCGGACCAGGAGAACGACTCCGACGTGCTGGCGCTGTGCGCCGCCTCCACCGCCATGCAGCTGTCGGACATCCCGTTCCCGACCTGCATCTCGGGGGTGCGGGTGGGCAAGGTGAACGGCGAGCTGGTCCTCAATCCGACCTTCGCCGAGCTCGAGCAGAGCACCATGGACGTGGTCGTCGCCGGCACCGACGACGACATCGTCATGGTGGAGGGCGGCACCCGTGAGGTGAGCGAGGCCGAACTGCTCGAGGTGCTGCGCTTCGCCCAGGGCTACATCCGCGTGCTCAACCAGCTGCAGGAGGACCTGAAGCGCACCAACGGCAAGCCCAAGCGGCCGCTGGTCGTGCCGGTGGAGACCGCCGACATCCGCGCCGCCCTCGAGGAGAGCGTCGGCGCGCGCCTGGTCGACGCCCTGCGCATCCCGCGTAAGGAGGAGCGGCAGGAGGCGCTCGACACCCTGGTGTCGGAGGCCGCCGCCGCCTTCGGCGAGCGCTTCGGCGCGCGCGCCGCGCTGCTCGGCGAGGTGGCCCACGACCTCGAGCGCGAGCACATGCGCCGCATGGTGCTGGCCGAGGGTGTGCGGGCCGACGGCCGCGCCCCCGACCAGATCCGCCCCATCCGCGCCGAGGTCTCGGTGCTGCCGCGCACGCACGGCTCGGCGCTGTTCACGCGCGGCGAGACCCAGGCGCTGGCGGTGACCACGCTCGGCACCTCGACCGACGAGCAGCGCGTCGAGGAGCTGGAAGGGCAGTCGTGGAAGTCCTACATGCTGCACTACAACTTCCCGCCCTTCTCGGTGGGCGAGGTGCGGCCCAACCGCGGCCCCGGCCGGCGCGAGATCGGCCACGGGGCGCTGGCCGAGCGCGCCATCGAGCCGGTGATCCCGACCGACACGATCTTCCCGTACACCATCCGCGTGGTCTCCGACGTGCTCGAGTCGAACGGGTCGTCGTCGATGGCCACGGTGTGCGCCGGCACGCTGTCTCTGATGGACGCCGGCGTCCCGGTCAAGGCCCCGGTGGCCGGCGTGGCCATGGGGCTGATCCGCGAGGGCGACCGCCACGCGGTGCTCACCGACATCCTCGGCGTCGAGGACCACCTCGGCGACATGGACTTCAAGGTGACCGGTACCGCGCACGGCATCACCGCCTTCCAGATGGACTCCAAGATCGGCGGCATCGACTTCCAGATCCTCACCGAGGCGCTGGAGCGCGCGCGCGACGCGCGCCTCTACGTGCTCGAGGTCATGGAGCGCTGCCTGTCGCAGCCGCGCGCCGACATCTCGGTGTACGCGCCGCGCATCAGCATCGTGCAGATCGACCCCGACAAGATCCGCGAGGTCATCGGGCCGGGCGGCAAGATCATCAAGCGCATCACCGAGGAGACCGGCGCCCAGATCGACATCGAGGATTCGGGCGAGGTGCGCATCGCGGCTTACAGCTCCGAGGGCGGCAAGCGGGCCGAGCAGATGATCCGCGACATCGTCGAGGATCCCGAGGTCGGCCGCATCTACGACGCCAAGGTGCGCTCCATCGTGTCGTTCGGGGCGTTCCTCGAGATCGTGCCCGGCCGCGACGGCCTGCTGCACGTCTCGGAGATCGACCACAAGCGCATCGCGCGCGTCGAGGACGTCCTCAAGCTGGGCGACATCGTGCGCGTCAAGGTCATCGGCGTGGACCGCGAGGGCAAGATCAAGCTGTCGCGCAAGGTCCTGCTGCCGGAGCCGGAGAAGGAAGCGGGCCGGGCCCGCTGAGCCCCGGACCACCGCGGCCTCCGGAGCGCGCCCGCGCGGCGCCCGGAGGCCGTCTTCTTTGCGGAGCGTCCATGTCCGACCCGCGCCCCATCTGCGTCCCCGAGCGCACCGTGCTCGACAACGGGCTGACGCTGGTCAGCGAGGCGATGCCCGAGCGGCGCTCGGTGTCGATCGGCGTCTGGCTGCGCGCCGGCTCCCGTGACGAGCCGGGCGCCCTCATGGGTGTGACGCATTTCCTCGAGCACATGCTCTTCAAGGGCACCGAGACGCGTTCGGCCCTCGACATCGCGCACAGCCTGGAATCGCGCGGCGGGCACCTCGACGCCTTCACGACGCGCGAGTACGTCTGCTACTACGCCCGCTGCCTGGAGGAGCACGCCGAGCTGGCGCTCGAGGTGCTGGCCGACCTCGTCGGCCGCTCCGTGCTGCCCGACGAGGAGATCGAGCGCGAGAAGAGCGTGGTGCGCGAGGAGATCCAGTCGTACGAGGACAACCCCGAGGAGAAGCTGCACGACGTGCTGGCCGAGGCGGTGTGGGGGGCCGACCCGCTGGGCTGGCCGATCCTCGGCACCCTGGAAAGCCTGGAAGCGCTGACCGGCCCCGAGGTGCGGCGTTTCTACCGGGCCCGCTACCGGCCGCGCTCGCTGGTGCTGTCGGTGGCCGGCAGCTTCGACCGCGGCCGCCTGGCGGCACTCGCCGCCGAGCGGTTCGCGGCGGCCGGCGGCGAGCCCCTGGGGCTGGCGCCCGCCCCCGAGGTGCAACCGGTGGACGCCGTCTTCGTGCCGCGCGACGTGACCCAGCTCTACCTGGCGCTCGGGCGGCCGGGCATGCCCCAGTTCGACGACCGGCGCTACGCCTTCGCGGTGCTCAACGCCATCGTCGGCGGCGGCATGTCGTCGCGCCTCTTCCAGAGCGTGCGCGAGAGCGCCGCCCTGGCCTACTCGATCTACTCGAGCGCCGACTTCCTGCGCGACACCGGCATGCTGACGGTCTTCCTGGGGGTGCGCCCGGAGCGCGCCGCCGAGGCGCTGGCGCGGGTGACGCAGGAGCTGGCGCGCTTCGCCCACGAAGGGCCCAGCCGCGAAGAGCTGGATTCGGGCCGCTCGCAGCTCAAGGGCAGCATGATCCTCGGCCAGGAGAGCGTCTCCAACCACATGACGCATCTGGCCATGGACGAGATCTACTACGGCCGCGCCTGGCCCCTGGAGACTCACCTCGAGCGCGTGGCGCGCGTCAGCGTCGACGACGTGATGGAGCTGGGGCGCGAATTCCTGATGCCGGAAGGCTTCACGCTGGCGGCGCTGGGGCCGGAGCAGTTCGAGCGGCCGGTGAAGCAGGCGTGGCCGCCGGGGGCGCCGGCGCGCTGACGCCGGGGCGGGCCGGGCCGGCTAGCGTCGCCGCTCGCGCGGCGTCTTCAGACGGAGCCCAGCCGCACGCCGGCCTTCTCCAGGCGGGCGCACGCCTCGCGCAGGCGGTCCTCCTCCTCGCACAACGCGACGCGCACGAAGCCCTCGCCGCTGGCGCCGAAGGCCACGCCCGGGGCCATCAGCACGCCGGTCTTGCGGAGCAGGTCGCCGGTGAAGCTCAGGCAGTCCCGGTAGCCGGGCGGGATGGGCAGCCAGCAGTACATCCCCGCCTTGGGCGGTGCGATGCGCCAGCCGAGCTTGGCGACGCCCGCGAGGAACACGTCGCGGCGGCGGCGGTACAGCTCGCTCACCTCGCGCGTGTAGTCCTGCGGGCCGTCGAGCGCCGCGACGGCCGCCTTCTGGATCGCCATGAAGATGCTGAAGTCCATGTTCGACTTGATCCTCGCCAGGTTGGCGATCAGCTGCGCGTTGCCGGCGCAGAAGGCGACGCGCCAGCCCTGCATGGAGAAGGTCTTGGAGAAGGAATGGAACTCGATGGTCGTCTGCTTCTCCTTGTCGAACTGCAGGAACGAGTGGGCGCGGTAGTCGGGGTCGAGGCTCAGGTCGCAGTAGGCGATGTCGGAGATGACGCAGATGTCGTGGCGCAGCGCGAAGGCCAGGGTGCGCTCGTAGAGCTCGGCGGTCTCCACCTGGCCGGTGGGGTTGTGCGGGTAGTTGACGGTCAGGAGCTTGGCGGCGTCGGCCGCCGCCGCCGGCACCGCCGACCAGTCGGGGCGGAAGTCGGTGTCGGGGCCGAGCGGCACGACGTGCGCCCTGGCCTGGGTCAGCTCGCAGGCGCCGAGATAGGCCGGATAACACGGAGCGGTGAGCAGCACCGTGTCGCCGGGATCGAGGTGCGCCAGGAAGAACTTGACGATCCC
>Ga0315276_10001042_pt1 | contig 24582 bp, 18 predicted proteins | sample YL17G05_0_MG_FD_204542 | JGI IMG/M metagenome (GOLD analysis project Ga0315276, IMG submission 204542) | Sediment microbial communities from Yellowstone Lake, YNP, Wyoming, USA - YL17G05_0 | ecosystem: Environmental > Aquatic > Freshwater > Lake > Sediment | place: USA: Wyoming | collected... | reverse complement strand
CTCCTACGCCTACCCGACCGCGGTGCTGCGCCTGGACACCGCCACGGGGAAGCTCGAGACCGTCGAGCAGCTCGACTGCGGCGCCGATCTGTCCGCCTACGAGACCGCGCAGGTGTGGTACGCCTCCAAGGACGGCACGCGCGTGCCGATGTTCGTGGTCCACAAGAAGGGCCTGGCGCGCGACGGGCAGAGCCCGGCGCTGCTCACCGGCTACGGCGGCTTCGAGATCAACCAGACGCCGGCCTTCGACCGGCGCCTGCTGCCGCTGCTCGAGCGCGGCGTGGTCTTCGCCGAGGCCAATCTGCGCGGCGGCGGCGAGTTCGGCCGCGCCTGGCACGAGGCCGGACGGCTCGAGAAGAAGCAGAACGTCTTCGACGACTGCATCGCGGCCGCCGAGTTCCTGGTGCGCGAGGGCTACACCGGGCGCCGGCGGCTGGCCGTCTGGGGCGGCTCCAACGGCGGCCTGCTGACCGGGGCGCTCGTGGTGCAGCGGCCCGACCTCATCCGCGCGGCGGTGGTGGCGGTGCCGCTGCTCGACATGCTGCGCTACCAGCACTTCGCCATCGCGCGGCTGTGGATCCCCGAGTACGGCACGGCCGACGACCCGGCGCAGTTCCCGTTTCTCTACGCCTACTCGCCGTACCACCACGTGACCCCGGGCACGGCCTATCCGGCCGTGCTGCTCACCACCGCGGAGTCCGACAGCCGCGTCGCACCGCTGCACGCCATGAAGATGGCGGCGCGGCTGCAGGCCGCCACCGGGGGCGATCTGCCCATCCTGCTGCGCGTCGAGCCCAAGGCCGGCCACGGGCAGGGCAAGCCGCTGAGCAAGCAGATCGACGAGTGGCTCGACGTGAGCACCTTCATCCTGTGGCAGACCGGCTCGCTGGCCGCGCCGGGCGAGGGGGCCGCCGGCTCCGCGCCCGCCGGCGGCGGGACGCGCTAGAAAGCGGGGAGATCCCGGTGAGACGACTCGGCATGGCGACGGCGGGCCGCGCGCTGGTGGCGGTGGCATTCCTGTGGGCGGTGTTCCCGGCCTGCGGCTGGACCTGGGGCGGGGAAGGGCACCGCTACATCGCGCGCAACTATTCACAGCACCTGCCGCCGGGGATCGACGGCCTGCGCACCTACGACGCGGTGGTCGAGCAGAAGGTGACCGACCCGGACACGCGCAAGTCCTACACGCCCGGCGAGAGCTACCGGCACTACCTGGACATCGACTGGTACCCGGAGTTCCTCGCGGGGACCCTGTCGCACCAGCGCAGCGTGCTCGAGGCCAAGTACGGGGCGTCGGTCGTGCTCAACAACGGGGTCCTGCCGTGGGCGGTGGGGGAGGTGACCGCCACCATGACGCAGCAGTTCGAGGGGGCCCAGTTCGACGCCCTGGCGGTGACCATCGCCGACCTCTGCCACTACGTCGCCGACGGCTGCCAGCCGCTGCACTGCACGAAGAACTACGACGGGCAATACACCGGCAACAACGGCATCCACTCGCGTTACGAGAGCACCATGCTGAATCAGTTCCTCGGCGGGCTGCACACCGACCCGATGCCCGTGCAGTACTACCCCGACGCCGTGGACGGGATGTTCGACATCATCACCGCCTCCTGGGGGTGGGTGGACGACGTCCTGGCGGCCGACAACACGGCCAGGGCGTTGTCCGGCGGCGCCTACGACGCGCTCTACTACCAGGCGCTGTGGCACGAGACCGAGGGCTTCACCCAGGAGCGGCTGGACGAGGCCTCGCGGGCCACGGCGTCCTACGTCTACACGGCCTGGATCGACGCCGGGCAGCCGCCGGTGCCCAACTCCACGGTGGCGGTGGGGCCGCCAGTGGCGGCTGCGGCCGGGGCCCGGCTGGAGGCCGGCCCGACGCCGTTTCGCGGCGAGCTGACCGTGCGCTTCGCCGGCGAGGGGCCGCTGAGCGTGGACGTCTACGACGTGCGTGGCGCGCGGGTGGCGCGGCTGGCCGACGGCATCTCCGGCGGCGGCACAGTGACCTGGCGGCCGGCGGCGGCGCGGGGCGGCGTGGCCGGCGTCTACTTCGTGCGCTTGAGCGGGCCGGGAGTGAGCCTGGCGCGCCGCGCGATCTCCGTGCCGTAGCGCTCCGGCGGCGTCGCGGACGGGGCCGGCTGAGGCCCTTGTCTCGGCGGCCCCGGGCGGCGACAATGCGGCCCATGCCCCACGGATACTTCCTCGCCATCGCCGGCAACATCGGAGTGGGCAAGACCGAGCTCACCGACCGCCTGGCCCGGGACCTCGGCTGGTACGCCTATTACGAGCCGGTCATCCAGAATCCCTATCTGGACGACTTCTACAAGGACATGAGCCGGTGGGCGTTCCACCTGCAGATCTACTTCCTCTCCGAGCGCTTCAAGGCCCAGGTCACCATCGGCGACGCGGCCGACGCCTTCATCCAGGACCGGACCATCTACGAGGACCGCTGGATCTTCGCCCGCACCCTGCACCAGCAGGGGGACATGTCGAAGGTCGACTACGACAACTACACGGCGCTGTTCGACATCCTGGCGGGCTTCCTGCGCAAGCCCGACCTCATCCTCTACTTGAAGGCCAGCCCCGAGACCCTGATGGAGCGCATCGCCCGGCGCGGCCGCGAGAGCGAGAAGAGCATCACCATCGACTACCTGCGCCGCCTGGGGAGCGCGTACGACGAGTGGATCGAGCGGGCCCAGGGGCAGTTCGAGGTCAAGGTGGTAGATACCGACCAGGTGCCGTTGCAGGGCCCGACGCCCGCGTTCCACGACCTGGTCGAAGAGCTGAAGCGGCGCTACCCGCCGCAGGTGCCGCTGCCGCTGCCGGAGGCGAAGCCCCGCTAGACCCGCCGGCCCCGGCCGTCGCGCCCGCCGCCTACGGCGTCAGAACGAACCCCTCCGGCAGGGCCCGGACGCAGCGCTCGCACAAGGACGGGTGGGCCGCCACGTGCCCCACCGAGGCGCGGTGGATCCAGCAGCGCTCGCAGCGGGTGTGCGCCGTCGGCTCGCCCAGCACCACGAGGCGTCCGCAACCGGGTCCCAGGGGCTGCTCGGCGGCGGCGGCCGCCTCGGCCTGCAGCGCGGCGCCCTCGCCGTTCAGGCTCTCGACGAACACCTCGCTGACCAGCAGCAACGACCGCCAATCCTCGTCGTCCATGGCGCCGAGCAGCTGGCGCACGCGGCCGTCGGCCGCCAGCGTCACGGAGACCTCGGTGAAGGCGGTGAACTCCTTCGCCGCGCGCCGCGGCTCCAGCGCCCGGTGGACGGCCTCGCGCACGGCCAGCATCTCGGCCCAGCGGGCCGCCCCGGCCTCGGCCTCGGCGAGCCCGCCGGCGGCCGGGTCCGGCCACTCGGCCAGGAACAGGCTCTCGGCGCGCGCCGCCAGCCACGGCGAGGCCAGCCACACCTCCTCGGCGGTGAACGGCAGGATCGGCCCCCAGGCGAAGACCAGCTGCTCGAGGGCGTAGGCCAGCACGGCCTGCGTCGAGCGGCGCAGCGGGTCGCCGGCCGCCAGCGTGTAGAGCGCGTCCTTGCGCACGTCGAGGAAGACGGCCGAGAGATCGCTGACGCACAGGTCCACCAGGCGCGCCACGGCGACGTGGTTGCGGCTGCCGGCGTAGGCCTCGCGCACCTCGGCGAAGGCGGTGCGCAGCCGCCCCAGGAAGGCGGCGTTCAGGGGATCGCGGGCGCCCTCGGCGGGCAGATCCGCCCCGGGCGCGGGGCGGTAGTCGCTGAGGTTGGCGAGCAGGAAGCGGAAGGTGTTGCGGACCTTGCGGTAGGAATCCGCCACCCGCGTCAGGATCTCGTCGCCGACCCGCACGTCGGTGCGCCAGTCGGCCGAGCAGGCCCACAGGCGCACGATGTCGGCCCCGCTCTTCTCGATGACCGCGAGCGGCGAGACGACGTTGCCGAGCGACTTGTGCATGGCCCGGCCGTCGGCGTCGAGGATCCAGCCGTGCGTCTGCACGGCGCGGTAGGGGGCCGTGCCGCGCGTGCCGACCGCCACCATGAGCGACGAGTTGAACCAGCCGCGGTGCTGGTCGGGGCCCTCGAGATAGAGATCGGCTGGCCAGCCCAGGTCGGCGCGCTTCTCGAGCACGACGCGGTGCGTGCAGCCGGAGTCGAACCACACGTCGAGGATGTCCGTCTCCTTGCGGAACGGGCCGGTGGACCGGCACTGCGCGCAGGCGAAGCCGGCCGGCAGGAAGCTCTCGACGGGGGTCTCGAACCAGTCGTCGGAGCCGTGCTGCCGCGCCCGCTCGGCCACCTTGGTCATCACCGCGGCGTCGAGCATGGCGTGGCCGCAGGCCGCGCAGTAGACGGCGGGGATGCCCACGCCCCACGAGCGCTGGCGCGACAGGCACCAGTCGGGGCGGCCGGCGACGGCGTCGCGGATGCGGTTCTGACTGCCGGGGGGATCCCAGCGCACGCCGCCCACGGCGGCCAGGGCCCGGTCGCGGTGTCCCTGGTGGTCGATGCTGAGGAACCACTGGTCGGTGGCGCGGAAGATGACCGGCCCCTTGCAGCGCCAGCAATGCGGGTAGGGGTGCACGTACGAGGTCTCGGCGACCAGCCGCCCGCGCTGCACCAGGTCGGCGACGATCTCGGGGTTGGCGGCGAACACCTCGCGGCCCGCCCACCGCCCGGCCTCGCCGGTGAAGCGGCCCACGGCGTCCACCGGCGAGAGCACCGGGAAGCCCTCGCGCTGGCCGACCGTGAAGTCCTCCTTGCCGTGGCCGGGGGCGGAGTGGACGAGCCCCGTGCCCTCCTCGAGCACCACGAAGGGGTTGCCGTCCACCAGGGGCGAGGGGCGGTCCATGGGATTGGAGAAGACCGCTCCCGCCAGGTCGGTGCCGGCGAAGCGGGCCAGCTCGCGCACATCCTTCCAGCCGGCGGCCTCGCGCACCGGGGCCACCCGGTCGGCGGCCAGGAGGAAGCGGCGCCCGTCGGCCTCCACCACCACGTACTCGAACTGCGGGCCGAGCATGATGAAGAGGTTGGCCGGCAGCGTCCACGGCGTGGTCGTCCACACCAGGGCCGCGAGGTCGGCGTAGCCGTCCAACTCGGCCACGCGGGCCCCGGCGGCCGCGTCGGGGCGGACCTCGCCGCGGCGATGGGGGAAGGCCACGTAGATCGACGGTGAGGGGTCCTCCTCGTACTCGATCTCGGCCTCGGCCAGAGCGCTCGCGCAGGTCGGGCACCAGTGGATGGAACGCAGGCCGCGGTAGATGTAGCCCTCGGCGGCCAGCTCGCCGAAGGCCTCGACCAGCTCGGCCTCGAAGTCGAGGTCCATGGTGAGGTAGGGGCGCTCCCAGTCGGCCAGCGCGCCGAGGCGCCGAAACTCGGTGCGCTGCACTTCGAACCAGTGCTGCGCGTACTCGCGGCAGCGGTGGCGCAGGGCCAGCCGTTCGGGCTCCTGCTTCTGCGCCCGGAACTCGCGCGCCACCTCGTTCTCGATCGGCATGCCGTGGTTGTCCCAGCCGGGCACCATGGGGGCGTCCTCGCCGAGCAGCGTGTGGTAGCGGACGACGACGTCCTTCCAGATCTTGTTGGCGGCGGTGCCGAGGTGGATGTGGTTGTTGGAGTACGGCGGGCCGTCGTGCAGCACGTAGCGCGGCCGGCCGGCGCGCTCGCGGCGCAGGCGGTGGTAGAGGTCAAGCGCCTCCCAGCGCTGCAGGAGCCCGGGCTCGCGCTTGGGCAGCTCGCCGCGCATGGGAAAGTCGGTCTTGGGGAGATTCAGGGTGTCGCGATAGCGCATGCCGCCTCCGCCCGCGCCGCGCCCGGGCGGCCGCCGCACGGGCGGAGCGCGCCGGGACGGCGCGGAGTCCGTGCCCGCTGGTTGATCGTTCGAGTCGGCTGCGGAGTGTGCCGGGGGGAGCGCGGCGCGTCAAGGGCGGCGCCCAACGCGGGCGCCGCCCCCGCGGGCTAGAACTCGCGCCAGGAGAGCATGCGGATGTTGCCGCCGTACTTGGAGATGTACTGCTGGATGGCCTCGGCCGAGTAGAGCACGATCGCCGAGCCGTTGGCGATCTTCACGATCGTCTTGCCGCGCACGATGATGCCGCCCAGGATCCAGGCGTTGCCGTTGATGTCGAGGTCGCCCTCGCAGTAGATGAGGCCGCGATAGGTGAAGTTGCCGTTGATGCGCAGGTCGCCGTCGCAGTAGAGGAGGCCGTCGGCGTCGCCGCCGTTGAAGCTCCAGCTGCCCGACTGGTTCTGCGCGACGCCGTCGTCGTCGAGGCGGTAGATGCCGTTGGGCACGCCGCCGGGCACCGACGACTGCGCCGGGCCCACCCAGCTCCAGAAGTCCGTCTGGCTCATCCCGAGGGCGTCCCACGGGCCGCTGTAGAAGCCGGTGCCGTTGTTCTCGTCCTCGGGCGACGGCTCGCCGTAGATGTTCGGCGAGCCCACCTGGGTGATCTCGTCCTCGCTCCAGCCGCCGGGCATGCACGAGCCGTGGGCGTCGGAGCTCAGCCAGCCCCCGGAGCCATACGGGAGGTTGCACGTCGGCGGCTCCGCCCCGGTCTGGGTGTCGGCCCGGTGGTCGTGGCCGCAGATCTTGATGTTGCCCTTGAACTGGATGCCCACCTGGGCCGCCACCGCCGCCCTGGCCAGGATGTTGAACTTGGAGCGCGTCACTTCCGCCACCACGCCGCGCATGGCGCTGCCCGACCCGCCGGTGGAGACCACCTGGAAGACCGCCGTGCCGGTGGTTGTGTTGAACTTCGGATTGTGGGTGTCGTCGTAGCGGACGATCTGGGTGTCCGGCGACGCGCCGGAGGTGATCACGGTCTTGTAGCGCACCGTCAGCATGCGCAGGTCCTTGAGGCTGCCGGTGGCGAGCTGCTTGGTCGCGCTCGAGTAGCCGAGGTACGAGCCGGCCGGCTGGAGGGTGGGCAGGCTGGTGGTGTCGGCCCCGGAGACCGGCAGCGAGCCCGCCGGGGCCTCGTAGATGACGGTGACCGCGTGCTTGTTGAGGTTGTCCGGGACCTCGCCGGCGCGCAGGCGGAGCATGGCCTCCTGGACGCCGCCCTCGGCGATGGCCAGGGCCTGGGTGTTGCGCAGCTGGTGACCGGCGATGCGGGTCTCGGTGCCCACGGTGACCATGAGGGCGGCGCCGAGCATCGAGAGGGCCAGCAGGATGAGCAGGGCGATCACCAGGGCCATGCCCCGTTGGTCGCTCCGGGTTCGGTGAGCAAGCGGGTGTCGCATGCGCGGGCTCCTAGCGGATGAAGACGATGACCTGGCCGGTCGTCGCCGTGGGCTTCTGCGCCACGGCGATGTCGGGCAGCTGCGGCGAGGGCCCGAGCGGGTTGGCGCCGTAGTTGAAGTTGTTGGTGGTGGCCGCGGGCGTCATGTAGCTGGCCGTGCCGGCGGCCGGATCCACGCCGCTGTTGGCCAGCGTCCCGCTGTCGGTGCTGTAGATGCGCACCCCGCCGCTGTAGGAGACGTCGCTGTCGCGGAAACCGACGGCCAGGTCGGCCCGCCCGAGCCCGCCGTAGTCGGCGGCGGCCAGCGAGAGGACGATCCCCGGGGCGTTGACCTCGCGGGCCCGCGTGAAGCCGAACGAGCCGCCGTTACGCCAGTACTCGAGCTTGCCGGAGTTGCTGTTGGTCTTGGTGCCGATCACGAAGTCCCGCCGGCCGTCGCCGTCCACGTCGAGCACCGCCACGGCGTTGCCCTCGCCCGAGAGGTCGCCGGTGAGGCGCAACTGGAAGCGGTTGCCCGCGCCGGTGCCGATCTTCTCGAAGACGTGCAGCTTGCCGTAGAGGTCGCTGGTCTTGGTGACCACCACCAGATCGGAATCGCTGTCGGCGTCGAAGTTGCCGAGCGCCATGGCCCGGATCTCGCCCAGCCCGCCGGCCGGCACGCCGCCGCCGGTGGGGTAGATCTCGTCGCGGGTGAGGACCCCGGAGCCGTTGTTGAGCCAGATCTCGAGGGTGCCGGTGTTGGCGTAAGACTTGGTGCCGACGATGAGGTCGAGCGTCGCGTTGGCGTCGCAGAGGTTGAGCAGCACGGCGTTGACGTCGCCGTTGTCCTGGGTCTTGTAGTACGTCGGGTTGGTCGGCAGATAACCGAAGTTGCCCGACGTGTTCTGGGTGAGCCAGACGGCGATGTTGCCGCTGGCGTAGGTCACCAGACCGGTGACCACGTCCGGCCGCAGCGGCTCCGTGCCGGCGTCGAGGCAGCCCACCGCGAGCGACAGGGCGGATGCCTGGGCGTTGCGCGAGTAGGTGGGGCCGCCGCTGAAGTAGGGGAAGGTGTCCCAGCGGTTGAACCACACCGAGATGTTCGGGTTCGACACGTACTCCGAGCCGAGGATGAGGTCGACGTCCTTGTGCCCCTTGGTCGCATAGGCGTTGTCGGCGCCGCTCCAGTCCTTCTCGCGCAGCTCGGCGGCGCCCAGCGACAGGACGCGGTCGGCGGTCAGGGTGATGAGGTTGAAGGACTGCACGGCGAAGTTCATCCCGGCGATGACCTCGCTGGGGTCGAGCCAGATGGGCTGCACCACCGTGGAGCCGATGGGGTAATAGCCGTTCGGCACTTGGTAGGTCAGCTCGTAGGGCGTGACGTGGTCGGGGTCGTTGCTGGGCACCTCGACGGAGTAATCGCCGCTGGCGTCGGTGGTGGCGAAGCCGAGCACTTCGGTGGTGGCGTTCTTGGTGATCGCCACCCACACGCCCGGGATGCCGGGCTCGCCGGCGTCCACGACGCCGTCGCGGTCGAGGTCCTTCCAGACCTTGCCGGTGACCGTCCCGGTGCCGCCCGTGACCAGGCCGAACTCCGCCGCCGTCGTGTCGCCGTCGACCACCGTGACGGTCAGGGGGTTGGTGGTCGTCACGTACATGGAGTCGGGCGCCGTGGCGCTCACCGTCCACGTCCCGGGCGAGACGAAGTGCGCGGTCTGGCCGGAGCCGTCGGTATCGCGGGTATCGCCGTTGACCGTGACGGGCACGCGCGCCTCGAGCGGCTCGCCGACGTCGCGCACGTCGTCGCCGTCGGTGTCCTGCCAGCAGGTCGTCACGATCCAGCCGCCGTGCCGGGCGGTGTCGGCGAAGGAGTGGGTGACGTTCGACTGGCTGAGCAGGAAGTTCACCACGAAGGTGTCGGGCGCGAACGCCCCGTAGCCCTCCGGGACCTCCTGGCGCAGCACGTACTGGCCGGGGGCGGCGCTGAGGATGAAGTACCCCGAGCTGTTGGTCTGGCCGACCGCCGCCGTGCCCAGGCGCAGCACCGCGTCGGGGATCCCCAGCTCGCCGGTGTCCTTGGTCTCATTGAGGTTGAGGTCCACGAAGACGTAGCCGTCGACCGCGTAGGTGGTGTTCCCGGCCTCGGGGACGTTGCGCAGCGAGTTGACCTCGGTGGTGACGGTGGCGCGGGCGTAGTTGCCGGCGCGGTCGGGGCGGCGGGCCTCGGTGGTCACGCTCACCAGCACGCGCGAGATCTCGTCGAGCCGGTCGGCCGGCACGGGGCCGCTGGCCCAGTCCCACGGGGTCGGGTTGGACCCCAGGTAGACGGTGAACAGGGGCGGCACGCCGGTCCCCGGCCCGCGCACCAAGCCGACCTTCTCCATGGTGCCGCCGTTGTTGCCGGCGGTGGGCACCGAGCCCGAGGAGTCGCCGTAGACGACGCGGGCGAGCATGAAGTCGTTCGGGTTGGCGGAGCGCGCCGCGTCGCTGGCCAGCGCCGCGCTCTGGTCGGAACCGTCCACCACGCCGTCGTTATTGACGTCGAGCGTGTAGCGGATCATCTCCGCGCCCCCGCGCCACTTGGTGGACGGCAGCGCGTAGCCGGCCGGGTAGACGGAGCCGGCGACCTTCGGCGGCTTCGGCGAGCCCTGCGGAGCGGGAGCCAGCGGCGGGTTCGTGGGGCTCGGCGACGCCGACGAGCGGTAGACCATCGGCTGCAGGTTGCCGTAGAGGATGAGCTCCGTCGAGTCGACGTAGGCGAAGGCGGGCTGCGGCGGCACGGCGTCCTTGTCGACGCCGTAGCCGGCGCTGCGGATGTCCTCGCTGATGATGTCCGCAGCGACGCGGGCCGACTGTTGCGCTTCGACGAGGCTCTCGGTGGAGGCCTTGCTGCGCTGACTGCCGATCATGACGACCATGAGGGCGGCCACGACCATGGCCAGGATGACCAGGGTCACCATCAGTTCGACCAGGGAGAAACCGGATTCGCGTCGAGTCATGGCCTATCTCTTGAAGTAGGTGACCAGCCGGATGGTGTCGGGATCGGGCGCCGTCCAAGTCACCCGGATGTCCACGAGCTTCATGTCCGAGAAGCTCCCCGAGAACTGCGTGACGGTCCACGAGCGCTGGAAGCGGCCGTTGTTGCCGACCGACTCGCCGCCCCCGGACGGGTGCGTCCCGACCGTCAGGTCGGCGTGGCTGAAGGACACGGTGCGCAGCTGCTCCATCTTCTGCTGCGCCAGCTCCGTGCCCTGCGTGACGAGACGGTCGGCGGTGGAGTTGCGGCTGCCCAACGGGAACATGGCCGAGACGCTGAGCACGCCGATGGCCAGGATGACCAGCGACATCAGCAGCTCGACCATGGTCATGCCGGCGGCGGCGCGGCGCGGCGGCGCGGCGGCGCGGCGGGGGCGGGGGCTCACGGCCGTCCCACCCAGCCCGAGAGGTCCACGTCCACGGTGTCGCGAACCCCGGCGGTATTGACCAGGACGATCCGGCCGGCGCGCCGCGAGCGGCCGTCCGGCTCCATGTAGGTGTCGTACGGCCCGCTCGTGAAGGCCACGGCCGCGAAGGTCACGCGGTTGGGGAGCCGGTACATCGTCCAGACGTTGGTCTTCGGATCCTGGAACCAGTACATGTCGCTGCTCGGCGAGAACCAGATGCGCAGGCTCTGCCCGCGCGTGATCGCCTTCTGCCGGAGCAGCTTCAGCTCCGAGACCACGGTGCTGTGGCCGCTCTTCAGGTTCCATCCGGTCAGGTACTTGTTGACCGCCGGCACGGAGAAGGCGGCGATCATCCCCAGGATGAGGACGGTGGCCATCATCTCGGTCAGCGAGAAACCGGCTCTTGGGCGCATCTCGGGCCTCCGGGAGACTCCTCCCGATAGCCTGCACGGAGCGAATCGCGTGCCAGAGTGGACCTTGGGGAGAACGGGCCGGAACCACGCCCGCGTCAGCGGCTTGGAGGGGTGGCGGGGACGCGGGAACGGGGGGCGCGGATTGCAATTCGCAAGCCCCGGCCGGGACCGCGTGCAGCGTGCTTGAAGACCGAAGAGAGCCGCCGACGAGCGGCGGCGAAGGGGTGGCGCGCGGGGCGGCTGATTCCGGACCGGCAGCGGCCGGTCAGCGGCTCGAATTGGCCGGGTTGCTCGCCACCCAGAGCACCTCCGCCGGCTCCTCGCCCGCGTTGCGCAGGGAGTGCGGCAGGTCGGCGCTCAGGTGGAAGCCGTCTCCGGGGCCCAGCGAGATCAGTTCCTCGCCGAGGCGGATCTCGAGTCGGCCGCGCAGCACGTAGCCCCCCACCTCGCCGTGCACCGAGGGCCCGGGGGACGGCCCTACGCCGGGCTCGATCGTCAGGCGCGCGCAGGCGAGCCGCCCGCCGGGAATCCCCTGCGTCAGCGAGTCGGCGTGTCCGGTCGCGGCCTCGGGGTGGGGGATGCGCTTGGCGTCGGCGCGGCGCACCACGGAGACCTCGGGCAGCCACTCCGCCTCGAGGAAGAAGTGCGGCTCGCGGCCGAGGGCGGCGGCGATGCGCACCAGCGCGCCCACCGTGGGTGTGGTGTGACCGCGCTCGATCTCCGAGATGTGCGTGGCCGAGAGCCGGGCGCGGCTCGCGACCTGCCGCAGCGTGAGGTGGCGCTCCGTGCGGACCGCGCGGATGCGTCGGCCGATCTCACCGCGCTTGGCCGGATCGGCGGCGGGGCTAGAGCGCATAGCGCGGGCAGGTCGCGAGCAGCGTCGTGCAGGGCTCCTCGGCGGGGTTCTCGAAGGCGTGCGGCTGGACGGACTTGAAGTGGATGCTGTCGCCGGCCTCGAGCAGGTGCTGCTCCTCGCCCACGTACACCCTGAGCCGCCCGCTCAGCACGTAGACGAACTCCTCCCCCTCGTGCCCGCGCGGGCGGAGCTTGCGGGCCGGCGCCGGGGAGTAGGTCTTGAGCAGCAGCGAGATCTCGGCGCCGGGAAAGGCGTCGGAGAGGCTCTCGGTGCGCACCGTGCCGTCGGTGCTGAGCACCGCCCGGCGGTCGCCCGGACGCGTGTGGGAGAGCGGCGGGCCGGAGGCCAGCTCGATGAGCAGCGAGGAGCGCGTGCCGAGGGCGCGCGCGATCTTGTCGAGCACGCCCACGGTCGGCGACGACTTGCCGCGCTCGACCTCGGAGAGGTGCGTGGCCGAGATGCCGACGCGGTTCTCGATGTCCTTGAGCGTGAGGCCGCGGCGCAGGCGCTCCTGCTTGAGCTTGCGGCCGAGCTCGTGGTGGAAACCGGTCACCGATGCGGGCTGGGGATCCTCGGACCCGGCGTGGCTCATGGGTGCAGGTCGGCCGCACCGGGCCACGAGCGCGCGGCCATGACCAGCAGGGCGCCCTCGGCGCGCGTCAGCGGGCGGTCGGGGCCGGCCACCGGGTCCGTCTCGGCCGACAGGGCCGGGGCGGGAAGCGGCAGGCCGTGCGTGCGCAGGGTGCTCTTGGCGACGCGGGCGTCCTCGGCGAGACCGGGCAGGAAGTCGGTGGAGAGCAGGTGCGAGAGGGCGTGCGCGGCCTCGTCGCGGCCGACCGGGGCTCCCGCCGCATGGGCGTCGGGAAGTTGGGCGAGGCCGCGGCGGCCGAGGGCGCGCCGCACCGTGGGCCAAGCGGGCCGGGCGGCGAGGCGGCCGCCCGAGAGGCGGGCCAGCCACGTGTAGAATTCCCGGCGCTCGAGGGTCGCCTCGGGGTCGCCGAAGGAGGCCTTGCCGCCGCGGCGGTCGCCCTGAACATCGCGCAGGTACGGCTCGCCCCAGTGCTGCAGCGCCAGAGGGGAGTCACCGCCGCTGCCGGCGGCGCCTCTGAGGCCGGGGGCAAAAGCACCGGCTAGCTGCTGCCCCAGCACGCGCAGCGGGTCGAGGGCGGGGGCCTGCTCCCACAGTGTCTGCCAGGGATCGGCGTGTCCGAGATTGCGGAACTCGAGATGCAGGTGCGGTCCGGTGGAGCGGCCGCTGCTGCCGACCTCGCCCACCATCTGGCCGGCGCGCACGCGCTCACCCGGCTTGACGGCGATGGAGCCCGGTTTGAGGTGGGCCAGGAGCGAGAGCACGCGGTCGCCGCCGGGCAGCTGGTGGACGATGACGACCAACTGGCCCCAGCCGGAATGCCGGCGGGCTTCCAGGACGATACCGTCGGCCGGCGCCCGCACCTCGCCGCCGAACCGCTGGTTGGAGAGGTCGAGGCCGAGGTGGCGGTCGCGCCGCTGATTCTGCAGTCCACGCGTCAGCGCGTAGCCTTGGGCTTCCCCGGGGGCCGGCAGGGTGAAGTCCTCCGGGCTGCCGACCGGCGAGAGGAACTTCTCGGCCACCGGCAGATCGTCCCAGGTGCGAGGCGGGGGCGGCGGGACGTCCTCGGCTCGCGCGGCCGAAACGCAGACCAAGAGGGCGAGCGGAAAGACCGCGGAGGCAGCCCGGGCCACGCGGGCACGACTCGCCGTGGCTGTGGGGGCAAAGGCCATCGCGAATCCCTCCTGATTCGTTCCCTGGGCGTCGGCGCTACCGGACCGGTCGGTGCGTGGCTGAGCGTGGCAAGACGGGGACGGCGGTCCACTGGGAGCGTCCGTCGTTCGCGTTCCGTGGTTGCCGCAGCCTAGGTCCGGACGGCCCTTCCTGTCAACTATCTCGTATCGGCACCCAAGGCGACGGAATCGAGGGTCGCCTCAGCGGTAGCGAGCCTTCAGGTGGCCCCAAGTGACAAAGGCGACGGGAGTTGGACCACAGGGCCCGCACCCCGCACCGAGCGCTCCGAGGTAGGGCAGGCCGCAGGCCGGCGGCGACAGGAGCGGCGAATTGGCGCAGCGGAGCAAGTCGAGGGCCGGCAGGTCGCAAAGCCGCGGGTCGGTCTCGATCGTATCCGCATAGACGGGCTCGCAGTCGGTGCGGGTCGGAGAGATCTCGTTCGAGAAGATCACCGAGCAGGAGACGTCCACCGTGGCCTGGGAGCTGAGGCACGCGAGTCCACCCTCGTTACGGGCGACCAGGCTGGCCTCGACCGCGATCCTGGCCGCACCCGAGACGGCAGCCGCCCCCGACTGCGGCGCCCGGTTGGCGGCCAGGTCCACGTGGAAGAGTCTCGCCTCCGCGCACGGCGGGCCGGCGGGGCCGTCGCAGGTCACGTCCAGGCCGCCACCCGCCGCGCCGGCGGTGTTGCCCGCGAAGACGCTGTAGCTCAGGGTGGCGAGCGAACCGGGGCCGAGGCGCAGGCCGCCGCCCCGGCCGCCGGCCCCGTTGGACACGATGCGGGAATCGTTGATCGCGGCCCCCGTGCCCGCGAGCCACAGCCCGCCGCCGTCCTCGAGCGCGGTGTTATCGCGGCAGACGCAGGAGACCATCTCGAGCGGGGCCAGTCCGGAGCCGTAGCCGCCGCCCCCGAGGCGGGCCGTGTTGCCGGCGATCTCGACGCCGTGGAGAAGCAGCGAGCCGCCGCTGGCGAACCAGCCGCCGCCGATGTCTCCGGCGTTGGACACCAGGGCGCCACCGGTCCAGGTGACGCGCGCGCCGTCGCAGAAGAGCCCGCCCCCGAGGTCGGCGCTGCTGCCCTCGATGCGCACGTCGGCCAGGCGGAGCGAGCCCCCGTGCACCACTACCGCGCCTCCGATACGGAGCTCGCCATCCGGCTGTCCGCTCCCCCCGCGCAGCACCAGTCCTTCGACGGCCGTCCCCGGCACGGGAGAGCGGCACTCGATCACCGCTCCGGCCCCGCCACCGTCGACGACGACCGAGCCGGCGCCCCCGGCGGCGCGCAGCACCGCGCCGGAGGCGTGCTCGAGGCGCTCGGCGTAGACGCCCGGGGAGACGAGGACGGTGTCGCCGGCCCCGGCGAGAGCGAGGGCCGCGGCGATGGTGGGCTGGTCCGCCGGGACGCGGATGGTCGCGCCGTGGGCGGGGGCGAGGGTGGCCGCGCTGGCGGCCATGGCGAGAGTCGCCACCCAGGAGGCGGCGCCGAAGGCGTGCCTCATCGCAGCCACACCAGTTTCCGGGTGGCGGTGAGCGGGTGGCCGGCGGGGTCCTCGAGACGGTAGAGATAGACGCCGCTTGGCAGGCGCGTCCCGGCGGCGTCCAGGCCGGCCCACGAGCCGCCGGACGGCCCGGCGGGCAGGCGGGCCACGCGGCGGCCGGCGGGTGAGTAGAGGCTCAGGGTTGCGCCTGGGGGTACCCGATCCCAGGTGAAGTGCACCCGGCCGCGCGCCGGGTTGGGGCTGGCGGCCAGGGCCGGGCCGAGCGCGGGCGCCGGGGGCGGCGGTCCCACCGCCACGGGTGTGACGGTCTGAGGCACGCGGCGGCAGGTCCAGAGGTCGGTGGCGGCCGGCGTGAGCGCCGTCCAGAGGACGGTCTGGGTGCCCGTCTCGTCGGTGTCCAGCGCGACGCTGCTGCCGCCGGCGTCGGTTCCCTGGCTGATCCAGCCGAGCCCGTAATCCCAGATCTCGTTGGGATGCTGGAAGCCGACGAGCACGCGGTCGAGAGGCGGCTCGGTGGCGCGGGCGACGACCACGGACGTGTTGAACTCGCTGCCGCGACCCAGGCGCAGGACGGGTAGGGAGAACTGGCTCGTGAAGAGCGTGGACGGTTCCGGCAGGAACTTGCCGGTGAAAGGATCGAAGAGCGCGCTCTGGATGGCGGCGCGCGTCGGGCTGTTGTCCCGCCAGGCGAAGCGCACGTAGCCGCTCGGCAGCACGAGGACGTCCGGGCTGCCGCTCGGGTAGCCGTCGTACTGGGAGAGCCGCGCCGGCAGCGACCAGCCGCTGGCGGGCTGGAAGCGCTGGTAGTAGACCTCGTCGCCCTCGACGCCCCGTCCGGCGTAGACCAGGAAGAGCTCGCCGTTGAGGGTGCGGGCCAGCGCGAAGTCGAAGACCTCGGCGGTGAGGTAGGAATCGGTCACCAGCGACTCCGGGGCGGCGGCCTCCTGTCCCGGGAGGAAGCGCTTGAAGAAGATCTGGTTCTTGCCGAGCCGCGTGTCGGTCCACAGCGTCGCCAGCACGCCGCCGGGCAGCCAGGCGGCGCAGGGATGGTTGGCGAAGCCGGGCGAGAAGGTGGCGCGGCGCTCCTCGCCGCGCGGCGCGGCCCACTGGCGGTAGAGGATCTCCGGGTTGCCGTAGCGCCGGTCCGACCAGACGGCGGTGAGCGGGCCCGCCAGCGGGTCCGTCCACGACGGATCGGTGGCGTTGGGATAGGTGCTCACTTTCTCCAGCGGTCCCCAGGAGACGTCGTAAGCCCGCCGCAGGGCGTAGACGCGCGCGCTGTCCGACTCGTTGACGCCCAGGAGGTGGAGATTGGAACCGGTGCGCGCCAACGGTCGGATGTCCTCGGCGCGCAGCCGGGCGCCGACCGTGTGACGCTCCGGCTCCGCCCAGCCGGACGGATGCAGCTGCACCCAGGCGGCGACGGCTTCGCCGCGCTGCTCGATCTGCGCCAGCATGAGATTCGTGTAGCGCCCCTCGTAGGTGCGCGTCCACGGCCAGGTGTCGTCGGCGAGCCGAGTGTTGTGCGTGGCGCCGGGGAAGGGATCGCCGTCGTCGCCGCGCGTGGCGCTGTAGAGGAGATCGTAGCGCCCGTCCGCTTCCTCGAGGCGCAGGCCGAGGATGGATCCCGAGTTGACGCGGTTGGTGGCGCGCCGGCTGGCGATGACGTCCTCCTCGACGCGGTAGACCAGCAGGCCCTCGCCGGGCTGGCGGGCGTCGTAGCCGCGGCGCACGCGGTCCTCGAGCAGGAAGTACTCGGGGGAAGCCTCCCCTTGCCACCACATCCGGTAGGCGCGGCCGTCCGCCGCGTCGACCGGCGGGAAGGTGCGGGGCCCCGACTCCGTGAGGTTCTCGACCTGGATCCACCCGGCGTCCATCAGCGTCCAGGCGCAGGGGCGCGCCGGCAACTCGGGGCTGCGGCTGTCGCCGCCGTACGACCCCGAGGACATCAGGCACCAGTTGCCCGGCCCGAGCTTGGTGCCGCCCCCGAGTACGCTGGCGTCGTAGAGGTCGGGCCAGCCGAGGATGTGCCCGAACTCGTGGCAGTAGACGCCGATGTCGGTGAGCGAGTCGGGGCGCACCGGGGAGCGCTCGGCCAGCACGCAGAAGTTGTTGACCCGCATGAACTGCGCCGTCGAGCCCGGCCGCAGATCCTTTGTGACGTAGGGAACCACCGTGGTCCAGTTCGCGGCGAGCGAGGAGGTCACCGACCAGAGGTTGGAGCGGTCCCCGGAGGCGGCCTCCGCTCCCTGACCCACGTGCACGAGCAGGAGGGCGTCCACCTCGCCGTCGCCGTCGCGGTCGTAGCGGGTGAAGTCGACGTCGGGGTCGGCGGCGGCCAGGGCGTGATAGGCGAGGCCGGCGTCGTTGTTCGGGAAGCCGACGCGGCGCAGCCCGTAGCTGTCGTAGGCGTAGAAGTTCCGCGGGTTGGGCAGCGCGTACCAGCCGAACACGTCGCCGGTGATGCGCAGCTTGGCACGGGAGACTTCCCGGTAGTACTCGCTGAAGGAGCCGAACGGATTGGCGCCCAGGGTGTCGAAGAGCAGGGTCTGGAAGCGCACGGGGGCGAAGGCGGGCCCCTGGTCGGTGAACGATACGAGCAGGACGGGGACGTGCCAGTCGCCCTCGGTGAGGCGGGCCCCGGCGTGCGGGCGCAGCGAGCCGATGGCCCGGGACCCGGAGGAATCGGGCGGGTGAAGGGAGAAGAGCCCCGCGGCGCGGGCCTCCTCCACCTCCGGGGGCATGGGCCCGGCGAGGGGAAGCGGCGTCGCCCCGGCGGCCATGGCAAGCCCGTGGCTCGCGCCCGCAAGCAACAGGAACAGCGCCGGTAGCCGGCGCCGCGGTATAGCCGACAAGCACCCTCCGCTCGGCCCGGTCACTACCATCGAGTATCCCCATCCCGGCGGGGGGGCGTCAAGCTGCGTGATGCCTTCGGGCCGGACCGCGAGCCGGCAGGGCGGCTGTGGTACTTTGGGAGCGTGCCGGCTCGCATGCGGGGACTCCTCCTCCTGGGGGCAGCCAGCCTGCTCCTGTGCGCTTCACCCGCTCGCTCGACCGCGACGGCGAGCGTCGAAGGCCCGCTGTTCTCCGTGACCCCGCCCCGCTTCGCCGCCGATCTCTCGACCTCCCTCGACACGACCGGCGCCGCCACGCTCCTGGTCGAGATCCAGCTGCCCTACACGGAGTGCCAGTTCGTGCGCGTCGGGGCCGGACTCGGGGCCGCCCTCGAGTTCCTCGTGGTCGTGCGCGACGCCGGCGGGCGCCAGGTCGCGGGGGACGCGTGGGAGGAGCGTTTCGTGGTGGCGACCTTCGACGAGACGAAGGAGGGGTCGTCGCGGGTGGGGGCCAGCCGTTCGTTCCGGCTGCCGCCGGGGAAGTACAAGGTCAGGGTGCAGGTGCGGGACAGCAACAGCGGGGTGGCCTCGGAGGCCGAGCGCCCTCTGGCGGTCGCCGGCCTCGCCAAGGGCGGGCTTGGGCTGGGGGATCTGGTCTTCGGCGAGTGCGTGCGGGACTCGAGCGGCGGCGCCGACGTCTTCGCGCGCAATGCGGCCCGCCGTTACACCGGCGAGCTTTTCCGCTTCTGCGTCCGCAGCACCGTCCTGGACCTGCGCCCCGGGGGCGAGGCGCGAGCCTACCGGCTCCGCTACCGGGTCTCCGACGAGAGCGGGGGCGACGTGCTGGGTGGGGACACGTTGCTGGCCGCGGGGACGCGGCAGTTCACTCTCCGGCCCGACGTCTCCGGGCTCTTCCTCGGCTCCTACGCCCTCGTCGTGACCGTGGAGGAGGGCGGGCGGAAGTGGCGGGCGGAGGGGGGTTTCGAGATCGAAACGGTGACTGCGCCGACGGGGCGGCAATGGCCGACGCTGCTGGAGATCCTCGAGTACGTAGCCGACCCCGGAGAGCTGGAGCCGTTGCGCAAGGCGGAGGCGCCGGAGGAGCGGGAGCGGCTCTGGCAACAGTTCTGGGCACGCCGCGATCCGTCGCCCGACACGCCGCGCAACGAGGCGCTGCTCGAGTTCATGCGGCGCGTGCGCTCGGCCAACGCGCAGTTCTCCGGCGCGGGGCCGGGCTGGCGCACCGACCAGGGACGCGTCTACATCCGCCACGGATCTCCGGACCAGGTGGAGGACATCCCGGCGACGCAGAACAGCCCGCCCCTGCAGATCTGGCACTACCTCAGCCCTCATCGCCGTTTCATCTTCGCCGACCGCAGCGGGTTCGGGCGCTACGAGCTGGTGACCGAGGACGCGCCGTGACGGGCCGCGAGTGGAGCGCGGCGGCACCGCCTGCCGGGATCGTGACGGTGGGCGTGGTGGGGCTGCGACGCGAGCCCGGCCACAGCGCGGAGCTGCTGAGCCAGGGGCTGCTGGGAGAGACGTTCCGGGTGCTCGAGGTGACGGCCGCAGGCGACTGGCTGCGGGTGTGCCTGGACGCGGACGGTTACGAAGGGTGGCTGCGCGCCTGGGGGGCGGTCCCGGCGGCGGGTGAGGTGCTGGGGCGCTGGGCGGCCGAATCCGTGGCGCGCGTGGCGGCGAGGGAAGCGTCCGTGCGCGCGGCGCCGCGGCGTGGCTCCCCGGTCCTGCTCGTCGCACCCTGGCAGTCGCGCCTGAGCACGGGCGAGGTCGCGGGTGCCTGGGTCGAGGTCGGGCTGCCGGACGGAAGGCGGGGGTACGCGCCGCGCTCGGCGCTGGCGCGGGGCCCGGCGCCGGGTGGGGCACCGACTCCGGCGCGGCTCCTGCGCACGGCGGAGCGGCTCCTCGGTACGCCCTACCTTTGGGGGGGTAGGTCGGTCTGGGGATACGACTGTTCCGGTTTCGTCCAGTCGGTATTCGCCTGGCACGGAATCAGGCTGCCGCGGGATTCGAAGGACCAGTTCGTGGCTGCCGCCAAATGGAAAGCGCTCGGCGGGGCGGCAGCGGGGCGGCCGGCTGAGTCGCCTCGAAGTCCGCGGGGGGGGAGTCTCCTCTTCTTCGGGTCCACTTCGGGGGAAGTCGGTCACGTGGCGCTGGGGGCGGGCGACGGTGAATTTCTCCACGCTTACGGCCAGGTCGGCAGGGGAAGTCTCAATCCGGAGTCTCAACACTTTGTCAAAACGCTAGTTAGCCAGTATGTTGGAGCTTGGAGATGGCCTTTTCCAAGGGTTTCCGCGCGAGGTCGGCACTGACTTTCCGCTTGACAGCCCTCCGGCAGGAGGGCCTAGGGTATCTGAGGCTGTGGCCAGGCCAGCACCCAATCCCGCTAGGGGTGCGCGTCTGGCGAAGCGTCGCCTTGTCCCCCTGGGGGGGCAAGGTTTTGGCGTTTGACGGTTGGGTTTCTGAATCCGACGTCCGGAAGGAGGTGGGAGCGGCTCCCAGTGAGGCTTTGGGGGTGATGGAAGAGGGGTGCGCCGGAGTCTTGCGGAGGGCGCCCCCGACATGAGGTCCACCACAAGGAGGTCCCTGATCATGCGTTCCAAGCACGTCTACTGGTTTCTGGCTTTGATGCTGCTCGCCTGTGCGATCCCGAGCGTGGCGATGGCTTCGTCGGCGCGTATCCAGGCCCTGGGTGTGCAGGGCGACTACATGCTGGACTACGCCAACGTTCCCGCGTACCCGTCGGCGATCGTCCGGTACCAGAACCTCGTCTACGGCGACCTGGGAGTGAAGGACGCCAGCGACGGTAACGACGACATCTCCGATTTCACGGACAACGCCTACAACCCGGCTCTCGTCGACGCGGGGCGCGGCATGGGCCTGCTGCTGGGCAACCTGTTCGGCGGCAAGATCGGCACGTTCGGCATCTACCTCAACGAGAACGCGACGCCGCTGTCGCCGGCGCTCGGCGCCGAGTACATCAACCGCGGCTCGAACGAGGCCTGGAACGTGGTCTGGGGATACAAGTTCTCCAACATGGCCCTTGGCCTGCAGCTCAACCAGGCCTACTCGTCCTACGAGGACGACGAGGTCCTGGTCGCTCCCTACACCTCCGGATCGAGCCTGGGCGGGGTCAGCGACCTCAACGCCCGCCAGGTGTTCAACTTCATCGCCAGCACCGTCGGCGCGTTCGGCTGGAACACCATGGGCGCGGGCGCTGGCTTCAGCTTCGACTGGGATTCCAACGGTCGCAGCAGCTTCGCTGACCTGTCGGTGGCCGTCCGGCAGTACGGCTTCGAGGACACCGACAAACTGACGCCGGAGACCTTCGAGGACGACGGCGGCCTGAGCTTCGCGGTCAACGGCCGCGGGCATATCGAGACGGCCGAGAACTTCCACCTCGTGCCGGTGGTCAACTACTACACCCTCGACCTGTCCACCAAGACGACCGGCGAGCCGTCGCTCACGAACAAGATGAACGGCCTCAACCTCGGCCTGGCCGGCCAGTGGAAGCTGCGTGAGAGCGACTGGCTGACCGCGGGCGTGGCTTTCCAGAGCGTCACCGCCGATTTCGACAACCCGGGCGGCGGCCCGAAGGCGGAGATGAGCTACAGCACGTTGCCGAACGTCTTCGCGGCGCTGGAGTCGAACCTCTGGTCGTGGTTCACGCTGCGGCTGGGCGCCTCGAAGCCCTGGTACTCCAAGCTCACGCTGAAGGGCGGGCTGGAAACCGTCGTGGCCGGCGTCGGCGAGACCGAGATCAAGGACTCTCCGTTCCAGTACTCGGTGGGCGCGGGCTTCCATCTCGGCCGCGTGGACCTGGACGCCGTGCTCAACCAGGACTTCGCGTTCTCGGGTAGCTACATGGGCAGCGGCAACAGCGAGATCCCCTTCACCCGCCTGAGCGCGACCTACCGCTGGTAGGACGCGGCAGCGCGGCAGGGTGACGAGGGCGCGGGACTGCGGTCCCGCGCCCTTCGCCTATATGGGGCGGGGGGCGAACGCCAGGCGAAGGCCGTCGGCGGTGGCCCCCGGAGTCCGCTCCGGGGGGCCGTTCGCCTGACCGGTGCTCGGGCCGGGAAGTCGCGCTCGTCGGCGGGACCCGCAAGCCGCCCACGTCCTCGCGCGACATCCCGCGCCCTCGGGCGCGTCTTGCGAACGGTCAGCCTCCCCTGAGCCCCCCCGCCCGAGCGCTGCCGGCTAAGCGTGGACACCCCGCAGTTGAATCACGTCCACGACTCGTTTGATGCCGAGCATGAAGGCTGCCACCCTCATGTTCACCCCGTACTCGAGCGAGATCCGCAGGACGTCCTGGAAGGCCCTGACCATGTACTGCTCGAGCCGCTGGTTGACCTCCGCCTCGCTCCAGTAGAAGCCCATGTTGTTCTGCACCCACTCGAAGTAGGAGACCGTGACCCCGCCCGAGTTCGCCAGGATGTCGGGGATGACGAAGACGCGGCGCTCGGTGAGCCGGAGGTCGGCCTCGTGCGTCGTGGGGCCGTTGGCGCCCTCGGCCACGATCTTGGCCCGGACGCGGTCGGCGTTGGCCTGGGTGACGACGTTCTCGAGCGCCGCCGGGATGAGGATGTCGCAGTCGTACTCGATGACGGGGTCGGTGAGCGGCCGGCCGCCGGGGAAGCCGGCGATGCTGCCGGTGCTCTTGGCGTGGTCCACGGCGCGCTCGACGTCGAGGCCTTCGGGATTGTGCGCGCCGCCCTTGACGTCGGTGGCGGCCACGATCTTCGCCCCGTCCTTGGCCAGGAGCTGGGCGGCGATCGAGCCGACGTTGCCGAAGCCCTGCACGGCCACGCGCGCCCCGGCGAGCGGGATGCCGAGGTGCTTGCAGGCCTCGCGCACGCAGAACAGCATGCCGCGCCCCGTGGCCTCGTGGCGGCCGCGCGAGCCGCCGGCGATGACCGGCTTGCCGGTCACCACGCCCATCACGGTGCGGCGCGCGTAGGTCGAGTAGGTGTCCTGCATCCAGGCCATGACCTGCTCGTTGGTGTTGACGTCGGGTCCGGGCACGTCGGTGTCGGGGCCGAACAGATCGGAGAGGTCGGCGGTGTAGCGGCGCGTCAGGCGTTCCAGCTCGCCGCGCGAGATCTTCTCGGGGTCCACGGCGATGCCGCCGCTGGCGCCGCCGAAGGGGATGTCGACCACGGCGCACTTCCAGGTCATCCACGCGGCCAGCGCCTCGACCTCCTCGAGCGTGACGTCGGGATGCAGGCGGAAGCCGCCCTTGGCGGGGCCGCGGGCGATGGAGTGCTGCACGCGGTAGCCGGTGAAGACCCGCAGCCGACCGTCGTCCATGACCACCGGCAGGGAGGCGACCGTGACCCGGCGGGGGCGCTTGATCAGCTCGCGCAGGCCGGCGTCGAGGCTCAGCAGGCGGGCCGCCTCCTCGAACTGCGATTCCGCGTTGGCGAGGGGGTTCAGCTCCTTCTGGATGTTGGTGCCTTCGCTCTGCATGCGCGCCTCCTGCCGGGCCGCCGGGCCGGCTGGCTGCCGGCGCTGGAACGTCCCGCGCGCGGCGGCGCCGGGCATGCCCCGAGGCCCGGAGCAGCGGGAAGGTAACAAGAAACCCCTCCCGGGGAAATCCCGGGAGGGGTTTCGATCTCGTCGTCGGCGGGCCGGCGCTAGCGGGCGGCGGCCTTGACGCGGCCCCAGGTCGCGGTCACGGAGGACGGTCCGGAGGCGGCGGTCTTCAGCGGTCCGCTCGCGGCGCTGATGCCCACCGTCTCGTCCTTCCAGCTCCAGATGTACCAGCGCGTGGTGTCGGCGGGCTGGCTCTCCGCCAGGCTGGCCGCGGCGTCTCCCCGCACCAGGAAGAGGCGGTGCGAGTTGTTGGTCACCACGTACTGGGTGGGGTCGGTCGCCGGGGGCTTGGGCGGCACCACGATGAGCGCGTCCACCGGCGTGGACAGCACCTTGTACTTGGTGGGGTCGCGCCCCTCGGTGTCGTCCACGGGCTGCGTCCTGGTCAGGATGAGGTCGATGCTGCTGGCCGCCTCTTGGGGCTCTCCGGCCAAGTTCGTCCCGCCCTGGAACAGATTGCGGGCCGACAGCACCTCATCGTTCCTGAACCATCCGGTGGACCACTGGTTGGCCAGGAGCGGGTCGGCGGAGTTCGAGAACTCGAAGGTGAAGTCCCCGGTGAAGAGGCCCTCGTACTCCTGGGACTTCTTGTTCTCGTAGGCCCAGATGAAGCGCGCGATGGTGTTTTCCGGGGTGTCGTTGATCGGGCCGTCGGGCGCGGGAGGCACCGGATCGTCCTTGGGAGGGCTGAAGATGCACCCGGAGAGCGAACCGGCCAGGACCGCCGCGAGGGCGAGGAACGTCAGCTGCTTACGCATTCGGAATCACACTCCACTAGGGCGTATGGACGAGTGGCCTGTGCGAGGGCGGGGCACAGCAGGCATCACGACCTAGATGCTAGGCATCCCGGCCGGCCCGGTCAAGGCTCCCGTGGGCCCGACCCGCGCCCTCCATGAACCTTTACCCCGTGCGGACAACTCCGGTTCGCGGACGGGGGGTCTTCCAGGAGATCGGCCGGCGGGGGAGTTTACTTTAGGGA
>Ga0315276_10001041_pt1 | contig 24600 bp, 19 predicted proteins | sample YL17G05_0_MG_FD_204542 | JGI IMG/M metagenome (GOLD analysis project Ga0315276, IMG submission 204542) | Sediment microbial communities from Yellowstone Lake, YNP, Wyoming, USA - YL17G05_0 | ecosystem: Environmental > Aquatic > Freshwater > Lake > Sediment | place: USA: Wyoming | collected... | reverse complement strand
TCGACATTGAGCCGGTTGAGCGGCTGAGTACGAAGGCCAATCTCCAGACCAAGCGTGTTAATCTTGCCGGCATTGGCGCTTCGGAGTAGATTCAAGTCGTTAAGCCTTGACACGAGATTGTCTAATTTGTTTTGAAACACGCTGACATTCAGGGTGACATTATTCCTGAGGACAGAGAGAACATTCGCCTCGTAGGTTTCGATCGTCGCTGATTCCAGACGCGTATTCTCCGCTAACATCTCTGAAGAAATAAACAACGAGGGTCGCTTGGTCGCTCTGCCGTACATCAACTTTATGGCGTGATTCTTGTGCGGTTGCAGAATGGCCGCAAAGCGCGGGATGTACGTCGTTCCGGCGTTCGTTACATCGCTGATTGTCCACGACTGATTGTAATCCGCCGGGTAGCTGCGCATAGTCCAAGAACCGTCTACGCGGGTAGTGCGCTCGGCTCGAAGCCCTGCAACGAACCTTAGAACGCTTACGGGGCTGTAATTCACCTGTGCGAACACCGCATCGGCATTCGCCGGGGTGCCCGGCTCTAAAGTGTTTCTAACTACCCAGTCCGCGTAATTGCTGGTCAAGTCGTATTGGAAGACGGAACGTCGTACCAAACCAAAAGTCATGTCCAGGTCTTTTCGGGGGGTCAAATAAAGATTCCCCTCCAGTTCATAGGCATTAGTCCATTCGCTTTCGATCGATAACAAAGTGTCCGACGATGGGGTGGAGTAGCGCAAATTGTAATCATAATGCGAATAAGCAAAACTCGTCTTGAAGGTTACTACCGAGGAGAGTTTCCTGAAGTAAGACAGCGACATTACGGACGTTTTGGTATTGCCCCGGTTACCTGGACCGTATGGTGGCTCGGCGTCGACAACCCCTTTTTGTGTCTCGGCATGAATGACCTCGCAGGAGAGATCTCCAAGCGACGCCGAAACGCCCAGGTAGCCGTTCTGGTTATTCAACTGCCCATGGCTGGTCGTATTGATCGGCAGAGCGGAAGCCAGAGCAAGTTCATCGAAGTATGACGACATTTCCCGGTATGATGCGTCGATACCCGCAGTACCAAATCCCGCGGCATTAACTATCACGGACAGATCATCCCTTTTGCTGCCGGCGCGAACAAAACCCTTCACCGTCGATCTGCTTCCTACGCCAGCCGTTGCCTGATACGAATTGCCTTCATCCGGATGGTCATTGGTAATAATATTGATGGCGCCGAAGAAGGCACCGCTGCCATAGATAACTGACATCGGTCCTCGCACTATCTCGATGCGGTCTATGGCTTCGACCGGAATCGGTATCTTGCTAAGGGGGTAGCCGGAGGTTATGTCCTCCACCTGATTGACTCCATTGATGAGAATAACAACGTTGTCGAATTGCCCGGTGGAGAAGAAGCCGCGCACGCCGAAGTTCTCTGCGCCGCGCCAGTAATAATCGTCGATCATGTAAAAACCGGGGACATTCTGCAGAATTTCCTGCAAGCTGGCATAACCGTACCGCTGAATCTCGTCACGCGTCATGACGACCACACTGGCGGGAATGTCTTTCAGACACTCTTCTCTCTTTCCGGCTGTGGTCACGACCACATCCAGATCGATAAGTTGATCCAGCGACAAAACGGCCAGGTCACTCTCTTTGTCAGATGCGAAGACCGCTGAACCATCAACTACAAGTACAACGGCCATGATCATTACGAGTACTTTGCCAGGGCTTGTTATGGCATTACGCAGCAGGATGTCCATTACTGAACCCTCCTCTTTATGTTTAGAATTCTTGCTTTTCCGTAGAATCATTCCGCCCCACAATCCCCTGCAGTGAACATGGATGCATCTCATCAAGGACTCCCCACTAAGTACGGGAATCCCCGAGAGACTCTACCAGTATCAGGCTTCCGCGGCGGCCGGCAACTGCTTTTGCAACTGTCGCACAACCGTGTTTTCAGCCAACTCCCTCTGATAATGTTGTCCAGTGACGTCCAATGACCCTCCGCCAGTTGCTTTCTGTATACCGACGCTCATGCTTCTAATCATGGGCTCCCATGAGCTTTCTTAAGCACCTCAAATATCCACTAACCTATCACCGGGAGAACCACCCCCTAAAGCCGTATCATCGGTACGCGGTGAGATAACTTTATCCAACGATTGGCCGGTTTCCTGTTAACAGGGGGAATCGAGGACTTGGGGGTCAGTGAATAGACCGAGGCTCGCGATATCCTGGCAGCTTGTTCGTCAACGTGTTGGGGAATGGGGTTTTCCGAGTTCGGGAACAATTCTTGCTGTAAGAGTGTCCGGAAAAAGTCGATCCTGCGCTCCTGTCGCCAGTTACAACGACGAAGCGCAGAAGACAGAGACCGTTCGCCGTCTGCAAGGAACCAAAGATGCAGGAAACTGCAGTCTCGCAGTCCAAGCACCGGCGGCAACGGAGGTAACTATGGCAAGAGTCCTATTACTCATCGCAGGTTGCCTGGCAGGGATCGTCGGGAGTGTCTGGTCACAGGAAGTGGTGATTACCGGTTTTCCGGTCGGGGTCGGGGGAAGTATCGAACCGGAGTTTTTCCGGACGTATCATGCTGAGCTTCAGGCAATCGCTGATACCCTGCGCCATGATCCCGCCGCGCGAGCGATAGTCACCGGCGGAGCCGACGGCATCGAATATCACGAATCCCACGACGCCAAGAATCCCGGCCTGGCGCTGGGGCGCGCCCATGTGCTTCGCAACCTGCTGGTCACCGAATTCGGTGTCGACTCAACTCAGATCACCATCGAAACTCAGGACACTCCGGATGTGGGCGATAATTATCGCTTTGCCAGTGTCCGGATCGGGCCCGCGCCGTCCTCCGATACCGATGCTCGTCTCGATGCGCTCGAGAACCGTCCGCCGCTGGAGAAACACTTCACTGAGATACGAGATGTCCCCACTACATTCGTTGAGCATCTCGGTCTCCAGGTGAGCGCCGGGTTGACGTCGTCACCATTCGGCGCGATGCCGGTAGTGGCCGGAGCGGTGACCTGGAAACGAATTGTTTTCGTCGAGGCCGTTTTCGGGCATACCGTCTGGGACAACACCTATCGGTTTATGAATGTCGATCTGGAGACCCGACGACGTCTGGCGGGTTTCCTCGCAGCGTACTACCCTCGGCAAGATCTCCCGATTGGCGTGATCGCCGGATGGGTTCGTATCGAGGAGATTTCCCAGGGGTACTATGACTATGTGCGGCTGTCCGAAGGTCCCCTGTTTGGCGTTCGGGCCACGCCGCTTGATTACCTTTCCGTAACAGCGACATACAATCCATCCAAACACCGGGTGGCCGGTGAGACATTATCTCAATCAAAGAACAGCCAGTTTCTGGTATCTATTATGGTTCACAAAACGTTCGGAGGCGGAAAATGAAAAGAGCTACCCTCCTCTTAATCGTCACGCTGGGAATTCTCGCGTTTCAGATCATATCCAACTGCTCCCAGCCGCTGGAGAGCAGCGACCTGACCCCCTCGCCTGGACCGGGTTCGCAGGGGCGGGTGGATACGTTGTTCGTGTTCGACACGGTTGTGATCGTGCACAATGGTCGGGTCGACACGCTCATCGTGATAGATACAATCATTCAGACAGATACGGTGACACAGACCGACACAACATATGGGGATACGGTCACAGATACCGTGATCATTGTCGAGCCCGGCGGCGGCCATATGCTCTGCGCTCGGTTGTCGTCGAGCCAACAAGAGATAGTCTGGCTGTTCCGCAATCCTGAAGGATCGTACCACCTGGAGTTCGCCGCCCTGCCGGAAAGCGAACATCCCAATCACACCCTCACGGTGTCAATCGGCGATCAGTTGTACGACTGGGACCTTTCCGTGAGTCTGGAACTGATTCTGGATACGACTCTTCCGGCCAATTCGACGATCATGATCACGACCAGCAAACCGCCGTCATTCGGCCACGCGATCGACGTGTGCGTTACGGTGACGAAGATGTAGGTCAGGAGGCTCGCCCTCCTGACATTGTTTGTTACCCAGTCAATTGTCAGGACCGCAAGGGTCCTGACCTACTTTGACTAAAAGGTGGGCCACCCGTCACCCGTCCCGCCGCACGCGGAGCCTCGCCCTCCCTCACTCGTACCGAATCGCTTTCACCGGATTGGCGCGAGCTGCTCGAATCACTTGAAAGCTGACCGTCAGCAGCGCGACAATCAGAGTCCCCGCTATCGCCAGGATGAAAGTCACTACCCCGATACTGGTGCGACTGGCAAAGTTCTCCAGCCATCCGCCCATCAGAAAATAGGCCACCGGCCAGGCGATGATATTGGCGATGGTGATCAGCACAATAAACTCGCGCGTCAGCAGACCGACAATGCCGGGAATTGTTGCGCCCAGCACTTTGCGAATACCGATTTCTTTCGTCAGTCTTGTGACGCTGTACGACGACAACCCATAGATACCGAGCACAATAATGACGACGGCCAGCAGCGTAAACAGGCCGTACACTCTGCCGAAGAGGACATCGGCGGCATACTGCTGATTGTAGTAATCGTCGAGGAAGAAGTAATCAAAAGAATTGCCGGGGAAAAACTCGATGTAGAGCTGTCGCACTTTGTCGACGGTTTCACTAATACTGCCATCGTGCAACTTAATCGTGATCATACCCATCGAGCCGCGACCGTAGGGCATGAATCGAAAGAGGTGTGGCTCATACGCTACCTTCAAAGATTGCTGGTGATGGTCTTTCACCACGCCGATGATCGGGAAAATCTCATCCCAGTAGTTGACCTGCTCTCCGATTGCGCTGGCGGCATCTTTGAAGCCCATCTGTCTGACAGCCGTCTCACTTAGGACTAGCGCCTTCTCGTCGGCGGGGAAATCGCGCGAGAAATTTCTTCCGGCTACGAATTTCAGTTCTAATACATCGGCGAAGTCATAGTCGACCCCGATAATCTGGTAGTTCTTGCCCTCGGTCTGATCCTGGCCGACCCGGTAAATCCCGCCGTTGTCCCAGTAGATTTGACGACCGGGCACTTCGGTTACATGGCACACCCTGGCTATGCCGCTTTGTTGCAGCAGAATTTCCTTGAATGACTCAAACGAACTCCCGTAGCTGGCGGCGTCGCGGACCCGGGGCATCCGCACCACCAGAGTCTGATCCATAGCGAAACCGAGGTCCTGATTGCGCATGAAAGAGATTTGTCTGAAAACCGTAATCGTCGCTACGATCAAGCCGGCGGCAACCGCGAACTGAATCACCACCAGAACCTTCCGCAGGTTGAAACCGTGTGCAGCTCGCTCCAGAAATCCTTTCATCACTGTTATAGGCTCGAAAGATGACAACACTAAGACCGGATACAGTCCCGAGAGGAACACTCCCACCAGCAGCATGCCCCCAAAGGTCAGCCAAAACCACCCTTGCAGCCAGGGGTAGTAGCCGCTCGGAAGGCCTATCAGATGGTTGAAGTAGGGTAAAGACAGAGCGAGGAAAGCGACCGCACACAGGCCGGCCAAAAGATTGGTGACGGCCAGCTCAAAGAAGAACTGGACGGCCAACTGACGGCGCGAGGCTCCCACCACCTTGCGCAGCCCAACCTCTTTTGCGCGACTGGTCGCACCGGCGGTGGACAGGTTTACGAAATTGACCCACGCCATGACCATGATAAACACCGCTATGATGAGCAGATAGTCAACCGACTGACGGTTACCATTGGCCTCGTATTCCTGCATGAAATGGGAAGTTAGGTGGATATCGGCAAGTGGCTGCATTTTCAGGTCGATGGTCATATCGTACTCTTTCAGCCACGTACATTCCCCCTGAACCAGTTCCTGCAGCCGGCCTTCAAAGGCTATCGGGTCGACGCCCGGTGCGGTGCGAAGGTAGGTGTAAGCACCGGTATGTCCCCATTCTTCGGTGTATTCCGGCCCGGCCGTGGCTGCCATATTCACCCACGGCAGCAGGATGTCAAACTTCAGGTGAGAATTGGCCGGGATATCTCTGAAAACGCCTGCTACCTTGCAGTCCACCTTCTTGTCGACGCTGATGGTCTGTCCTACAGGGTTATCGTCACCGAAGTATTTCCTGGCAATTGTCTGAGACAGGAACGCGTTACCCGGCTGTGCCAGCCCGGTCAGCGGGTCGCCCTCAGTGAACTCGAACTTGAGAACGTCGAAAACATCCGGTTCGGCGTAGAAGATCCGCTCTTCAAGAAATACTGTCTCCCCCCGAGAGATCGAACCGCGCGTGTTGAGCAGGCGGCCGATCTTCTCGATTTCAGGGTACTTGTCCCGAATGCGTGCTGCAGCCGGAGGACAGCAGGAGGCAAATTTTACCGAGAGACCGGAATTATCGGTCCGCTCGTAGCGCAGGCGGTAGATACGATCGCTGTCCTTGTGAAAATTGTCGTAGCTGGTTTCAAAGGTGACGTAGTGCAAGATCAACAGGCTGGCGGCCATGCCGACCGCGAGTCCGAGAATGTTGATTGCCGAAGTTGTCGTGGTCCGGCGCAAGCTGCGGAAGGCCACAATGAGGTAATTCTTAAGCATGATGTTCTCCGATGTATTCCGGACGCCGACACCTCAAGTCCGATCACCTGGGCGGATAGCCTGGTGCGCGGTGCCGAAGTCTCTGCCTTGCGTTTTCTCCCATAGATTACGAGCAAATCTCGATTCCGTCGAAAAGAATCTCGCGCCGGGCTTGGATTAGCAATCTAAAAGGCAGGACCACGGGGTCCTGCCTTACTTAGTGTCTCGGATTCGAACGTTTGTACTCAGCGGATACCTGACTGCGCGTCAGTGCGTTCCGGAACCAGTCTAATGCCAGGCGCGTGTTCGGACGGAGCGCCGACAGGCGGTTCGGAAATGTCCCAGTTGCTCGGATTAGCCGGATCACCGCTTGTATAGGTCATGCGCCAGTTGAATTCCAAGGGGTAGTAGCCTGACCAGTCGGGCGTCCAATAGTCAATATAGCCACCGATGTCATAGACACTCGCAGACCGGCGCGTGACCGCGCTCTGATGGACTGACAGGTAGAACACCCAGCCATCAGTGTACCCGAATTCCTGGTTTATGAACGCGATGACCAGCGAGTCACAGTACTTCTCAAGAGCAGCGTAGGCCAAATTCTGGTTGGGAGTGCACTGCTGCGTCACCACCGTATCGATCACGACCGTCGTGTCATAATGGTGCTGAACCGTTACTACCGTATCGTGAACCGTCACGGTGTGGTTGACCACCACCGTGTCATAGACATGATCCACCTGTACGACGGTATCCCTTATGACGACCGTGTCGACATCATGAACCGTAACGGAATCATTGACGACCACCGTGTCAAAGTGGATGATCGTGTCCGGCGGAAGCTGGATATACTCGACATCGTGAATGTATTCCGTGCTCTCGACAATTCTCTCCTTGTCACAGCCCGTCGCGAGCAGGACCAGCAGGAAAATCGTCATCGTTGAGAGGGCCAGAAGTTTTCGCGTCATTTGCTGTCTCCATTCGGGTTAGGAGCTACTTTTCTGGTGTCTACAGCGCAAAAGCCGCGCCCACTGCAAGTAAACCCGTCGATCAACGCTAAGGTCATAGAAGACAATGTCTTAGGTGGCAATTCCGTGTCCTAAGCGAGTCTCTGGTGGAAATGCATTTGGCAAAACGATGCAGAGCGGAGACCGAGCTTCCCAGCGGTCGGACCTGGCGATCCTGGAGAGAATAATAATAACAACCCCCGGCCGAAGCCGGGGGCTGTTCAATCTGAGATTCAAATGTTGGAAGCTTCTGCTGATTCGGCCACTTTAGTGGCGGGTTCGCGACATTACCGCCCTTAGTGCAGCGCTTCCTCTGAAGGCAATATCGGCACTGTCATCCATTTGTCAAGTGATTTTCTGGTAGTGGGTCAGTTTGAAAGGGGGGGCAACGGTGAACAAGTCTACCCGTTTTTTGTTGAAACTTGTAGTGTTTTGCGGGAATAAAGTAGTAGGTAAAGTCAGCCGACTTACTATATTGAGATGGGTAGTGTGGTCGATGGAGAACAGGCAGATTAGTATCCGATTTTTCTTTGACAGGGAGAAGTTTGTGACCGCCATGCAAATTCTCTGTCGAAGAACTGATAATCTTGACATGCTCAAGGCTGTTAAGTTGTTGTATTTCATAGACAGGGAACACCTTCGTACTTATGGAAGACCTGTTCTTGGTGATTATTACGTTGCAATGCCGCTTGGTCCGGTCCCCTCGCAATCCTATGACGCCCTGAAAATGGTACAAGCCGGAGAAGCATCTGATATACCTCTTACCTCGAAAGATGTTGGCCGGAGATACCCGGTCTTTGACGCGACGAAGGACCCCGATTTTTCTTATCTGTCTAAATCCGAATTGAGATCGGTTGAAAACGTAATCAAACAATTCGGGGACAAGTCTGGAACCGAGTTAAGCGATATCGCCCATAAGCACCAAACTTGGAAGAAATCGAAGCCCGACCCCAATACTCCTCCCTCCCGCATTGATTATACGAGTTTCTTTGCAGAGGAACCTGACGCATGCAAGAATGCATATGAGGCTATGCTCCTTGAACAAGAGGAAAGGGACTTTGCGGGGGGAATATAGTTGATTCTAGTTCCCGAAGCCCAACGGGCTGAAACATTTAAGGGCCTCTTCATTCATGGGGCCCTTTTTCATATTCAAGATTATCGCTTTGAAGATTACACAGGCAAGGACAAGTTTCTTTTGGTGATGCGTGGACTTGCGACGGACGGTAATTGTTACTTCTACTTACCAACATCAAAAGTAGATCAGTACCGCAGTAATCCTGTCTTTCGAAACTCCCTCTATGTATTCCCAAATAAATCAATCGTCCATTTCCCCGTCGAAACGGCTATCGTAATTGCCAATTGTCGTCATCGGCCCTATCAGCTATTCGAGGGGCGGTATATCAATCAACCCGTCGGCAAGGACCTTGTATTTCTGGATTTTATTCCGCAGGAGCACATGGAAGCGATTTGTGCGATGGTACATGATTCCGAGGAAATCTCGGACTTTCACAAGCGCCAGCTTATTCCCCCACAGGCTCAAAAACAAGATTGACAGGGTTTGTGCGCGGCAGATCTTCCGATTTGCCCACTTTCGGGAGCCACAAGGACTATAGGGCAATCGAGGAAGTCTGTCCTCCACTGAGAGAGTCCGGCGGGATCTCGCCTCAGAGAAGGCAAAGCGGTCCCGCCCTACTATCCACACCAAGAGGAAGCCTGACTTTAAGGACCGCTTTCCGATCTTATCTGCGATCGATTCGTCTGCTGATACCATGCCGCCAGCAGACCGAACAGCAACGCCATAATATACCCCCCCTCGCCCCAGGTCCACGCCCGCATATAGAGAAGGGTAATCGCAAAGATGAACAGCGCGATAAACAGCGCCACTGAAACCTGAGTGTCAGCAGCGCTCAGCCTGGTTTTGAAAACTCGATAGCCGGTTCGCAAACCGGCGAAAGCGAGCGCCAGCAACGAGAGCGCTCCAAGCAAACCTGTCTCGGCCAGGTAGTGCAGCAGCACGTTGTGAGCTGACATCCCTTTCACCCACCTATAGAGCGGCACAATGTGTAGCTCGGGATAGAGTTCGTGGACGACGCGAAAATTGCCGATGCCGATACCGGTCAGGGGATGGTCCAAAAAAGTCGCCCACGCGGTCTTCCACAGAACGAGGCGCAGCGCCACCGTGCCCTCCGGGTTCTCCGCCGAAGCGACGAATTCCTGATAGCGCGCCCAGGCGCCGGTCAACAGGTTGGTGCTCAGTGACACAGTCGCTGCAATGACGACTATCGCGCCAACTCCCACCAGCAGGGCTGATCTGAAGGCTCGGCGGTTGTGCTCGCGGCGTGCTTTGCTAAGGGTGAACAGGAGGAGAACCGGCGTGGCAATGATGACCGTCAACAGTGGGCCGCGCGCTTGTGTGGCTACTATGCCGCCTGCAATTACCAGACCGGTCAATCCATAGAGGATCTGTTCACGCGTGCGCGACGACCAGAGCATGAATGCCAGGGCCATCGGCAGCCCGGTCATGGCCATCGTCTCGTAAATGAGCATGGCTGGACCAAACACCCGCAACTTGCCGCCTTGGAGAGCAAAAGCCAGGAAGTTGTATATGGACAGTAGTGTCACCGTGGCCAGATAGATTGTCAGAATGCGCCTCACTCCGATATCCCAGCCGAATTTGTAAACCGCACGAAAGGCGAGATAGATTACCCCGATTCGGATCAGCGGCACGATCGAGTATGCCGGCCGGTAAGCCAGCACCGCCGAGAGCAACGTGGCGGAAATCAGAACCAGAAAAGGCAAATCGAAAGTAGTCGAGCGTATTTCGCCGTCAGATTTCAGCAGGAACTCAAGCGCCATGCCGGCGAACACGATTGCCAGCATTATATCGAAAGGATGCACGGCAAAAGTAGCCGTTAGTCGTTGGGGCATCCAAAAACACATGGAGAAGAGGAAGAGGTAGAATGATACTCGCGGCACCATGACCAGCAACGCCAGCACGGCGAAAGCAACCGCAGCCAAAGCAACCAGTTCTCGTCCTACAAACATCATGACCAGCGCTCCAAGTATCGCGGCATGAACCGGCGCCAGGGACACCATAGCCAGCGTCAGCGACGAAGTCGTGAGCTTGTCTGAAACGAACCTTGTCGTCATGATATTGATCCGTAGTTCTCTTTGGGGCGTAACATATCACTGCCGTTCTCGTTCGGCAACGAAGTTGTTTATTCTTCATAGAATCAAGCCCAACAGTCGGTTGAAGCAAGAAAACGGTTGACACCGAAGTGAAGGCAAGCTATCATGTGAGTGACCGGAATGACCCATCCCCTCACCGCCGCATCTGTGGCTGACTGCGTTTGGCGGTATGTATGAAAATTACAACTTCATCCTATACTCAAACCAAGGAGTGTGTCGTGAAACGTACAATTGCCTTACTGGCTGTGGCGTTGGTGTTTCTTTTCGCTGCTGTTAGCCCGGTTTCAGCGGTGATAACGCCGCGGGACTTCCCTAGCGACCCAGGTGACGGCTCAGGCGAAGGTGACGACGGTGAGCATCCGTGGGGCGGCGACCGCGTCATTGGCGGCGGCGGTTCCCCTTCTGTCCGAGATGTTCGCACATCGGCTCTCACGGGATATCTGCCGGTTGACATTCTCATCAACGGTGTGCTTGACTACCTGGCGCCGCTGGAGCATAAGCGTGATGATCAGACCGTGCGTTTGAACAGTTCCGTTCGCGCCAGATACCGCTTCAGCCTGTCAAGGGAGGCGCAAAGATGACACGACACGACGTGGACGATGTATTCTGTGTCTCGGCGGCGGCTCATATGCGAGCGATGCTGACTAGACGCGACTTTGTCGGCGCCGTGCAGTGCTATGAAACTCAGTGGAGTCAGATAGGCACTGAAGCCAGTGGCATACAGGCAGGTGAAATCCTGCACCTGGCCGCCCAGGCTTATGCTTCCCTCACCAACTACGCGGCCGCCCTGAAAGCGGCCCGGGCAGCCCAGATGTACGTAGCGCGAGCCGGAGACTCTCTCAGGCTGGCAGAAGTGTTCCTCACGCTGGGCGGTATCTTGCGCGACAGGGGTGAACTTGCGGAAGCACAAAAGGCATACCGCGACGCAGAATCAATCTTTCGCAGAAATGACTGTCCGGAGGGTCAGAGCCGCGCTCTGAACCATCTGGCCGGTCTTCATTTCCGCCGCGCCGACTATCGCAACGCTCTGGCGGTGCTGATGGACGCGGTGGAGATCGCGAAACGGCTTGACGATCGACAAAAGCTGGCTTTCATGATGGGCAATATCGGCCGCTTGCATACGTTCATGGGTGATTTCGCCGAGGCCGAAAAGCATCTGAAAGTCAACGTTCAGATGTCCGTCGAACTGGGTGACGATCTGGAAACGCTTCGTGCCTGTCTGTCACTCGGCTATGTCTACCTGCAGCGGGCGGATTACGATCAGGCTGAGCAGGAGTTTGCCAAAGTCGGTGCTCTGCTGGCAGCGGTCAACTCGCCGCGGGATGAGGTCATATATATGACCTACCTGGGCGAGTTGCAGTACCGGACCGCACAGTACGATGACGCGGGCAACGTGCTCCACCGTGCCCTAGAAAAGGCTGAAGCGATTGCCGCCGACACCACTCTGGCCGGGCGGGTCATGCGGCATCTGGCAGAACTGGCAGTTCGAACCGGCGATTATCGCCAGGCGGCCCGGATGGCGGCTCGTGCGATGACGATAATGGAGCGAGCCGACGAAAAGGTGGAATTGGGTGCGCTCAAGAAAATCACGGCGCAGACTATCGTTGGAAACGCCAAGTCGCTCAGTGCACAACAGGCGGTGATGGCTCGTGAATTGTTCCAGCGGGCCATTGCCATTCTGGATGAATCGGGTGTTCGCTGGGAGAAAGCCGACGCGCTGGTAGCGGCGGGATCATCGGCGGCGTTCGAAGAACGCAAGAGGCTGACCTACCTGTTTCGCGCCGAAGAGTTCTATGCCCGGACTCGTCTCAGAACGAAGCAGGAAGAAGTCAGTCGGCTGATTGATGCGCTCGGGCAGTTCGCGCCTGTGTCAAACGGGTCCTCGGTGCAGGCTGTTGCCGACATCGACCTCGACTATCTGACCAGGTGTGAGACCATTGTGCGTATCAAGAGACAGCTAGCGCTGCTGACCCGCTCAGACTTGCCGGTTCTGATTACAGGCGAGACCGGTGTGGGGAAAGATCGCCTGGCTAAGTACTACCATTCGCTGGTTCGTCCCGATGGACCGTACGTGACCATCAATTGCGCCTCAGTGCCGGAGACGCTTCTGGAGTCCGAACTGTTCGGCTATCAGAAGGGCGCCTTTACCGGTGCCGACCACAACAAGAAGGGCCTGTTTGAGGTGGCCAATGGTGGTGTCTGCCTGCTGGACGAGATCGGTGACATGCCCCTCATGCTTCAAGCCAAGCTTCTGGGCGTGCTCGAATCGCGCCGCGTCACTCCTCTGGGTGGCACCAGGCATGCGGATATTGACATTATCCTCGTGGCGGCGACCAATCGTGATCTTGAACAGATGGTTGACCAAGGGACATTTCGCCGTGATTTGTATTACCGGCTGAGTGGAATCACCTTTCATCTGCCGCCTCTGCGGCAGCGAAGAGAAGACATTCCCTTGCTGGTCGAGCATTTCATGATGCGCCGTGGCCTTCTCAAGTCAGGAGAGAAGCCGTCATCGGAACTGGTTCAGCAGTTCCTTTCCCACGACTGGCCGGGCAATATCCGTGAGCTTGGCAACATAGTCAGCCGACTTGAAATCATGTCGCGGTTCGTGGTTGAAGGCCAGTTGCATGAGGTGGCGCGTTCGATTCTGGCTCCCGAACACCCCGCTGAAGCCACGGCCGGGTTATTTGAGCGTGTGGAGAAATTCGAGCGCGATTTGATCACCGAAGCCCTGCTGGCTGCCGGCGGTAACAAGAGCGAAGCGGCCCGCATGTTAGGTGTACATGAAGCCACGGTGCGGACCAAACTGAAACGTTACGGGATTGGTCTGGAGAGTTCGCTTCCGAACTGACTCCGGACCGTGTTCAGGCCCGTCGTTTCGTAGTACTGTACGATACTGAACACTACTCCTTGGTGGCGGTAAGTGTCTTACCCATGGACCCTTACCGCCTTTTCTTTCCTGTTCCTCGTATGATTGTACGAACACGAGCATGGATGGAATCGAACTAGTAGATCAACCATCGGCGCAACTCATTCAATAATAACATCTTAACAATACGTCCAAGACCTGTGGCATAGCCGTTGCTAAGAGCAAGGTGTCATTCTTACTCCTGGCGCTGACAAGGCGCTCGGTAGGTCCTCTTTTTCTTGGTGCCCAGTCGCCCGCACTCGAGGGGAGTGCGGGCGACGCTCTTTTCTACCTGATCTTGTCTGCCGATAAACTTACTAGTTGAAGCGGAGCACATATTAGCATAGCTTTACGGATCATGCCACGACCAGCTTTAGGATTGATCGAAACCAGCGGCCTCGACGGAGCCATCAAGGCGACTCGTGCCGCGTCTGACTCCGGACAGGTCGTCATTGTCTCTGCGGAGCAGGGCATCGACGGACGCATGACCGTCAAGATCGAGGGCGACTGGAACGCGGTGCAGGGCGCAGTTGAAGCCGGAGCACGGGCTGCCTATCAGGTGCAGGAACTCGTTTCGATGCATGTGATTCCGAAGCCGGATCAGGAGGTCGACTCCATCTTGCCGTATCACCGATTCGTGAATCGCTTCACGCCTGAAGACAAGCCACGCTTTGTGGAGAAAAGATCCCGGCCGGCGGCACGCACGAGGTCCGTCTCATCTGTTCCGTCCCCAACCCGTTCTGAGAAAATTGCTCCGCTCCCGCCAGTGTCAACGCCACCTGTTGATGACCATGCTCCCTCGTATGCGGGTTCTGACACTCTGGCGCTGACTTCAGCACTTCCAACTGTGGAGGAACTCGAACAGATCGCGGTGGTTGCGCTTCGGCGGTATGCCCGCACTATCAGGGAGCTGCCCATCAAGGGGCGTGAAATCTCGAAGGCCAACAAGCAGCAATTGCTTGAGGCTATCAAGTCGGTCAGAAAAACCTCGTAAACGGCATTTCCAGCAGCCCCTCAACCCTTGAAACCGCAGGCGCGATGGGAGCCGTCACAGAACGGTAGGGTGATTCCGTAAGCGCGCTCGTTCAATTGTGACTCAAGCCTGGTAGCTCTCCTGCAGGTCGCCTCGTATACCGAATGTGGTGATGGTGAGAGGGAAAGTCACTCCGGACCTTCGGCGCGCTTCCACGGCCGCCTGAGCGATCCCACCGCAACAGGGAACTTCCATCTTGAGCACCTCGACCGACTTTAAGTCGTTCACTTTGAATATCTCGGTGAGTTTATCAGAATAGTGTTGGAGATCATCAAGCTTGGGACAACCGACCACCAGCGCTCTTCCCTTGAGAAAACGCTCATGAAAATCGGGGAAGGCGAACGGGACACAGTCGGCCGTGATCAGGAGATCAGCGTTCTTGAAATAGGGTGCCGTCGGCGGTACAAGCGTGAGTTGAACCGGCCATTGGCGCAGACGCGACGGCCCGGAGGCGTGTGCAGTCAACTGTGCCGCGCTGTTAGTCTCGGTCGATGAAACCTCTGTCCGGTCGCCCCACTGTTTCATAGCAGAACCGGGACAGCCACTACCGTGTGCGGCCATCGGCATCACTCTCGGGCCGACCGCTCCGACAGCCGCCGGCTGCTTATGGTGCGTCGTAGCCAGACTGGCGGCCACGGCAGCTTCATCATACTCCTCTGATTCCCGCTTCTCAATCGTCAGCGCGCCGGTGGGACAGGTACCGATACACGCCCCGGCGCCGTCACAAAGGATTTCGCCTTTCAGGCGCACCTTGCCGTTGACGATTTCAAGCGCACCCTCGGCGCACGACGAAATACACTCGCCGCAACCGTCGCAGAGCTCTTCTTTGATCCTGATAATATCACGCAGCACTTTGGCCATACTGTCCTCCAGTTTCCGTTTCTGGGAGAAAGTTCGGTCAAAGCGGCGAAACCGGATATGACTTTAGTCAACCGCCAGCGAAATGCTCACTGCTTCGAATCGGCCAGGCGCTGCAGGCGGTCGGGATCGAGAATCTTGATCGTGGGGCCGCTTACGGAAATCAACCCGTCTCTCGTGAGTCTGGCCAATGAACGTGACAAGGTCTCGGGAATTGTCCCAAGTTGTGACGCGAGAAGGCTTTTCTTGGTCGATAGCAGGATTTCGGAGGGCATCTCGCCAGTGGCTTCGTTGCGGAAACTGCAGAGGAACTGGGCCAGTCGGGTGGTGACATCGGAAAGTGACAGCCCCTCCACCAGACGGGTCATCAGCCGCAAGAGCTCGGACAGCCGCCCGATCAGATTCACGGCCAGATCGGGGTTGGTACCCAGCAGTTTGACGAACCGGGCGCGATCGATTACCACCAGTTCGGTTCTTTCCAAAGACTGAGCCGAAGCGGGAAATTTCCGCCCGCCAAATAAAGCCGCCTCGGCAAAACTATCGCCCGGCTGGGCGATCATCAGCACCTGTTCCTTACCGTCCGACGACAGCTTGAACACTTTCACCTTGCCGCTGCCGACGATGAAAAAAGATTGGGCCGGCTCACCCTCCATGAAGATCATCTCCTCTGGCCCGACTTTTCGCAGGCTGGCTGCTCGACAGATTTCATCGAGTGCTTCATCGTCCAACTGCGAGAAGAGGCGGGAGCGTTTCAGAACATTCTTCATCGAACCATCCTTGAATCCGGAGTGTGACACTGCGTCGAAAGCAGCGCCGATTCATCTGAATTGATAATAAGGTGAAAGGAGGGCCGGAAGGCTACAGAAGATCTTTGAGGAGCTTCTCGATATCGGCCATCATGAGCGGCTTGCCGAGGAAGCCGTCGACTTTAAGAGCTTCGGCCTGAGTTTCAATCTGGCTGCCGGAATAGCCGGAGATGAGGACCACTTTCACCTTGGGGTGGTCGGCCTTGATCTTTTCAAGCAGTTCCAGGCCGGTCATTTTGGGCATCCGCATGTCGGTGATGACCATCGAGAAATTACCCGATTTCAACTCCTCCAATGCCTGGAAGCCGTCTGCGGCTATTTTCGACTCATGGTCAAACACCTCCAACATTTCCGACAATAATGCCGACATGTTGGGGTTGTCGTCGACGATGAGAATCTTTCTTGCCATAGTATTGTCCGTAAATCCGTTATCGGCAGGACTATGCTGGTGCTTTACTGTAGGGCAGGTTTGTCTTCAAACCTGCCAATTCTCTACTGATTACGAATCAGTTGCTCTACCGTCTGAGTCATGCAGGGCAGGTCTGTTTTCAGACCTGCCAATTTCGCTTTGGGGTCGGAGCGATGGCGGGTTCGAAGACGGACCCGCCCTACGGGACTGACATGGACTCTGCAGATAAAGAGAAAATGGACACGGCTGGGTCTTCTACACTGCAAAACCCTTGACAGAAGGGTGCTTTGCGACTTATTTGTGCATATAGGTTAGTGCGCGCTCGGCGCCGCCATTGAGCCGGATTGATTATGAGTTGTTTGGATAGGGAGGTGTATGTGAGACGCATTTTCTTTTTTTCGATTGCCGTGGCCTTTCTTCTCTTGGTAAATGTAACCTATGCCCAAGATCTCCTATTTGCACCTGCCGTCAATTACGGGGTGGGTATCAACCCTCATGCAATCTTTGCCGCTGACCTTGATGGCGATGGCGATAACGACCTGGCGACGGCGAATAACTTATCCGATGACGTCTCAATTTTGATGAACAATGGCAATGGGACATTTCAAGCGGCAGTTGATTACCGGGCGGGCACCACTCCGAATTCAGTCGTTGCCGTTGACCTTGATAGCGATGGAGACAAAGACCTGGCGGTGGCAAATTGGGGTTCCGACAACGTCTCAATCTTGTTGAACAACGGCGATGGGACATTTCAAGCGCCAGTTAATTATGGGGCGGGCAGCAATCCCATCAGGATTTCTGCCGCTGACCTTGATGGCGATAGCGACAACGACCTCGCGGTGGCGAATTATTCATCAGAGAACGTCTCAATTCTGTTGAACACTGGTACTGGGACATTTCAAGAGGCAGTTAATCACTGGGCGGGCAGAGGTGTCTGCTCGAGCTTTGCCGTGGACCTTGATGGCGATGGCGACAAAGACTTGGCGGTGACAAATGGATTCATGTACAATTACAATGTCTTAGTCTTGTTGAACGATGGCGATGGGACATTTCAGCGTCCGGTCTATTATGGAGCGGGCAGCCATGCCTGGTCAATCTTTGCCGCTGACCTTGATGGTGATGGCGACAACGACCTGGCGGTGCCGAATCAGGGATCAAACAACGTCTCAATTCTGATGAACAAGGGCAACGCGACATTTGTCAGTAGCGTCCAATACGAGGTGGGCATCGGACCCACTGCGGTCTTTGCCGCTGACCTTGATGGCGACGAGGATAAAGAGCTGGCAGTGGTTCACGAGTATTCTGACAGCTTATGGATTCTGGAAAACACCGGCAATGGGACATTTCAACTGGGCGCCAAATACGGGACGGGGCGCGAACCGACTGAGGTCTTTTCCGTGGACCTTGATGGCGATGGTTACAACGACCTGGCGGTAGCGAATAAACTTCCCGGCAACGTCTCAATACTGATTAATTGCAGCTTCGCAAGCAGCACGTGGCACGTGGCTGTCGACGGGAGCGATTTGACGGGCGACGGCTCGGAACAGTACCCCTTCGCCACAATCCAGCACGGAGTTGATTCAGCGACAACTAGAGACACCGTGCTGGTTCACCCCGGCACCTACACCGGCCTGGGCAACCGGGATATCGACTTCGGCGGCGAGTACATTGTGCTCAAGTCCGTGGTCGGACCGGAAGAGACGATTGTAGATTGCCAGGGTACTCAATCAGAACCTCACCGCGGGTTCCGGTTCCACAGCGGCGAGAATCATTACGCCCGAGTCGAGGGCTTCACGATAACAAACGGCTACGCGCCGGAGGATGACACGGTGCATTCTGACCTCGGAACACTGGTCTACGCTCACGGTGGAGGGATCTTCTGCGACTCCGCTTCAAGTCCGACGATCAAAGAGTGCAGAATCATCAACAACCATGCTCTCTGGAAAGGGTATGGCTCCGGAGGGGACGGAGGCGGGGGCATATATTGCTACAAATCCAGCCCGGTTCTCGAAGACAACATGATCAGTGGCAACTCGTCGGGCAACGGCGGCGGCGTGGCCTTGTCACGCTCAAGCGCCCATCTGGTTCAAAACGTGATTACCGGAAATCACTCGTTGCACGAGGGCGGCGGCATTGCGCTGAATGGTTCGAACGACATATTGGTATCGAACACAGTCTCGGGCAACTCTGCTGTAGTAGGCGGAGGTGTGTGGTTGAACGGCGCCTCTCCCTCCCTTGAAAGATGCATCATTGCCCTTAACGTGGGCGGATCTCTTGTATGTTCCGGTTCTGGTAACGACCCGGTCCTGACTTACTGCGATATTTATGACTCCGGAATACCTTCGTGGCCTTCATGTGTCTCAGGTCAACTCGGGCAGAACGGCAACATCTCAGGAGATCCACTGTTCTGCGATGCTGCCAACAGCGACTATCACATCTCCGGCTACTCCCCCTGCGCGCCGGCGAATAACTACTGGGATGGGACACTAATCGGAGCACTATATCCCAATTGCGGCACGCTCTTCTGTGGTGACGCCAATATGGACGGCCAGTTGACATCGGCGGACGTTGAATTGCTTCAAGCGTACTATTTCTTCCAGACGCCCCCGGATCTGTATGTGCCGGTAGGAGCGGTTGACATGGATTGCAGTGGTCGCATCAGCTTGAACGACCTGATCATGCTGGCCGGTTATCTTTACGGTTACGGCCCGACCCCCTGCTGTGCGCTACCTCCACCGCCACCGAAACGGCCGGAGCTTCCCACTCCCGACTTTGACGCCGGTGGACCGATGCAATAGCGGCAGTCAGCGTGCGGAAAGAGATGGCAGGTTTGAAGACAAACCTGCCCTACCAGACTCAGGTGGACCGGGTACGACCGGCACGGATGACCAGTTCGGCTTTCAGGGCGGCCAGACCGCGTGATTTCATCGCGGAAACGACAAAGGCGGTGGCGGAATTATCCGACGGCGCCGTGAAATCAGGATTGGCGTCCAGTTTGTTATAGACAATAAGGTAAGGGACTGATTCGGCCCCGATCTCGGCCAGGACTTCGCGGGTTTGCTCGATATGTTCCTGCATTTTCGGGTCGGAGCAATCGGCCACATGCAGAAGGAGATCGGCGAGGGCGACCTCCTCCAAAGTAGATTTGAACGATTCCACTAACTGGTGGGGCAGTTTATTGATAAAACCAACCGTATCTGAAAAGACCACTCGGGAAGGATACCCGGCCGACATCGCCCGTGTTGTCGAATCCAGTGTTGTAAAGAGGCGGTCGGCGGTTTCAATATCGGCCTTGGTGAGTGCGTTGAACAGAGTCGATTTGCCCGCGTTGGTATATCCGACCAGGGCGATCTTGAACAGATCGCTTCGCGCCTGTCGCTGAGTGGCGCGCTGAACCCCCAGTTTTTTCAGTTTCTTCTTCAAGTGATCGATTCGGTCGCGCACCTGACGACGGTCGGTTTCAAGCTGGGTTTCTCCCGGTCCTTTGGCCCCAATACCGCCGTACTGCCGCGAGAAGTGCAACCACGCGCCGGTCAGGCGCGGGAGCGTGTATTCCAGTTGTGCCAACTCCACCTGCATACGAGCGGCAGCGCTCCGCGCGCCGGAAGCGAAGATGTCCAGAATCAACAGCGGCCGGTCGATTACTTTGGCGTCGAGCTCCTCTTCGAGATTTCGCTGCTGGGCGGGACTGAGGGGGTCGTCGAACATAACGCAGTTGCCCGCCAGTTCCGCCAGTTGAGCTTTGAGTTCCTTGACCAGCCCGCGGCCAACAAAGAACGCCGGGTCTGGCCGGGGGCGCACCTGGACACGCTCGGCCAGCACCACGGCGCCGGCCGTGTGAGCGAGCCGACGAAGCTCTTCCAATGATTCGACATGTTCCCGCTTGTGACGTGAATCGCTCGCCAGCCCGATCAGGATAGCTCGTTCAACCTCACGTGTGCCGTGCTCGATTGCCATTCGACCTAAGATAACAATAGTTGTGGGATGACTCCCTATAGGAAACCGCCCGCCCGCCCGATTCCACTACTTTTGCCTCGTATATGTCCCCTGCATGGACGTATACCAGGATTGACCGTCCGTTGAATTCTCCATCAGGTACTTGTGAGAGGTGTCGGTGATGTCGGAGAAAGTGAACCGGGAGTAGATGATCTGACCCTGCATTTTGTCTTGCCCAGAAAACACCAGCTTGCCCTCTTTGAAGTCACCCTCGTAGTACGAAATCCTGGCGGCGAAATTGTCTGTCCAAACCGTCTGCCACTTGCCGGTCTCACGATCAAAAGTCGTCAGTTGCAGTCCCTTCATTGGCATGCCCATGATCGTGCTGCTGAAGTCCGACTGGAAAGCTGCCCCGGCGCAGGTAAAGGAGTTAATACTGATCGCGGTGTGCGGCATCGGTGGGGAGTCCGGTCCCATGCGTACCTCTCCGGTGTAGTCCCAAGTTCCCACCATCTTGGCCAACTGCTGTAATTCCGGTGGCGGCCCCATCGGCGGCATCTGTGGTGCTGCGCTGTCGCCTGCTTGCTGCGCAAGGACCGGCACGCTGAGCGCCAAACCGAACACTACGAGCATCATAATGTTACGAACTGTCTTCATCCTGTCCTCCAACTCCTGAGTTATTCCTGTCATGTTAGTATTCATTTGTTTCCATCGTCCATATACAGTGTGAGCGTCAACAAGTCAAGCATAGTATCGTGGGTCTGGTTGTTGTGACCGTCGGTTGGATTCCGGCGTGCCCAATAAAGAAGCGCCCGCCGGAGCGGGCGCGGTATTGTTTCGATTCTAATGTAGCAGCGGCAGCCACCTATTTCTTCTTTACTTTGTCCTTTGACAACACTGAATGGAACTCGTTGAAGACGATTTCCTTCGGTGTGAAATCGTATGGCCCCAACTCAAACGAATCCTGTATTCCTTCGATCATCTGCCGCACATAGACCGACTGCCCGCCCTCAGAGGCAACTCTGATAATGACCGGCATCCGAAAACTCTCGCCGACTTTGTCGGTGCGTACGTCCGCTGTCACGTAGTTACCGTCGTCACGTTTGACTATCTGATACTGCACGTTGTACTCGGGGATATTTCGCGCATACAGCCAGTGATCGAAAAACCAGCCGAGTGAATCGCCATAGTGCTTCTCTGTGAGATGAATGAAGTCTTCGTTGGTATAGAGTCCGCTGTTAGTCATCGTCTTTAGTTCATTTATGAAGCGCCAGAAGGTCTGGTCGCGGTTTCCTTCTCCTTCCAAATTGTACATCATGAAGCGGAGCATGTGAAGCACCCACGCCCCCTTTGAGCGCATTTGAGCCGCTTCCATTCTCGTTCCCGTGGCCAGGGGTCGATCCCCATTGAGGTCCAGAAGATCATAGATATGATTCCGTCTTCGGCCCAGCTCTCCGAAGAACACGTTCGGACTGATCTGGTGCCACACAGCCATCAGAGATAGATACTCCGGAGCAGCTTCCATGAGCCAGTATTCGCGATCGGTCTTGGGCTGCATTAACGCTCCGAAATACTGCCGGGCAGCCGATTCGGCCGCCTCCATGAGCAACCCCCCGGTGCCATCAGCGTGCGAGGTCGTCTGTGACACGCCGATTAGTCCGGGCATACTGCCGGTCGGCTCGGGATAGATATACTCGGCAAACGTGGCCAGCGGCGGACCCAGTCGGCTGGTCAGGAAATTGAACGCGCTTGTCACTGTTGGCTGGAATTGCTCAAAGGGGATGAAGTTTTCAAAGTGCGATTTATCGATGTGCTTGGAAGTGATGAAATTGAGCGTAACGCCGATATCGCTCACCACCGTCACGGTGTCATAACCGGCAGCATATGGCTGGAACTGGAACATCCGGTACGGTTCAACTGGAGCGCACGTGAACCGAGTGCGGCCACTCTCCGCCGATTCAAGCGGCGTGGTCGCCGGCATGGCATAATTGTAGCCGGTGTGGATGTCAAAGGTCAGATTGTGTGGCGACGGCGCCGGATTCTCGACAAACGGCAGCGCCGGATGATACTCCTTGCCGTGATAGAAGAAACGGACATTCAGCGTGTCGCCTTTGTAATGGTACTCCGGAAGCATCAGACCCATAAACGTGAACGAACCTCTCCGCGAGTATTCCACCGGCGCACCATTGCAGAAGATGGAATCGAGCTTGAGATTGTGATGCAGGAAAAGCGAGACAAAGCGAAGACTGTCGGCATTTACCAACACCTTGAGATCGATTGCGGCCCGCTCAATGTACTTGCCATCCAGTCCGGACATGCGCAGTTCGCCTTCGCGTGAAAGCACCGTAGTCGGGTAGCTGATATCCGACATCCGGTAGTCATCATACATGGCCTTTTCTTTGCGCTGCATGACCGCGCCATCGGTGGGCTGCGTGTCGCCGCCTTCGTGTTCATAACCGACAATCACCTCTTCCGGGCGATTGGGATCAAACGAATAGGTATGGCGACCGAAGTCGATCCAGAAATAACCATCCCCCCGCCGTTCGAAAAGGGAACGCAACAACTGGAAGTAGTGGTCATAGGTGTGCATGATGACCGGCTTGAAGAAAAACTCACCCTGTTGCGACCGGTTGAAATCTGACCACGGCAGAACATCATCCTTGAACTGAAATTTCTCTCTCAGCCGCAGATCGAAATCATCCGCGAAGTTTATGAATGCGACCTCGAACGATTCGTCCACCGTGGCAGCCTTGGAGGCAAACAGCAACGACTGGCTTTCCACATGGCTGGGGACTTCGATCTTTGCACGGCCCTTGCCGATGAAGATCGCCGTGATTGGACGGCCTTCGAGTTTGCGCAACAGGTAGATACGGCCCGATTCGAACGTGAACATGGCGACGTCCTTCTCATAGACGAACGCAGAGATTTCGGCCACTTCCGCCGGTGGCCTGGTGGCCAGGTCCGAACCCATCTGGTCGTAACATTGTTTGAAACGCCCGTACAGGTCGCTCTCGGCCATAGCCGGGGTTGCCAGGATCGCCGGAATCAGACCGGCGCAAAACAGCATCAAGACGATTTTGGATTTCAAGGCTTTGTCCTTTCGTGACATTCATCGCACCTTTGATTATAGACGCTCGACGGTTCCAATTGTCAACTCTTACGAGTCACCAATAATATGGTCTACGATCCGGCGCCGCAACAGATCATATTTTTCTTCCAGATTGTCACCGGCCGGAACAAACGAATAACCGGGGTGACGTCCCCAGACCGCGCGGATGGCCTGCTCTATTTCGAGGGCTTCGGCCGGAGTTTCGCGGCGGATTTCGTCCTGACAGTAGTACGGCTCGCCCAACGAAGCGGCAGATCCAAGCTGAATGACTGCGGTGTAGCGACGATACTCGCGCTCAAGTGAAGTGCCGACATCGGCTATAGTTTCCGGGTGGAAGGCGAATGCGTCTGCTGTGCCGCGATCGGTTACAAACGACCTTTCTCCGATGGCGTCTTCCCTTTCAGCTTGGCGGCGGTAAATCTCGCGGTGCAGGCCGGGCCAATCGCTGCGGAAGTGAGGAGCTGCGCTCAATATGGCCCGCGCCAGTTCTTCAAAGAAGATGAACCCAGCGAGCGGTTTCTCGGACTTGAGCCGCTCAATGAACTCAGTTTTCCCTGACCCCGGCGCGCCGGTGACGACAATTCGGCAAATGTGGTAGCTGGGCATCGGAGTGAATCTATTGACAGCCACAGAACCTGTCAAGCCGGGCACGGTTTCCGTAGGGAGGCCGGGTGCGCAACTATGGCAACGATTCAGTTGTCCCGGACACCGCAAACTGCTATCCTACCACCCAGAGGAGTATATATGGACATCCCAAAGATTCAACAGTAGGTCAGGAGGCTTGCCCTCCTGACACGCGGATGTCAGGACCGCAAGGGTCCTGGCCTACGGGACCTATAGCAACGATTCAG
>Ga0315276_10001040_pt1 | contig 24619 bp, 25 predicted proteins | sample YL17G05_0_MG_FD_204542 | JGI IMG/M metagenome (GOLD analysis project Ga0315276, IMG submission 204542) | Sediment microbial communities from Yellowstone Lake, YNP, Wyoming, USA - YL17G05_0 | ecosystem: Environmental > Aquatic > Freshwater > Lake > Sediment | place: USA: Wyoming | collected... | reverse complement strand
CATCATACTAAAATTAGTAATAAGAATATCAGGGGGATCATTTTGAATATCCTTTCTTGTTATAAGATAACTATCCAAAGCCACTCTGCTTCCGACTGCTGGTATGGCACATCTGAATTTCCACTTATTATTGATAAGGTCAGCTTTGAAATATTCTTGTTCTCCTTTTTGTATGCATTCTCTGCAAATTGGTCTATTTTGCAAGTAACCGGAATCAATATCCTTTTGAGAGAATAAGCAGGAAGTATTTATACTATTAATCTTATTAGTTTTATTGTCGTCCTCTTTTTCATTTTCATGTTTTGGTGTGGCACCAATATACATTCCATATCTGATATTTATCCCTTTTTCGTATAATTTAAAACAGATACTTTTTAGTATATCTAGCTGATCATTGGCTAAAGCATTCATAGGATAAGATACTATAGCTTTTACGCCCTTATTTTGCCTAGTTGCAATACAATGTAACAAGATTGGTATAAAATAACAAAGAGATTTACCCGAACCTGTTCCCGTGCTTATAATTGTATTTCTTTTACTACGAAGAATATTCCGTAATGCGTCTTCTTGATGAAAATATAGTCTGAATGAATCGGAAAAAACTTCACAAAAAATATCTAAATCTTTGTCATTAAGTTCATCCTGAGGTACTAGACTTCTAAGAAACTCTTTCAAATTCTTAGTGCTCTTTTTATAAGTAGGAGTTAAAGAAAAGTAACCTCCTTTCCATAAAAAACCATCTTTGTTTATATCTCGTTCATATCTATCAATTATCTCTCTATTATGAACAAGAAAGTTTGCTTTAAAGAAATCATCATACTCATTCTTTATACCATTCATTATTTTAATAGGATTAAAATCTCTCATGAAATGCGTTCCCCTAATCGTTTTATATTCTTAATTAACCTAAAACGTTCAGCTATTACTTTTAAATCTAAGTCCAAATAATCGTTATGAACTAAATAGTTATCGATTTCAGCGATGTCTTTTCGATATTTATTGAGTAGTTTAGGTATATAATAAATTTTATTATCATAAATCTGAAAATACAAAGATAAATAACTCATCATTTTATCAAGTGAGAACTGACCTAAATTAACTCTTTTGCCAATAAATTTTAAGTATCCGTTTTGGAAATGATACATAAAACGTTTAATATCATCCTTCACTTGGTCAATTGAGCAACAATATACTCCCTCAGTATTCAGCATTTTTTGATATAAAATTCTCTTAATTGCATCATCTAATATATCGAATTCATCAAAACTTGTTCCATCAGAATTATTATTTTCAAATTTTAACAAGACTTTGTTTAGCTTAAACTTTTCATTAGGATAACATCCAATTAGGCAAGATATCACATCGCCCTTATTTAAACGAATTATATTATTAAGGTCTTCTTTATCAACAGTATAAATCCAGATTTCATTAAGGAAACCGTCCTCGGCAGCCACCAACATAGAAAACGCAGTACCTTGCACTCCCGTAAATATCCCACAGATTGCTTTTGGAATAAAAGCCACATCATTGCCTGCATTATCTGTATAAACCGTATAATTCAATGAATCGTAATTCTGCAAAATATTATTGATGCTGGATTTTAAAAATGGAACCAAATACCAGTAAAAATAACCACCAATCTCATCCGAAGTTATTTCAGAACTTTGCCGTAATATTTTATTAGGTAGTTTTAATTTGTAATTGGATAATTTTCCGTATTTTCTCTGAGCATTATTATTCCCAAGATTATCTTCTATTAAATCAATAATTACCTTTTCAAATTCATTATATTTCTTACTTTCACCTCTAACCCATAAGGTTAGATCACAAATATTCTCTAGTTCAGGACAAACTAATAAAATGTTAAGTGATTCTTGAGGGTTACCAGTCACTTTAACATAATGCTTTGCTATATTTCCTAGTAAACAAACCCTGAATGTTAAATCAGAGAATGCCCTTCCTAAGATAGATATCTTGTAGTCTGAATCGCCGGATTCTTCTATACCCGCACGGTCTTTAAGTTTCTCTATTTGTTTTTGTGTATATTTGGATTTAGGGTTCTTTTCGTTTTCCGAATCATATAGTTCATTAAGTTTAGAATAGTAGTTATTTACGATTTTCTTTAGATTTATATACCTAACATAAAGGTCTCTTTCAAAAGGTTCAGTATCATACGGTAGTTTGTTTTTGTCAGGAACACCAGCAACCTCTTTAAATTTTGCATCAACTATGTTTGTCTCGTCATAAATTATATCTAACTCGATAAGTTCGCTCACTCTCAGAGTTTGTATATACAAATTATTCTCAGACCCCCTAACCGATGTTTTAAAATTAACAAGCTCATAAGACTGTCCTATTTTTATCTTCTTACCAAGCGTTCCCCATGCAGTCAAGAAACATTTTGCTGACTCGTCTCTGACTTCAAATACTACGCCTTGTTCAACCCCAGCACGTATCTCTGATACCTTGTTCATAACTTGAAATCTAGTTCTAAAATACATTATATGTGGCTTGAGTTGAGCTATTTTTCTTAGACCTATTTCTTCAGGTTCTAATTCAAATTTATTAAATAGTAATCTGAACTGTTTTACTTGCTCAATGATTTTGTTTATGTTGATCACCTAGATAATTGATAATCTTCCCGAATCAGTAATTTTATAGTCTTTGCTGATATAACCCATCTTCTCTAATTGTTTTAAATGCACATATATCATGCTTCGATGTAAATTCAACTTACGACTTAAAGTTCGAGCACTTTGACCCTCTTTTTTCATTTCCAGAAGAATTTGCCTCTTAGTATCTCCTAGAGAATATCTTAATATCGGCAAATCAATTATTTTTGCATCTTCCTTAGTTAGATATACAATTCTTTTAATTTTGTCAGATCGAGCATATCCACCATAAAGCATACCGATTGCATAAGTTTTTCTTGCTTCACTAATATGTAAAATTATTTCATCATAGGAATCTGAATTTTTATCTATTAAACCAGCTACAATTTTTGCTATTTCTACAACATCATAGACTGGAGATTTTACTATTTCAACATCAACTAGATCCTTATATTGATTTTTTAAACTCTTTAACGAAGCAGATCGTGTTTCGTCAATTGGTTCATCCACCAAAAGGATCAGTTTATCTGGTGAAAACTTATAGGCTGCTATTTTGACAACATTCCCCATATAAAGGCTAGATATCATTAGTTTCATATGAATAGTGGAAATAGAAGGAGTATATAAATTTTTATATGATTATATTAGACTTGTCTATGTTTAACCTAGACTGTGCTAGTTGAGATCGTAAACTTTATATATCTTAGGTTTTATAAAGTATCATATGCGACAAAGGCTAAAAATATTGTTAGTTGAACCAAATTTTCCTATTCCTGCTAAAAGTAAGAATCATTCGAATTTTCTGCCCATAGGTTTGTTGAAATTGGCATCATATTATAGGAAGAGAGGTTGTAGGATTCAGTTAAATAGAGGCAATCATAAAGCAGAATTTTATCCTAATAAGATTTTTGTAACATCATTATTCACTTATTGGGCAGATTATGTTAAAGAGACTGTGCAATTCTACAGAACAATTTATCCTAAAGCAGAAATTAGCGTTGGAGGTATTTATGCTACCCTAATGCCCGAGCACTGTAAGAAATACACTAGTTGCGATAAGGTATTCAAAGGACAACATGCTGGAGCAGACAAATGTAAACCAGCCTATGACCTAGTTAATGTAGACTATCAAATTATACACGGTATGCGTGGATGTGCTAGAACCTGTCCATTCTGCGGTATTTGGAAGATTGAGAAGAAATCCTTTAAAAACGCAGAGCAAATTAAAAAAGAAATATGTTCCAACAAACTAATTTTTTATGATAACAATATGTTGGCTAATCCTAATATAGATAATATTTTAGAAATGTTAGCTTCAACCAAATATAATGATAAAATCCTACACAGCGAATGCCAGAGTGGATTTGATGGTAGAATACTAATGCAAAAACCGCACTTAGCTAAATTGTTAAAAAAAGCTAGATTCGAAAATATTCGTGTGGCATGGGATTTTCCTTATTCAGAAGTCAGCGTAAAAATGGTTGAAGGATGGATAAAACTATTAGAAGAATCAGGATATAAACGAAGCGAAATGTTTGTTTTTATGATCTATAATTGGGACTACGATTATAATCAACTAGAACTAAAAAGAGCAAAGTGTTTTGAATGGGGAGTTCAGATTTCAGATTGTAGATATAGACCTTTAGATCAAACATTTGACAGATACAATCCCAGAGCAAAACATCAAACTTCCTCAGACTATTATATTCATCCAAACTGGACAGATACAGATATTAGGCAATTCAGAAAGAATGTCAGAAAGCATAATATCTGTATACGGTATAACATACCTTGGAAAAAATATGAGCAAGAATTAGAAAGATTAAACAGCAGAAAAAGATTGATGGAAATTGAAGTCAGCACCTAATCTTAATTTTGATATTTTGACTAAAAATACACTGTTATAAACAAAATTTATATATAAATATATTCCTTCAATAACAAATGAATCATAATCATATTATTCACAAAATTAAGGAACTGTGTCCTGAAGCTACATTTCTACCCAACCCTACTTTTCCTGAATTTACTTTTATTCCTGACCTGGCTATAAAAAAAGGAGATAAATTAATAATTATTGAGATTGTAGAGCTTAAACCTAATGAGAATATTGATTGGAGGACATTAAGGTTATTAGAATATTTATTTGAGGTAAAACTGACTTTAGGTAATAATGCTATTTTTAATTTAATTATTAAGAATAATACTCTCTTAAAAACTTATTGTACGGAATTACTTGAAAATTTATTTGATAAAGTTTATTATTTTGAAGAATTAGATGAACTAAGAGATTTAAACCTTCTAGCCAAGACCCAGCTTAATGAACTGTGGAATTTCGAGAGACAATATGTACGAACACAGTATCATAACAAATCTAATCTAGACTTGAAAAAATACAAGTTTGTCGAACTTAACAATCTCGAAGTTGAAGAAAAAATTCAAACTATTCTGGGGCGTGCCAATTTGGAACTAACCAAAAATGTTCCCGTGAGAAATCTTAAAAATGATTTTATTACAGGAGAAAAAAACTTACGTTTTTATTTTGATTTTCAAGTAAATCATAACCTCATAGAATACAAAGCGTTTAAGCGAATATCAAACATCGATATTCAAAATTTATTGATTCAGGCAAGGTTAGTTCGTTATACAAAAGATGGCGGAGTTCTTCATCTAGTGCATTCTGCAAAGAAAATGATATTGTTAATTAATGGAAAAATAGGCGGACCTTCATATGATCCAAAACGATTTATAAGGATGCTTGTCGGTGCTGGTTGGCAAATATATCCAATAGACATCCTAGAACATCATCAAGAATTTATTGATTTGATTACAAATGACTAAAAGAACATTAAAATCGGAGTTGCAAGCATTATGCTTAGTTATGAGTACTAATCCAGATATTCAAGCAGATGCTCTAGCATGTAACATTCTAGATGATTTTAATGAGACATTACTTTATACTAGGGTACATAAGCATAAACGTTTCCTAATTTGGGGATTATTAGTTGGTAGATGTGCTGATTGTTTTACTACATTCTATTTAAATTTCAAAGGAGTGAGGTGTAGAGGTACAAATAATTTTCACAACCGAATTGACACAATTATTAATCCTACAACTCCATTAACAACAGATATGATGGTTATTGCTGATTTACATGATGTTAGGGATGATAGAAACCATTTATTTCATCAAGCAGGATATCATTTCACAGAACCTCAGATGGAGAGTTTTGTTTTCAAGACAGTGAAATCCATTCAACAGTTACTCATAGATATGTAAAATTAACAATTACATTAGAAGTTTCAGTTCTTTAACTTGTTTTTTTCCTGTTTTCTGCCAGCACCTAAGAAGGAATTTGTAACCATTGATTGATGCAGTTAGCCCTTGATCCTTTTCATACCATTTGGTTATGTATTTACGCCTTGTTTTCTGTATTGCCACAATGATATCAAAATGTCCAATAGTCATATCGTTGATATCCGTAGCTGTTGGTGTCGCATCAAGCTTCTGCCTTGAGCTGTATGTGTGGGAATGAAACCCATCCATCACCTTTGTTATCTGACTTACCCATTTGTATGCCAGCTCTGCCTTTTTTGTGTCTTCAATAAAGTAGTAGCCACGCCTTTTGACAAGTTGGTATGATAAAGCTGCATCTACGTTGTAATCTTTACCTTTCGTAGAAACCAACAAATAGCCAAAAGTCTCAAAGCGATAGGGCTCTACCGCCAAGGCTATTAACGACATTAAGGCAGGCTTGGCTATAGTTATTTTAACCATAGTTAGCCACCCCGCTATAGTGTTTAAAGGTTGTTTTAATATTTAATAACTACGGTTTTTATTTATAAAGGGGGTTGGTTGGGGGGGCTGGGTTGGTTGGGGCTATATTATAGCGTTTTTGGCTGGTTTTTGGGGCTTTGCTAAGGTTTTTGTGGGTTGGTTGGTTGTGTGTTAGCTAACCCCAAAACATTTATTCAGCGACAGGTTTAAAGCCCATACTTATCGTCGATAAAACACAAAATATATAAGTGCCAACGCCTTTTTTATATAAAACAAATATAGATACAAGCCGATGGCGGTTTGTGGCAATTTGGTGTCAGAATGGCGGGGCTTTAAAGTTGAAGCGTTACATCGAGATGACACTTTTTAATGGGCTTTTGGCTAAGAAACAACTAAACCAGACAGGGGCTTTTTTAGAGATTTATCACAAGGGTATGCTATGATCGAACTTGAGAGGACTTTTCTCGCAAAAATTATACCTACAGGGCTTGAGAATTGCAAGCATAAGGAAGTTATGGATGTCTATCTGCCGAAAGAGGCAGAGCACCCTGTTCTTAGGCTGAGGAAGAACGGCGATTCATATGAGATGACCAAGAAAGAGCCAGTCTCTGGAACTGACTCTTCAAAGCTGACCGAGCACACAATACCTTTGACAAAGCAAGAGTTCGATGCTCTCAGGAAAATCAAAGGCAAAGAAGTAAGGAAGATACGCTATTATTATGAATATGAAGGCAGGACTGCTGAAGTAGATGTTTTTCAAGACAAACTAAAAGGATTAGTCTTGATAGATTTTGAGTTCTCAATGGAAGAAGAAAAGGAGCATTTTAAGATGCCGGATTTCTGTCTCACAGAAGTGACTCAGGAAGAATTATTCGCCGGAGGAATGCTTTGCGGAAAGAAATACAAAGACATAAAGCAGGCTTTGTCAGGGTTAAAATATAAGAAGATCATTTTCTAAAAGATTAATAAAAATAAAATATTTTATGGGAAATTTCGCAAAATTTCTCATTCCAAAAACCGCTCAATAAAAAAATTCGACCTTCAGGTCGCAGGGATTAGTGCGGTTTTTGTTATTCTCCGCCTGCAGATGTTTCTCCATCCCTTCTGATGACCTTTACCGCATCTATCTTAAGGGTCAACGGGATAGGCACAGCTGCCTCAAGGAGCTCGACAACAACCTCTTCCTTGGACTTGTCAATCCTTGTGATCTTGCACTTCTCCCTCTTGAATGGGCCGCTGATAATCTCTGCTATATCATTCTTCTGTATGTTAGCCTCTTTCTTGACCTGCTCCAGCATGTGCTCTATCTCCTTGTACTGGATTATGCTAGGAAGCAATCCTCGCGCATAGGGGACTCCAAAGGCAGCCTGCTCAGCATCTCCTCTGCTGATCGCCTCTAGAAATATATACCCTCTCATGCCATGGGGTCTTATGACGCTGAAGACTCCGAGCTTCTTTCGTGCAGCGTTGCTAGAGACAAAGCTCATGACCTGGTCTTCCCTGTTAGCAGTAGTCCTCAATGCATAGATCTTTGGCTCGCTCGACTCCTCTGTCTGCTGGGTTTCCTCTTCCTTCTTTTTCTCCTTCTTCTTAGGCTTCTTGGAATCCTTCATTATGCTGATGTAGCCTTCCTCATCATCAGCAGGAGGCATCTCACCAGCCTCTTCTTTCGCTTTATCCTTCTCTGCCTTCTTCTTCTCGTCCTCTTTCAGGAGAGCAAGGTATTCGTCCTCCTCTCCATCACCAACAACCTTCTTTGGTGCAGGAGCAGGCTCGATCGGCTCAGCATTCTCATCAGAATCATCATCACTCTGCTCAGTCTCTTCTGGGGCTGTCTCAACAGGCTCAACGCCTTCTATATATTCCTTATCATCTGATTTATCATTCATGATTTCTTCTTCGCTCATTTCAATCCAACTCCTTTATCATACGTGACCATTAAACTATTATTGCGTATCCCCCTGTTAACGCATCCGATCATTTCACAAGCAACTGATTGAGTATGTGAAACACAAACCCGATTAATCCTATCATTAATATCCCTAACCCAGAGACCTTGACGATCGTCAGGAACTCCTCCTTATTGGGTCTCTTGGTGATTCTCATCACTCGAATGCTCTCTGTCCAAAAATCCTTAATCTTGGTCCAATTATTCATCTTAAATTCACCAAAATATGATCATTAATCTACGAACTCGATCCCGAGCTCTGATTCAATCTCCTTCTTCTTCTCGCCAGTCTCAAACTTGTTGCGCTTTCCCATTATCTGGCTGCTCTTAACTCCTGTTATTATTATAAGAGTCCTGATGGTCCCTTCAAGATCCTCTGAGATCTGGGCTCCCCAAATCATCCTTGCATCCTCATCAAGCTTCACGCTGACAGTTTCGACAACCTTCCTTGCCTCATCCAATGTCATGTCAGGCCCTCCTGCGACATTGATCAAGGCTCCATTGGCGCCGCTGATCTCAACATCAAGCAAAGGATTCTGGATTGCTTTCTCAACGCTCTCGATGGCCCTGTTCTCTGAATCGCTCTCTCCAACACCAATCAAAGCAACTCCTCCATTGCCCATGACTGCCCTGATGTCAGCAAAGTCAAGATTGACAAGGCCTGCCTTTGTCACCAGCTCTGCAATTCCCTTAACGCTGTTAGTTAAAATCTCGTCTGCAACCTTGAATGCTGTGTGCAAAGGCAGATCTGGGACTAGCTGCAAAAGCTTATCATTAGGGATTACTATTAATGTGTCAACGTTCTTCTCGAGCTTCTCAAGCCCGATCATCGCGTTCTCATAACGTCTGTGGCCTTCCATGGCAAATGGTATTGTTACTACAGCGACTGTCAAGGCACCCATCTTCTTAGCAATCTCTGCGATGACAGGAGCTGAACCAGTTCCGGTTCCTCCTCCAAGGCCGCAGGTAATGAACACCATATCTGCTCCTGAAAGAGCCTGCTTGATCTCATGCTCTGACTCCCTTGCAGCATCCTCTCCTATCTTTGGAATGCTTCCTGCACCAAGCCCTCTTGTTATCTCCTTGCCAAGGAGAATCTTCTTATCAGCGCTGGTATAAAGCAGATCCTGAGCATCAGTATTCACTGCTATGGTCTCAGCACCGACAATGCCAACCTCTGTCATCCTGTTGATGGTGTTGTTTCCTCCGCCGCCTGCTCCGACAACCTTGATTGTCGCGCGCTGCTTTGCCAGAAGCTCCTCTAGCTCTGCATCAAGGGCATTCCTCCTGCTGGGCTCTGATTTCATGAGCTTTGGATTGGCTGGTTTTATCTGGGCTGGATTGGTCGTGGTTGGCAAATGAATGCACCTCCATGGGCATGAACAAGTGTTATTAAGGACTTTTCCCTCACATAGTCTTATTATGAAACCGATTTATAAATTTTTCCTCTAAGCTTAATCCTGCTTGGCATGATGCTCTTCTTTAAGCTCAGCATCCTTCGCTTCGTGCTTCTTCTCCTTTGGCTCTGCGATGCTGAAGGTGACTGATTTGAGCTTGGTGAGCTTCTTGATGTGCTCTGACATCTCATTGAGCATCTCCTCAGGCAGCTTTGTCTTAAGCAATATGATGGCCTTCTCCTCTTCTATGTCGATGGTGGCGAAGGGCAGCTGGATCATCTCAAGAATAGACCTTATCTGCTCAATAGGATCAGTGACAACTCTTATCAGGTCAACGTCGTAGACAAGCTCTTTGCTGGCCAGCGGATGGTTGAAATCAACTATCACTCGGCCTCCGCTCACGCTCCTCACAATGCCCAATTGGCCGTCCACATTAACTTCGAGGCTAGGGAAGGGCTGGATTTTGTCCTTCATGAAAAGCTTCATGGGAAGTAGCTTCAATAATGATGGGCTCTTCTTGCCAAAGCCATCCTCTGCCTTTATCTCAATAGTGAATTTGCTGGGATTTTTTCCTATGAGGGCGTCATCCAGGCCCTTGATCAACTGGTGCTCTCCGACGCAGATTATCGCTGGCTTGTAGAGGAACTTAGGGTTGTAGTTCTCGCTTGCCCTGGCAACCTCCTCCTGTGTTGTGTCAAATATTATCTTGTCATCCTTGATCCTGCCGGTGTAATCCAGCTCCACAAAATCTCCTTTCTTGATCATGTATTCACCTCAAAAATGATTATAAAGCTGCTTTTTTTTTAACACTTACGATTTTTTTGCTCCTTTTCCCACTCTCATCTAGCTCCTAAAAATACTGGATGAAAGCTAAAGAAACTAATTAACAATAGAAAAAGGCGAGACCTTTTTAAAGGTTTCGATTAGAACACGATCATTCATCCTTTGTGTCTTTCATTTCCGCAACTGCTTTCTTGAAGGCAGCGATCTGGTTCTCAGTCAAGGCTCCATAGCGGAGATAGTTGATCTTGATGCTCCTAAGGAAAGCGCTGCGCTTGTAAAAGTCCTCAGGAATGTGGAAAAACTTCTTCATAACAGGATCCTTGACCTCACCCTCAAGATCCTTCTTCTCGCAATCATAGCAGATAATAGGCCTGCCCCTGCTGCCCCAGCCAGAGACTGCGACATAGTTCTTCTTGCAACGCATGCATCTCTGTTTGTATTTGACCATATCTGTAGAAGAAGATGTTGAGATTTAAAAAATGAACGGAAAAACAGGAATAATGCTCCATTGATGGACAGAAAAACTTGTCTTTTTCTAATCCATCTGATAAAGTGTATATTATACTTATTTAGTGCGATGGTTCGCAAGAACCCTGCGTGGTCGAGCCGTAGTGAGACCTGCGGTAGTTCACATCTTCTTTATTGGAATTCCATCTGTATGCGAAGTTCTACTAAGCCTAATGTGAATTTGCTCATCATCATTAAGTGCTTTGCAATGCTTCTGTTTTCGCCGTGGAGTTTGTTCTTCATCACATAGTTTGTTTTGTATAGTTCTATGTCTTCTTCTCCAAATATAATTGCTTGTTCTCTATCAAAAGTATAGTATAGTTTGTAGTATCTCTCGAAGTGCTGTCGTGTCAGTTTAGCAATTTGTAGGGTTTCATTGGCATTCTGTGTTGTTAGCGCCAGATGTTTTCCTATATACTTGAATTCGTCTCCGATAAGCTCAAGTATGAACAAGCTTGAGAATATTAGCGGCTTCTTTTTTTCAGGGAAGTCGATACTTATCTTGTTGAGAATCCTTGCGCAGTAATCAACTAACTTATCAACAGTCAGGTCTATGGCGTGTATCTCCTTGCATAGGCTAGACTCTCGTATCCTATTATTTTCTATAGCGTCAATTATCATGTCAAACATCTGAAGTATTACTAAGAATATTCTTCTGAAGGAATGCTCAAATTCTTGCGGAGTTACTTCAGCCATCTCTCGCAGTATACAATAGTCTTTGCCAGTTTCTATTATATCTATGCCAATAAACCTATTAGTCACATCTTGTATCATTGCTATGGCTGGTTTTGGCGGTATTTTTTCGCCAAGTTTAGAATATTCAAATTGTGTGGTGTAGTAGTGAAATGCATCCACATAGTTTTTTTTTGAGCTGTCAAATGTTATCTTTATCTCGTAGCATCCTGCTCTGTATACTGACTGGAAATATCTCCACAATATTGGAACAGAGAACCCGGTTATATCTATTTCGCAGTATTTTTTCTTGTGGTTGTGTTCGCTGTTAACAATCAAAGTATTGTCTTTTTCTAGAACATCGACTTCATCACCGCTTTTCAGATTGAGCTTCTTTGCCCAGTCTGCAGGTAGTGTTAGTGTCAATGTATTGTGTCCTTGCTTAATTATTCGTCGTTTCATGGATATATTCCCCCTGGTTGCTTGTCACAGTTGTAATTCACTAATTCTCTAGAGATATAGAATATATACCTCGCAAAAACAATATACTATAAGAAGTATATATATTTTATTAATATTAACACTAGTGAACACTATTTTAATAGGTTTGCATGGCAGTTGTTCAGTGTTGGGTTTTTGAACACACCAACGATAACTAGAATAAACAGCTGCAAAAAAAATAACAATAAAAAGACTATTTAACAAAAACAAACTTCTGAAGATCATTTTGGGCAAATAACTACCTTATTGCCAAGTATCTCTCCACTAATATTATTGCTGATATCAAGACCTAATGTCTTGAATGCCTGAACAAATTCATCAATAGCATATACGTGCGTAATTATCTTCTTGAAGTCTCTATTATTTTTTAGCATTGTAATTGCTGGATCAAAGGTCTCATTAGAATCTATCGAGCCTATTATTCTAATACCATTATCTGTCAAGTACGATGGGCTGATTTTTACTTCCAAACTGTAATCAAGACCAATTACTAACAAGTCTCCACCTTTGTCCACAAGTTTAAGCACAGCCTCCAGAACCCTCCCACTAGTATCTATAACCAAATCATAACGCCTATCTAAATTCATAGACAATATGTCTTTAATTTTATAATCTTGGACTTCATTAAATAATTCTTTAGCCTTATTTACGCGATAATCTGAAACATCACCCATAGTTATGCTACAGCCAAAAGACTTTGTCGCAAGACCAAATAATAATCCTAATGGCCCTGCGCCAACAATCAATACTCGAAATTCTGACCTTATTCTAGTTTGGCGCAACGCATTCAATACACACGCCAATGGCTCAGCCAATGTTGCTTCTTCATACGATAACTCCCGAGGCAATAAGTGTAAGAATGAATAGTTAACTACATGATATTGAGCAAATGTTCCGTCATGCGATACTCCCGTCTCAGTTATGCCTTTCTCTGAGCAATAATTCGGCCTGCTGTTTCTGCAATAGAAACACACATTGCAATGATAAGTAGGGTCTAAAATGACTTTATCCCCCACTTTAACATTAGTAACAGCATCTCCAACTTCATGAACTACGCCTGCAGATTCATGTCCTAAAATTATACCTACTTTTGCCTTATACTCTTTTTTTAGTATGTGCAAGTCTGTGCCACAAATTCCAGTAGCCTTCACTTCTATTAACACATCCGTATTTTTTTGTATTCTGGGTTTTGGCACATCCATTAGTTTTAATGAGCAGTTCTCGCCTAAAATAAGCGCCTTCATTTTAAGCCACCAAATATTAATTTATTAATGATATTTTTATGCAGTGTTTTATTTGACGCTGCTATTATTGAACACTGACCTTTCAAGCTTTTGTCAGTTATCAGGGCTAGATTTTCTAATGATTTCCCATATGCATCTGTAACTACTCCGCCTGCCTTAAGCAAGATAAACGCAGCTGCAGCAATATCATATGAGAATAAAGTCACTAGTTTTCCACGCCCAACCCTTAAAAAGTCTTTAATCAAACTTGCGTCATCTTGAGCTATCCTGTGGCCTACATCGACGTGCGCGTCTAACTGGCCGCTCACAATTCTTGTCAAGGAATATGATGAACTGGTAAAGACAAATACTGCGCCCAAAGTTACTGAATTGTCTATCAAGGCTTCATATACTCTTGCAAGTTGCCTTATTGGATGGGCTGTAAGTTCAGTACTCCAAAACATCCTGTCTGTGTCCGTATTTTTTGTGAGCCTACCTTTATTTGTTGAATATATGCCTTTGTTTTCTGAGTCTGCATAAAAATAATCTCCACTCTTAAGTTCAAGCACTAATGCAAATCTGATGTCACCAAACTTCGGGTTCTCAGCGTATGGAGTTACAACTGCAGAAAAGCAGCAGCTCTCAAAATTTGCCAATGCAGGCCTAGTCCCGTCTATTGGATCAATTATGAATATCCATTTAGGCTTGTCATGGTATGATATCAATCCTCTGTCTTCAGAGAATGCGGCAACTGGCAAAGACCACGTCTTAAGAAAGTCTTCAACAGCTTGTTCCGCAAATTCGTCAAGCTTAAAGTGTGGGTCGCCTCCATTTTCACGCCTTAAAATATGCCGTCCTTCAGATTTTTGTGAATCCAGAAATATCTTTCTCACATCATAGGCGAGCTTTAGCAATCCTGACTTTATTGCAATTTTCTCATCCAGGCCCACCACGGCACTCTGCTGTTCAATAGATTGTATCATAAGTCACCTGAAGGGCAGATATTTCATCTATTACTTCAGCCAATACAGCAAATGCGCTTGTGAGCTGCGTGGATGTAATTATTATAGGAGGCTGCAGCATCAAAGTATTGCCTAATCCTCTAAATCTAGAATTTGCTATTATCACACCTTTCTGTTGCATCTTTGAAACTATCAAATCAGCTGTCTTAGAGTCAGGCCGACCTGCCAAGTCAAGCACATCAATTGCGCCTTTCGTCCCTATGCATCTTGCATTATTTAAAATCTCATATTTATTCTCAAGACTCTCTAATGATGCCTTGATTTGCGCATTTATTCTTGGAACTGGGTTCTTCCTAAAAACAGTTTGCAGCTCTTTTAAGTATGCTGCTCCTGCAGCCATGCTTAATGGAAAATGCCCGAATGTGAATGAATGCTCTCCAGATTGGAAATAATATTTATCCTTATAAATTGCTCCAGCGAGCGGGTAACCTCCACCTATTGCTTTTCCAAATACTAAAATATCAGGGATAACGTCATAATCCTCGCATAAAAACATTTTTCCCATACAGCCAAACGCAGTCTGCACTTCATCAATAATCATCACCACATCATTTTTGTCACATAATTTTCTAATACCCTGAACTAAGTCTTTGTCGAGAATTTTGCAGCCAGCATTGCATTGGACTAATTCAATTATTATCGCTGCAGGATTCTCTGTGCGCATCTTCAACTCTATATCACTTAAGTTCTTCTTGACCTCTATCCCATTTGAAAAGTAAGAGTTATATTTGCAGTCTGGAATTTTCCAGCTAATCCCCATTGTTGCAAAACTTCTGCCATGAAATCCATCTTCCAAATATAATATTTTATGCTTGTCTGAATAATTATTTATTGCAAGTTTTATCGCGCCTTCAACAGCCAGGCTTCCATGCAATGAAAAATTCACCTTAGTTAAGCCAGCAGGCGCTAATTCTACTATTCTTTGAGCTAGTTCAGACTTGTTTTTTGTAGAATACGCAGTCCTCAGATGCGTAACTTTATCCATCTGATTAAGAACTGCCTTGCGGACATTCTCATTATTGTGTCCGAGAGGCATCGACCAAGTCTGAGAAAACAAATCCATGTAGCGTTTGTTATTTATGTCCTGCAAGAAGACTCCGCGAGCACTGTCAATAATCAGTTCATCAGAATTAATAGTGCTACCTTCACCAAGTCCATAAGTCTTCTTTTTCAAAGAAAAGCTTCTCTTCAAAGAAATTGGCTCAATTGTCGTTTGTGTCATATTATTCCCTCCAAAAGATTAACAAAAGACATAATCACATGATCATATTTATTCATTGCCAATATGAAAATATGAAACCCTATTGAAGAATATACTTATGTATGAATTAAAGAACATCACAGAGACAATCCGCATAGGAAAAGAAAAAAAGAAAAACAGGGTTAGACATCAAAAAAGCCATCCTCTCAGCACTAAAGGAAAAAGAATGCTCTCTAAGAGAACTAGAAACAAAAACCAACACAGGATACTCTTCCATAAAGAAACACTGCCAAGAACTAGATTACCTAAAAATCATAGAACTAACAGAACACAAAAAAAGCGAAGCAAACGGAAGACCATACACCACAGCAAAAATCACTGAACTGGGAAAAAAAATATAAACTAATTTTGTTCTCCGGTTAAGTTCCAACCATCATCATCTTTTAGCTCTAATTTAATATTCCCCTTTTCATCAGTACGGTATACTTTATTCCCTAAGTTAGAACCTTTTGAATATTTGTCATAGTATTCAAGTGCCTTTTTATCAGGATGACCGTGCGGATTAGTTCCAACTGAAATAATGGTCATGCTGGGGCTAATTGCCTGAATATGAGAGACATAATGATATTTTTCATCTCTCGTATCATCAAAAAAAGTCAAAGAACCGTGATGACTAGCTAATAGTATGTCACTTTTGATTTTATCTGACGCTTCTTTCATAATATAATCTTTCCAAACGATAGCATCAGTATCTCCTGAAAGAAGAACCGAAGAGTTATTGTTAGAAATATGTAGAACTATGCTTTGTGAATTAGGGTCATCTAAACCATCTCTTACACCGTTGAGTATTTTCACATTAGGTTTTGCCTTAAGGATATGATTTGGTTTCGCAATCCACACCTCATCACCCATGTTTCTTCTAAAATCCATATACTCCTTATATTCAGGTGCATCCGTGTTACTAGATACATCCGTATCCCACAATCGTTTTATTGGAAAAGTAGCATGTAATTTTTTAATCCCTCGCATGTGGTCAGAATCCCTATGTGAATTAACAAAAATATCTATCTCATTTTTCGGCAATATTTTTTTCATATATTTGAGAATATTTTTTTCGTTGTCGTCAGATATATTGCAATCATAAACCATCACAAAATTATCTGGAAAGACGATTACATTCATATTGCCCTGACCAACATCCAAAAAATGAACAAATATACTTCCCATCCACTCACCGCTTGCTCGTTATACTATCGAACAATCCTTTAATATATGATTCTCCTTTTTGTTTAATTCTTATTAAAAAGACAATTGAGAAAATAACAGACAATCCAAAGAAAACCCAGTATATAAGCACGTCAATATGCGGAAGAAAAATAATAAAATACGCTATCAATAAACTAACAAATAAAAAAGTCATACTTAATCCCCTAAATAAACTGTAATACGTATTTTGCATATGCGCTTTTTGCGCTAAATTTTTATCTAAGGTGGAACAGTCCAAGGCACGATATATACTTCTAGACACTTCTTTAGCTTTATCTAATTTAGGTCGGTTCTCTTTGTTAAAAATATTTTTTTCATCTAACCTTTTTAGCTCAGAATCACTATACTTAAATATTTTCTTTATACTCATCAGATATTTTTTTCTTTCCAATAATCCAATTTTATGAGCATCTTTAATTAAAAAAATATCCGAAAGGTAACTGTTTTTCCAAAATGTAAATTTCACAAGTTTTTCTACAGTATATTTAGAAAAAAACTGTATTATCAACCCAAAAACATAAGATACGAATATTAAATAAACAGAATCAGCAATGAGATTCCCAAAAATTCTTATGGGAGTAATATAATTTAAAACCCCGATGAATATCATGCCTGGAACAACATCTGCAATAAAATCATAATATGTAAATTTATCTTGCGCTTCCACCATGAATCCCACCAAATATATACTGTAGAATATATGATGGGATTTATAAAGATTGTCACTTTCATTTATAAAGGGCGGTTCGATTTCCCAGAGATGTATATATCCCCTGCGTTCGATGCCCCCGTCGGGATTCGAACCCGAGTTACCGCCTTGAGAGGGCGGAGTGATTGACCGGGCTACACTACAGGGGCGTAGTTCGGGATGAGTCCAAGGGGATTTGAACCCCTGACCACTCGATTAAGAGTCGAGTGCTCTACCGGCCTGAGCTATGGACCCGTTTCTCCTCTAAAGATTTATATATTATTTAAATATGTTTCTATCATTTACCATCACCAAAAAAACATAGTTTTAAATATAACCTAATCCATTAAAACCATCTATGATTGGGCCTATAAAAGTCAAGTGCAAGAAGTGCGGTAAAGACGCCAAATCAGACGAATTCATCCTTGATCCTATCTATAAGATGATGGTCTGCAGGGAGTGTGTGAAGGAGAGAAGGATGAATGATCTGGCTGCTTCTAACAGGGCTAAGCAGGATGCGAAGAAGGTTGAGATGGAAGCCCAGCAGAAGAGAGAAAGGCCTGCGGGGTGGGATCCTAGTGAATCAGAGATAGAGCGGGCTTATGCAGCCAAGCAATCCCAGCGCTCAAAGATTGAGCAGATCGACAGCGAGAGGATAAAATACACCTGCCCAAAGTGCAAGTACGAGTTCGTGATCAACGTCACAAAGAAGTCATCAAGATGCCCCTACTGCGCGACCCCTATCCAGGGCGTGTAAACTAATATTAAGGTGATATAAAAATGCTTTACATCCATCAATTAAAGGACCTTACTCCAAAATCATCTGAGATTGAGAGTGTCTTCATAATAAGGGATATTAAGAAGAAGACCCCCTACCCTCTCAGCGACGACCAGATCCTGAATTATTTCTCATTGTTCTATGTTTCAGAGAGCGAGAAGAACGCGATGACCAACGCCGTTGAGCAGGTAGAGCCTTTGATGACAGAGATAAAGGAGCTCATGATGTCAAAGGACGCGGTGTATGAGCCGATCAACCTCCAGAGAGCCCTTAGCATGCTGAGCGAGATCCCTAGCCCGCTAATGACCAACCTGAAGTATGCTCAAGGAATCGCTGAATGGCAGCAGTTCTTTGTCGAGCAGTTCGCCACCCTGTTCAACACCATTCCCCGGCTGAGGAGCGAGCAGGAGAAAGAATTATGCAACCAGCATCTCAACAAGATATTCGAGAAGCTGCTAAGGAACGACAACCTTGCTTTCAATTATAAGGACATAGTGAACGAGGCTCACACAGCCAGGATGAGTGACCTGAGCGAGAGCATGGACAAAGGATTCTTCTTTCACATCTATCTTGAGGAGGAGCTCAGGAAGCTGAGCTTCAACGAGATAAAGAGCAGGATCCCTGATGAGAAGCTTAGAAGGGTTGAGAACCTCCACATGAAAGTCAGGGAGATCAAGAAAGGAGTAGATGCTGCCTATGAAGTAAATCTGCGCATGGTCAACTGGGCATTGATAGTTTATTCTTACATCAAATGGCTTAAGACTGTGTGATGACTTGGTTGTCAAAAGTTCTTTGAGAAGGAATCATAACTTTTTGGAACACGACCAATGACAATTTTTATAAAGAAATGATTTTTCTAAGGATGAAAGATTATCATATCATCAATGCCGCGGTCGCATAGCTCGGTATTGCGCAAGCCTGGAAACAACTTGCAGGAGAGCTTGTTCCGTTAAGGAAGCCCCGGTTCAAATCCGGGCCGCGGCGTCAGAAGACGCCTAAAAGCTGCCAATTACTCTCAGGATTTATGTTCATTAGCAGCGTCTTTTTCTCTCAAACAACCCTAGGTTGTCGTACAGCACTTTTGAGAATTCCAGCAGATGCACCGCTCTTCGCGAGTATATCACCAATCCTTCGAATCCTTCGATATCCGCGTTGAAGAGGCCTATTGTCGGCGTTGCCAGCTGAACAAGCTTCTTCGCAATCCTTTTCTTTGAGAAAAAGGCGACATGCGGCACTGTGTTTATGTTTGGTTTGCATTCAGGGTTTCCTCTGCAGCTTATTATCGGGTGGCATCCTATCGCGTAGAGAGCAGACACCATCGATGATATGCCCAGCTCACAAAAAACTGCGTGATCAAACCCTGATTTTTTCAGCAGCCATTCCTCCTTTTTAACCAGTTTGTCCTCAAATGTTTTGAGAGTCTTTGATTTGCTCTCTGCCTCTAGAAGATAGTTTTTCTCAATCGGAAACGACTTTTTCCATTCATTCCAGCCAAGGAAAGAGCGGAAATCCGTGTAGTCATTATTGCACTCCAACCCATCTTCTACTGAGAGCAAGTCTTTAGGCGGCTCTTCGAGTTGTGCTATGTTAACATCAACTTCAAGCTTGATCTCGAATTCCAAAGGCATGAGATAGAGTAATCGGCTCTGATTTAAAATTGTTTTGGGGTAAAAAACTAATCTCTCCACCTCAAAGCTCTCGCAAGTCGGTTTTTTGTTGGTTGAGGAAAGGTTGTTTAAGAAAGAATTATGAATCGATCATCTCAATCTCGATGTTGAGATCCTCTGGGATTGGCACACGCATGACCAATCTTAGAGCCCTCTCGTCAAGGCCGAGATCGATGAGCCTTTTGTGAATGCGCATCTCAAAATGATCCCAGGTGGCTGTGCCGTTTCCGCACGGACTCTTCCTGGTTGCTAGCTTGAGCTTCTTTGTGGGCAAAGGTATGGGTCCTCTCATCACGACACCGGTCTTCTCAGCGATGCCTTTAATGTATTCGCATGTCTGATTGATCTTGTCGATGTCCGTGCTTGTTATCTTGATTCTTGCTTTTTGCATCTTCATTACCACATACGATTTTTACCCCATGATAAAGCTCAAGTTCACCATGCATAATGAAAAGGATAAAAATAAAACAATCAAAAAATTTTGTTTTATGCCTTTTTCACTATCTCGATGCACATTCCTGCAGCGACTGTCTGACCTGAGTCCCTAACCGCGAATCTCGCGAGCTGAGGTATTGTCTTCTGAGTCTCTATTACCAGCGGCTGCACTGGCTTGAACTTGACGATTGCTGCGTCACCGTTCTTTATGAAGTCTGGCTTTTCAGCGAGGACTTCACCAGATGCTGGGTTGATCTTCTTGGTTATCTCAACTACCTGGCAGGCCACCTGTGCTGTGTGAATGTGGAACACTGGTGTGTATCCAACGGTTATGACGCTAGGGTGGTTGAGCACGATTATCTGCGCTGAGAACTCAGTCGCAACTGATGGAGGATTGCTCTCGTGGCCGATAACATCGCCTCTTGCGATATCCTTCTTTCCAAAGCCCCTGATGTTCATTCCGACGTTGTCGCCTGGAAGAGCTTCCTGCATCTGCTCATGGTGCATCTCGATGGTCTTGACTTCTCCAAGGACTCCTTTACCTTCTCTTCCTGGCGTGGCTATGACCTTGTCGCCGACCCTGATCTTTCCTGTTTCAATTCTTCCTACCGGGACAACTCCTATTCCTGTGATGTTGTAAACATCCTGGATAGGCAGCCTGAGAGGAAGTTCTGTTGGCTTGTCAGGCTCCTTCAAGTCGTTGATTGCCTCGAGCAGAGTCATTCCCTTGTACCAAGGCATGTGCTCGGTCTTCTTGGCAACGTTGTCGCCTGGGAAGCTTGCTAGCGGTATGAACTTGATTGTGTCAGGCTTGTAACCAACTGTCTTGAGCAAGGCTGATACCTGATCCTTGACCTGGTTGTAGGTTGCCTCAGCATAGTTCTTCATGTCCATCTTGTTGATGGCTATGATGATCTGCTGGACTCCAAGAGTTCTTGCCAGAAATACGTGCTCCTTTGTCTGGGCCATGACTCCGTCATTGGCTGCCACGACAAGCACAGCTGCGTCTGCCTGGGAAGTCCCTGTGATCATGTTCTTGATGAAGTCCTTGTGGCCCGGAGCGTCGATTATGGTAAAATAGTACTTCTCGCTCTCGAACTTCTTGTGTGCGAGGTCGATGGTGACTCCTCTCTCTCGCTCCTCCTTGAGGTTGTCCATGACGAATGCAAACTCGAAGCCTGCTTTTCCAAGCTCCTGGGCTTTCTCCTTCAGCTTCTTCATTGCCTGCTCGTCAACATTACCTGTGTCGAAAAGCAATCTTCCGACTGTTGTGCTCTTTCCGTGGTCGACGTGTCCTATGAACACGAGGTTTAAGTGTGGTTTTCCTTTTGCCATTTTCGTTCACCCTCCTTTCTGGATAGTATAACTTGTTTTGAACTGCGTATTACTCTCCTTTTCCATTTGAATAAAAAAGGTTATTCTCCCGGAATTATCAATCCTTTTTAAAGCTTTCTATTCTAGGCAGGAGAATAAATCAGATATATTAGTGAAGCTAGTTGAGGAAGATGAGTCCTTGTATCTTTTTCCCAGTGGTATAATCCTGTTCCTGTCGAGCATAATCCCTTTCTTCGAGAGTAGCGCAATATTCTTCACAAGGTACTGGAGGAATTGCGTCACGTTTTTTGGCTTCTCTGTCTTTTTGCAGCGCTCGAAATCGATGAGCACTGCCTTATTTTTTGGTGTGATGATGATATCCTTGTATGGATTGGTAAGCTCAGTCTTGTTGATACCTAGGAGGTCCATCTTCCTGCAATGCTCCAGTATCTGAAGCAGCACAGAAATTATCTTTTTATTGTCTTCCTCCCTGACAAGGAACTTGCCGAGTGGCTCTCCATCGACAAATTCACGGTAGAGCTTTTTGTCCTCGTACTTGATGAGCTTCGGCCCAATGCCTTTCATGTTCAGAACCCTCAGGAACTCTGCTTCGTTCTTCAATGTGTCAACGGCACTGTCAGGATTCTTCTCCTTGATGCAGACATCACCTTCTATGTATATTAGGCCGCGTTTTCCGTGGGCGAAGATCTCACGCTCTTTTCTCAGCACTATTCTATAGATGTAAAGTTCCTCGAAGAACGGTAGGCTCTTCCGGCCTAGAAGCTCTGCAGAATAATGCTCGCTTGCGATGATAGTGTCAATCATCTCTTTTCCTGTCCTATTGCTGAAAAGCATCAATATGAATCCGTGTTCTGCGAGGTGGCGCTTGGCATCTGCGAGAAAACGTTCTATAAGCTCATAACCAGCCATCCCTCCGTCGAGAGCAGAATCCCTGTGCAGTTCATCATCCGGAAGATAGGGAGGGTTGAATATTATCGTGTCAAAGAGACCTTTAATGTTGGAGAACAAGTTAGATCTCACCACAGAGGTCTTCGCGATCTTCTTTCTCATGGTAGCGGCAACCGATTCATTGTCGATATCAGCTGCGATCACCTCGCGCACCTCTCTCCGAGCAGCAGCAGCCGTTGCCTGTATGCCTGAGCCTGTTCCCAAGTCCAGCACCCTTCCTATCGCGAGTTTCTCGACGAATGTTCTCAGAAATAAAGAATCCTCTTCCGGCTCGTAGACCATCTTCCCTCAGGAGCTTTTCCTACCAAAAGTCCTATCTGTCTCGCGCAGGTATTCCTTCACGCGATTGATTATGCTGGTGAGATAATACTCCTCAATGTTCTCCTCGAATAGGCTTACCAGTGTGCTGTTCTCCTTGATTCTGTAGTTGTTCTTGACCTTCTCGACTATGAAAATATCCCTCAGGCGCAGCAGCTGGCGCCTGACATTGGAAGGGGCAACCCCAAGAATCTTCAGCTTGTGCTTCTCACGGTTGGTGATAGTCAACTTCTCAATCTCTGTAGAACTCAGCTCCTTTTTTGCCTCAAGCATGACCTGGAGTACGTCGACAGCAACATCCCTTGAATCACCTGGCTGCAGAAGACCAAGGCTCAGGCAGATCTTCCTAACGAGCTCTCGTTTGTTCGCACTCTTTGGCTTCTCATACTTTCTCAGTGTGATCTCTGCCAGAGGCGTATCTATGCTTATGGTCTTCTTCAACTCACTCCCCCTATGTTGAAAAATAATGAATTAATAATAATTGATTAATAATGAATAATGATCAACATGATGATCTGATAACAATGATTAGTAATCAATCATCCTGTTTGTTGACAAAAAGATTTAAGCAGAAGTATATAAACTTTGCTGTCAGAACAGCATAAGTGAAATCCTAGGCGCGCCTAGAGAAGCATGAGTTTCTTAATTTCCCATGTTGTTATCCTTGCGGTACATATATGGACTTCTGATCCCTGGCGGCTGTTTTTGTAGCTTGAATTGCGCAGTGTTGCGCTGCCGTAAGAGTTGATGTTCTTGTACTAGACATGGCTCATTCTTCAAAACGCATAGAAGGGTACAGAAATATGATTTGAAAGCTTATTTCTTATAATCATTTAGGTTTCAATCCTTCTCCATAAACCAATACTGGCATTCTATTTATATCAACATTCATTTTCTTAGAGGCTTTTATGACAGTAGAAGAAGGAAGTTCTCCTCTAAATGCTTCGCTATAATTGAGTATGTTATCAATTACTTTTCCTTTGAGCGCAGGTATATTTGAAATTATTCTTTCCTCAATCGCAGAAGGTTCTATGCTAACTGCTTGACCTACCTGAAGGCCGTGCCTTCCCAATGCCACCGACACAGATTTCTCAAATCCTGTATCATGATAAAGATTCAAGATGTCTTCCGGCTTTGGAATAAATGACGGTAAAACATATTCTTCTCCCTCAACAATGAATCGGGTGTATGCGGGATCTAGCCCATAAAGTTCTTTTCTTATAACAGTCATTAATTCTTTATGAGGATAAGTTGTTATTAATACTCCTCCCGGTCGAAGTACTTCATATGCTTGTTTATAAAATATTTCTTGAGGATGAATATGGTCACATAGGCCTGCGAGTAATATATCATAGGAGTTTGTTTTGATGTGCCGGGTTAATTCCAGGGCATCTCCTTTTATTTGTCTTACTAATTTTCCTTTCTCAATCTCTTGAATGAATACTTTGCTCGGAATTAGTCTTCCAGCAACATCTAGCATTCTTTGAGAGATATCATAATCTACGAATTTTGAATCAGATATTCTTTGGTTTAGAAGAGC
>Ga0315276_10001039_pt1 | contig 24631 bp, 15 predicted proteins | sample YL17G05_0_MG_FD_204542 | JGI IMG/M metagenome (GOLD analysis project Ga0315276, IMG submission 204542) | Sediment microbial communities from Yellowstone Lake, YNP, Wyoming, USA - YL17G05_0 | ecosystem: Environmental > Aquatic > Freshwater > Lake > Sediment | place: USA: Wyoming | collected... | reverse complement strand
CCGAACGGTCTGATCGGCGTCTTCATTGCCGCAATGCTGGCGGCGACAATGAGCACGCTGAGTTCCGTGTATAATATGGTCTCCTCCATCCTCTCGCGCGACATCTACCAGGGGTGGATCCGCCCGAACGTCACAGACCGAGGGCTCCTGACGGTGGGGCGGGTCTTTTCCGTGGCGCTGGGACTCTTCGTTACGATCATGGCGGTGGTGTTCGTCAACAGCCATTTTGGCATCTTTAACCTGATGCAGGCTTTCTTCACACTGTTGAATGTTCCTGTCGTGGTCCCGGTGGCGTTCGGGCTGCTCTTCCGGCGGCTGCCGAAATGGTCCGCCGTCGCTGCGATCGCATGGGGGCTCGTCGTGGGTACGGTTACCCGCTATCTTCTTGGCTGGGATATCGGCCCGCAGGTCTATCTCGCCTTCGTGGCATCGTTCGGCATCTTCGCCCTCTCCTACTGGCTCGGCCGGCTCGCGATCGCGCGCAAGGCTCTGCTCGTCGCTCTGAGCATCGCCGTCGTTGCCGTGTTTGGGATGCTCTTCCTTTCGACGTTCACCTATCCGCCGCTGGAATGGGCACGGGTCCTGGCCGTGCTGAGCGCGGGAGTTCTGGGGGCGAGCCTCTACTTTTTCGCCCACCTCTTTGCCTCGGAGACGGCGGAGGAGCGGGCGGCTATTGACGCCTTCTTTGCAAAGCTGGATACACCCATTGACGTGGCAAAAGAGGTGTTCGGCGCGGGGAAGAAACAGATTTCCACTTTTCCCCTGGTGGGAGGAACAACGATCATCATGGGCCTGTTGATGTGTTTGATCTTTCTCACCGAGTTGTCCTCGTCGGAATACTGGACTCTCGGCGTCATCGTGACGATCATGATCGCCTTTGGCGCGCTGATGTGGTACTTCGGCAAGAAGTCGGAAATCCGGAGTGCGGAAGAGTATTCGACGCCGACGGAATCGCACAAGAGCGAGGAAAGTGGTCCACAATGAAGAACCTCTGGAATAACGCTGGAGCCCACGGCCTGAATGAGCTGGAGCTGTTGATCTACCGGTCGAATATTCTGGGCGAAGACCCCTCCGTCACGAATTGGGCCGGCGGGAACACCTCGGCGAAGATTGCCGAAAAAGACTTCCGGGGACGGCCCGTCACCGTGTTGCGCGTCAAGGGGAGCGGAACGGACCTCCGGACAATTACCGCCGGGGGTTTTCCGGGGGTCGACCTCGATCAGGTGCTCGAGCTCCGTTCACGCGAGGCAATGACCGATGAGGAGATGGTGGACTACCTGGCGCACTGCCTGCTCGACCTGAACGCGAAGCGCCCCTCGATCGACGCCCTGATCCACGCGTTCATCGATCACCCGCACATCGACCATATGCACCCCGACGCGATCATCGCGCTCTGCACCGCAAAGGACGGCCCCCGGCTGATGAAGGAGATTTACGGCGAGACCGCCGCCTGGCTCCCGTGGCTGAGGCCAGGATTCGCCCTGGCGAAACAATGCGGCGAGGTCGTCAACGGGAACCCGAAGCTTCGCGCGGTGCTGCTCGGAAAACACGGCCTGATCACGTGGGGAGGGACGGCGAAGGAGTCGTATGACAGCACGATCAGCGTCATTGCTGCCGCGCAGGATTTCCTGAAACGGCGCCTCGCCGGCAAGAAGGTCTTCGGCGGACCGAAGATCTCCCCCGCGCGCGCGGAGGCGCGCCGGGCTTTCGCGCAACGGTATCTCCCCCTCATCCGCGGCGGGGTCAGCGCGAAGAAGAAAGCCGTGCTGACATTCGACGACTCTCCGGAGGTGCTCGAGTTCGTCAACAGCAGAGATTGCGCTGTCCTGGCGGCCAGGGGGGCGGCCTGTCCCGACCACCTGGTCAGCACCAAGCTCACCCCGCTGGTGGTCGCACGGTTCTCTCCATCTGATCCCGACTCGTTCGGGGAATACTTCACTCATGCCCTGAGCTCGTACGTCGAACAGTACGGGCGCTATTTTGCGGCGCACAGGAGCAAGGGAGATGAGATGGTTGACCCCTCTCCCCGTGTGATTCTGATTCCGGGAATCGGACTGGTGGCGACCGGGAAGGACAAATCGGCGGCGGACATCACACGCGACATTTACCACCGCACGATCTCGGTCATCAAGAACGCCTCATCGGTGAGCACCTACGTCTCGATGACGCCGTCCGAAGCGTACAGCGTGGAGTACTGGCCCCTGGAGATCTACAAGCTCTCACTGGCGCCCCCCGAAAGGTCGCTGGCGCGCCGGGTGGCCGTCGTCACAGGGGGGGCGAGCGGGATCGGCCGTGAGATTGCGCGGCGCTTCGCCGCCGAGGGGGCCCACGTGGTGGTCGCCGACATCAACGGTCCCGGAGCGGAGGAGGTTGCCGCCGAGCTTGTCAAAGCAAACGGAAAGGGGCGGGCGACGGCCTGCCGCATGGACGTCACGCAGGAATCCGATGTTGAGTCCGCGTTCGCCGCGGCGGTCGCGTCCTACGGCGGGGTGGATATCGTCGTCTCCAACGCGGGGATCTCCTCGGCGAGTCCCATCGAGCAGACCACCGTCGATCAATGGCAGAGACAGATGGACATCCTCGGGAAGGGATATTTCCTTGTCGCACGGGAGGGGTTCCGGATCATGACGCGGCAGGGGATCGGCGGTTCGATCATCTTCATCGCGTCGAAGAACGCGCTATCGACCGGGATGAACGTCGCCGCATACAGCGCGGCGAAGGCGGCGGAGCTCCATCTCGCACGGTGCCTCGCAGAGGAAGGGGGGGGAAGAAAGATACGGGTCAACACCGTCTGTCCTGACGCGGTCCTCCAGGGGTCCTCGATCTGGAGCGGCGCCTGGCGGCAGGAGCGGGCACATGCGTATGGCATCCGCCCCGATCAGCTTGAAGAGTTCTACCGGAAGAGGACGCTCCTCGGCGAGAGCATCACCCCGTCCGATATCGCGGAGGCCGCCCTCTTCTTTGCCTCCGACCGGTCGCTGAAGACGACCGGCGGCGTGCTCACGGTCGACGGCGGAGTCTCTGCCGCGTTCGTCCGCTGAGCTGACCCGAAGGGGTCCGATAAGCCCGCCCGACATCGGCACGACCGGGTGGAAGGCGGTTTCCTCGGACGGCGAGGGGAGGCAGCGCGCGCAGGTCCGCACCCATAGCACCATGTTGGCTGTACGCAGGGCTCTCTCCCGCGCTGCGGGATATCCTTCACACAATGGCGTGAGAATGACATGGCACAGACCGGATTTCAGATCGGGGAAGAGTTTATCCGCGCCCATAACGAAAGGCGGAAGGGGGAGGTGCAGCGGGACTACGAAGCGCTCGGTGAGCGGCTCAAGCGGCGGGGGCTTGCCATCGACCGTGTCACCGGCGAGGCGTCGGCGCTGAGCGTTGCCCTCCCGTCGTGGGCGGTGGGGACGGGAGGGACCCGGTTCGGGAGGTTTCCGGGTGGGGGCGAACCGCGCAGTGTCTTCGAGAAGCTGGTCGACTGTGGGACGATACATACCCTGACGCGGGTCACCCCTCGCGTGGCGCTGCACATTCCGTGGGACAGACCCGACGATCCGAAGGAACTGGCCGGGTTCGCCGCGTCGCTCGGTATCGGGTTTGACGCGATGAACTCCAACACGTTCGAAGATCAGAAAGGACAGAAGTACAGCTATAAGTTCGGGAGCCTCTCCCATACCGACCGTGCCGTGCGCGAACAGGCGATCGCCCATAACCTGGCGTGCGTGGAGATCGGCAAGGCGCTGGGCTCGAAGGCCCTGTCGGTCTGGATCGGCGACGGCGGTAATTTCCCCGGACAGGTGGACTTCCGGGAGAGTCTGGAACGCTACATCGCAAGCATCGAGGCCATCGAGGCCGGGATGCCCCGGGACTGGCTGCTGTACATCGAGTACAAGTTGTACGAGCCCGCATTCTATTCGACGGTGCTCAACGACTGGGGAACGGCCTACTACGTGGCCGAGAGGGTCGGACCGCGCGTGTTTTGCCTGGTCGACCTGGGCCATCACGCGCCGAACGTGAACATCGAAATGGTCGTGGCCCGGCTGCTGCAGTTCGGGAAGCTGGGAGGGTTCCATTTCAACGACAGCAAATACGGCGACGACGACCTTGACGCCGGGAGCATGAAGCCGTTCCAGCTCTTTCTCGTATTCCATGAACTGGTCAACGGAGCTCTCCGCGGACGGGGAAAAAATCCCGAACCCGCCTATATGATCGATCAGAGCCATAACGTCACCGATCCGGTGGAATCGCTGATCGCAAGCGTCGAGGAGATCCAGCGCGCCTACGTCCAGGCGTTGCTCGTCGACCGGGAGGCCCTTGCGACGTTCCAGCGGGACAACGACGCCGTGATGGCGCTGCGGACGCTGAAAGCGGCGTTCACAACCGATGTCGGGCCGATCCTCGCGATGGGGCGCCTCCGCACCGGCGGGGCAGCCGATCCGCTTGCCGCTTTCCGCGAAAGCCGCTACCGGGAGCACAAGGGGAAAGAGCGGGCCTGAGCGCAACTTGTTTAGTGACAACACGTTCGGACGTTCTCCCGAAGCGTCCGGGCTCTTGTGAAGGGGGGGTGTTTTTCGTATACTGAATCATCACTAATAAAACACTGTTTTATTAGTCGCACGAAAGATCCAATGGCCAGAGACTATTCGGTTCCCGCAATTCATCGCGCGGTGCAGGTGATCGAAATCCTCGCCGCATCCCACACCGGCTTCTCCCTTGCGGAGATCTCGCGCCAGACGTCCATCCCCAAGAGCTCCCTCTTCCGGATCCTTGCGGCCCTCGAACAACATTCGATCGTCATCCAGGATCACGACAGAAAGATCTTCAAGCTCGGCATGAAGCTTCTTGACTGGGGGAACGCGGCGCTGGAGAAGATCGACCTCAAGACCGTGGTCCATCCCCACCTCGTACGCATGGCGCACGAAACGAGGGAAAGCTATTACCTGGCTATCCTTGACAGCTATGAGGTCATCATCATCGACCGGGCCGACACCCCCGAGATCTGGGCGATGGTTGCCCGCCTCGGCCAGCGGTCCCCCGTGCATGCCACCGCGTCGGGGCAGGTTCTCATCGCCGATCTCAACAAAGAGCTGCTCGAGAGGATACTGGAACGGGGAGGTCTCAAGAAATTCACCCCCCGTACGATCACGAGCGCCGCAAGACTCAGAAAACGCTTGAAGGAAGTGCAGCACGACGGCTATTCCGTTGCCGACGCGGAGTACAAACCCGAACTGTGCGCGATCTCCGTTCCCATCCACGACCACAGGGGGAAGGTCGTCGCCGCGCTCATGACGGCCATTCAGTCGGAACGCAAGAGGAAGACCGACTCCATCGTACGGATTGTCGAGATCCTGAAGAAAGAGGCATCGGTCATCTCCCATGAGATCGGCTACGCGGAGCTCGCATGACGACACCTGCACCTGATGCGCCCCCCCCTCTCGCCCTTGGCATCGTCAGCGATGAGATCACACTGGACTTCCGGACCGCCGTCCGCCACGGCCTCCGATGGGGTATCACCCGGTATGAGATCCGTTGCCTGACGAGCGGCCGGGTACCCGACGTCGCCGCCGCCGAGTGGCAGGACGTCCTCCGGGCCGTCCGGGAAGACGGCATCAGCATCACCGCGCTTTCCCCGGGCATCTTCAAGCACCCTCTCACCGGGGGCGCCGAGCTGGAACACGAGCTGGCCGAGGTGCTCCCGCGGACCATAGCGATGGCGGGGGAATGCGGCGCCTCCCTGATCATCGCCTTCGGGTTCCGGCGTACGGCGGGCGAGCCGGCGTCGCACCATGACGCCGCCGTCGGCTACCTGCGCCGTGCCGCGGAGGCGGCGTCGCGCGCCGGGGTGACCATCGCAGTCGAAAACGAACCCGGGTTCCACTGCGACACGGGCCTCCACACACGCAGGATCATCGAGGAGGTCGGCTCTCCCGCGCTGGGTGCGAACTGGGACCCCTGCAACGCCTACGGGACCGACGAGGTCCCCTACCCCGGGGGCTACGAGGCAATCAAACCGGTCATCGTCAACGTCCACGCCAAGGACACGCTGAAGGGATCCCTCATCCAGTGCGTGCCGATCGGGGAGGGGACGATTGACTGGAAAGGACAGATCAACGCGTTGATGCACGACCGGATCGTCCGCCACATTACCATTGAGACCCATTGTCTCCCTCTCGTGGAGCAATCGGACAAGAACGTCCGGACCCTCCGGACGATGATGGGAGTCTGACCATGCCGACGCTGCTGGGTCAACGGTTCACCCGGAATGAACTGCTGCGGCGCGTCGGCGACCTGTCTCAGATCGCCGGCATCAGGATGATGACGCTCGCCGAGGGACCCGAAGCGGGAGTCCGCATCGCCGACGTCAGGACCGGGTCCGGGCTCCGCTTCCAGGTGACGCTGGACCGGGGCATGGACATTTCGGTTGCCGAACACCGCGGCCTTCCGCTCGCCTGGCGATCGGCGGGAGGGGATGTTCATCCGACCTACTTCGATCCTCGCGGTTTGGGCTGGCTCCGGACTTTTCCCGGCGGCCTGCTCACCGGATGCGGCATGACGTTCGCCGGAGCGCCGTGCACCGACAACGGAGCCGAGCTCGGGCTTCACGGGCGGCTGTCGCATTTGACCGCCACGCACGTGAGCGCGGCGCACGAATGGGTCGGGGATGAGTGCATCTTCACGCTCCGGGGATCGGTCAGGGAGAGCGCGATGTTCGGGGAGAACATGCTCCTCGAGCGGGCGGTGGAGACGCGGCTCGGCCAGTCCCTGATCACGCTCCGCGATACCGTGACCAACGAAGGGGGGGACCGGACCCCTCTGATGATGCTCTATCATATCAACCCCGGGTGGCCGCTGGTCGCAGCGGGGGCGCGCCTGCTGATGAACGCAAAGAGGACCGCGCCGCGCGATGAGGAGGCGCAGAAGGGAATGGGGAGTGAACGGACGTTCACCGATCCGGTGGCCGGTTTCAGGGAGCAGGTGTTTTATCACGACCTCATAGCGGATCAGGACGGACGGACGACCGCGCTCCTCCATAACCCCTCCCTCCCTCTCGCCCTGTTCGTCCGCTTCCGCCAGCGGGAGCTTCCCCGGTTCGTCGAGTGGAAGATGACGGGCGAAGGGACCTACGTCCTGGGCATGGAGCCGGCGAACTGCGGCGTGGCGGGGAGGGCCGCCGAAAGGCGGTCGGGAACCCTGGAGTTCCTCGCCCCGGGCGAGCAACGCGGGTTCGAACTTCAGATCGGCGTCCTGGAGGAGGAGCCGGTCATCGCCGCGTTCATCGAAACGAACAACCTGACATGATCATCACCACCCACCTCACGCCACAGGCACTCTGACATGCCTACCTCGCGCCGGGACTTCATCCGCTCCACAGGCCTCGCCGCCGCGGGGCTGTCCCTCCTGCCGCAGATCGCGGAGGCGGCGACCGCCGTGGCAGGCGTGTCACCTCCGCGGGAGACGCCCCCGGGAAAGGTCCGGGGACTCCTCTTCGACGAGACGGACCTGCCCAGGATGCGGAAGGCGGTGAAACATCCCCACGTTGCCCCCTACTGGGACTCGATCGTGAAGGCCGATCTCGCCGCGGACGCGACGTTCATCCGCGAGCAGGCGCGGTTCAATAACCACGCGAAGGACATCCTGCAGGTCCGCCAGATCCTCGAGCGGACGGCGTTCGTCTTCGCCGTCACCGGCGACACGTCGCAGGGGGACGTCGCGTTGATGGCCGTCGACAAGCTGCTCGCCTACCCGAAGTGGGACTATTTTCTGGAAGGGGGAGAGCTGGTGATCGGCCTGCAGCGCGCCCCGGAATCGACGATCGCCATGGTGTGCGCCCGGGAGTGGCTCGCGCCTCTGCTGAGCGAAGAGAAAGCTCGCGAGATCGAAAAGCAGATAGGGGAAAAGGGGGCGCCGGCCTGCTACCGGACTCTCTACGGCCTGAAATACCCCGACCGCGTGCGGGGATGGGGGTTTGATCCCGAGGACGTCTATCCGTACCGGTTCGACCTGAGCCGCTGGCCGTTCATCCTGAACTCAACGAACCTGAAGGCCATCCCCATCGCCGGACTCGGCCTTGCCGGATGCCTGCTGCGCGGCAAACATCCGCAGGCCGAACGCTGGATCGACATGGCGGTGGGGAGCGCGAAGTCGTTCGCGGCGATGTTCGGTCCCGACGGGTCCTACGACGAGGGGGTGGGCTACTGGGGATACACGGCGCTGCATCTGACGCTGCTGGTCGAAGCGGTCAGGCGGACGGTCGGCACCGACCTGAGCGGCATCATCAACTACCCCGGGACGGTCCGTTACGGTCTCCGGATGTCGATGCCGACGAGCGGCCGGCCCTCCGATTGCGTCGACTTCGGCGACGCCTGGGCGATGGGGGACGTCTCGATCGCGGCGTGGGTCGCCCGCCGCTTCAAGGACCCGATCGCTCAGCATGTGGCAACGAACGTCGGCGAACTGAAAAATCACTATGCCGTCATCTGGCTGGATCCGGCGCTTCCGTCGAAAAAACCGGGGCCCGAACTGCACGATGTCCGCTTCGCCAACGACTGGGTCGTCGCGCGCAGCGGGTGGGGGGAGGCCGACGGGGTGGTCGCGCTTCGCAGCGGCGGCCCGGCCAACCACGAGCACGCCGACAGGAACAGCGTCATCTTCAAGGCCTACGGCGAACGGCTGATGCACGATCCCTACCATGCCGCCTACTCGTACACCGAACCGGAGTGGTTCCTGCGCCTGACCGAAGCGCACACCTCGGTGCTCGTCAACGGCAGAGGACACCAGTACCATGACGGCCATGAAGGGACGAACGCGTCGTGGGCGGAAGCGAAGGTACTCGAGTACCGGAGCGCGCCTGCCTCGATGATCGTGACCAGCGACGCGACCGACGCGTACCGGCTGGTGAACGGCGACGTGGAGCGGGTGGATCGGACGCTCGTCTTCCTCAAGCCGGACGTGCTGATCCTGTTCGATCGCCTCAGGCTGAAGAACAATGCGGTCCCGGTGCAGCTCCGGTTCCAGGTGGACAATTCGGACGGGAAAGGATCGGTCGACGTGCAGGGAGACGGCTTCACGGTGCTCCGTCCCGGGGCCTCCATGCAGGCGTCGCTGTATGGCGGGGGCGGAATGACGCTCCGAACCGGCACCCTGAATATTCCGGCCGACAAGGGGACGTATCCCTTCGCTGAGGTCGAATCCCGACCGGCGCTCGACCACCTGCTGCTGACGGTCTGCACCGCCCAGAAGGCCCGGGGAGCCCACGGTAGTCTCAACGTCCGGCACGACGGCCAGAGATGGCATATCGAAGGGACGCACAACGGCAGGACCGTCACGGCAACGATTGCGGACGGGGGGGAGATTCCACAAATCACGGTGGGCTGAGACGACCATGAAACCATCCGACGCATATTTTGAAGAAGCTCTTCGCCTGATCCCCTGGGGGACGCAGACGAACGCGAAACGACCATACCCCTTCTTCGAAGAGACGATGCCGAAGTTCATCGTCCGCGGGAAAGGGTGCAGGCTGTGGGACATGGAAGGGAAGGAGTACATCGACTTCCGGCTTGCCCTGGGGCCGGTGACGCTCGGCTACTGCTACGACGAGGTGGACGACGCCGTCCGCGCCCAGCTGGCAAAAGGAGTCCTCTTCAGCATGGCCAGTCCGATCGAACTCGAGCTGGCCAGGCGGATCCATGACATGGTGCCGAACGCAGAGATGGTCCGCTTCATGAAGACGGGGGAAGACGCGAACATGTGCAACGTCAGGATCGCCCGCGCGTTCACAAAGCGCGATATGATCCTGATGAGCGGCTACCACGGGTACCAGGACTGGTTCTCGACGGAAGGGAGTCCCGGCAACGGTGTCCCGCAGTCCCTGAAGGAATGGGTGAAGGTGATCCCCTGGGGCAATTGCGAAGCGGCGGAGAAGCTTATCCGCACCTACGGCGAACAGCTCGCGTGCGTGATCGCGATCCCGTATGACTTCAACGACGACACAAGCGGAGAGTATATCCGGTTCCTGCGAAAGCTGACGAAGGAATACGGCATCCTGCTGGTCCTCGACGAAGTGTTGACCGGGTTCCGTCTCGCGCGCGGGGGTGCACAGGAGTACTTCGGCGTCGAGGCGGACCTCGCCGGCTACGCCAAGGCGGTCGCCAACGGCTATCCCCTTTCGGTCTACTGCGGCAAGCGGCGCTACATGGAAGAGCTGAATTCGTTCCGGATGACGACGACCTATGCAGGCGAAACACTGTCGCTTGCCGCGGCTGTCGCGACGCTCGATATCATGAAGCGAGAAAACGTCCACGAGCATCTCCGGGTGATGGGAAAGCGGTTGATGGACGGGTTCGACGCGATGGCCCGCGACCTGGGAGTCGAGGGGCACGCCGCGGGGCACCCGGTCGCTCCGTATCTCAAGTTCACGCATGCGGATCCCGCCTTCAGCGCCCGGCTGGAGTTTCTCTGGCACCGCGAACTCTATCGCGAAGGGATCTTCATCAACCCCCGGTGGTTCATCTGCTATTCGCACAAGGCGCCGGACATCGACGAGGCGCTGGAGAAAGGGGGCAGGGCTCTGAGGAGGGCGCTTGCGGCGGAGCCGAAGGAACGGAACAATGTGAAACCATTCTGGTGGTGACCATATGAGCGAACGGACATATATCGATTGCTACGCGATGGTGGGTCGCCGCGGGCCGAAGGACGTCGAGACGCAGTACGAAACCGAGGTCCTGCTGGAGGAGATGGAGTGGTGCGGGATACACGGCGCCCTTATCGGGCACTGGCTCGGGAAGGAATATGAGCCGAATTACGGCAACCGCAAGCTCCTGAAGGAGCTCAGGAAAAGTCCCCGATTGTACGGCGCCTGGTCGGTCATGCCCCGCCACTTCGGGGAGATGGCCGAACCCGGCGACGTCATCCGGGAAATGCAGGACAACGGTATCAGGGCGGCGAAGATGTACCCCCGCACCCACCGCTACTTCTTCAACGAGGACAGCTGTGGCGAACTCCTCTCCGCGATGGAAAAGGAGGGGATCCTGCTCCTCCTGGAAGGAGGGGGGATGTATGCTCCGGACATCTTCGATCCCTTCAATCAGGTCCTGCTGGCCGATCTTGACACGATGCTCTCCCGCCATGAGGGCCTGCAGGTCCTGCTCCAGGCCTCGCGCTGGGATGCGGGGCACTACCTTCACACGCTGATGTCAAAGCACGCGAACCTCTTTCTGGAGTTTTCCAGTCACCAGGCGAGCCGCGCACTCGAAGTGTACAGCGCTTCGTTCGGCGCGGAACGAATCCTTTTCGGCACGGGGGCGCTCGAGAAGTCGCCTGGCGCCGCGAAGTCCTTTGTCGACTACTGCACGCTGGATGAGGAGGCAAAAGTGAAGATTGCGGGGGGCAACCTTGCCCGTCTCCTCCGTCTGGAATCCCTTCCCCGACCCTACCGCCGCAAAGCGCCCAAGGATCCCATCCTGGCCCGGGCGAAGGCGGGGAAGCCGCTGGACGATGTGCTGGTGATCGACGCGCATGCTCACATCGCGCACGACGGCGCACAGGGGGTCGGCTTCATGCACATGCCCTACTCGGATGCAGAAAGCATGGTCGAGCGTGCCAGGACCATGGGGATCGACCAGATGTGCATCAGCTCGTTCATCGGGGCCTGGGCCGATTACGAAGACGGCAACGAGATTGTGCGGAACGCGGTCAACAGGTACCCGCGCTTCTACCGGGGCTATGCCACGCTCCAGCCGCAATACGTGAAGGACTGGCCGCGGGAGCTGAAGAAAGTGCACCGGACGTACCGGATGGGGGGGATCAAGCCGTACAACCCGAGGACGGGGATCCCCTATAACGACCCCCTCTGGGCTCCCTGGTTTGAGTACGGAAACCGGATCAACGCGTTCGCGCTGATCCATCCATCGCCGAACGTCGTCCCCGAGCTCATCGAGATCGCCCCGCGGTATCCGAACATCGCGTTCATCATCGCCCACTGCGGGACGTCGTTCCCCGCGGCGCGGCAGGCGATCGAGATCGCTCTCAAATCGCCCAATGTCTATCTCGAGATTACGCTCACCGCCGTCACCTACCGGGTCATCGAGTACATGGCAAAACATGTCGGCGCGGAGAGAATCCTCTTCGGCACCGACCAGCCCATGCGTGATCCCATTCCGCAATTCGGGTGGATGGCCTACTCGCACTGCACCCCTGATGAAAAGAAGAAGATGTTCGGGCTGAACATGGCGAAGATACTCAGGAGGGTAAAGGTGTGAGGAGCCGGAGCAGCACCTGGTGCGCGGCGCTGAGCGCGGCGGGCATCCTCACCGCCGCCGGATCTCCGCGGTTTGAACTTCACAACGCACGTGTCAGGGTGGTCCTGTCACGGGAGGAGGATGTCTTTGTCGAAAAGTGGTATGCCCGCGACGGCGAGAAATGGCGGCTCGTCATGACGGGGGGAAACGCCGAGCGTGCCTCGCAGACGATAGGGACCGGGGGGGGAGTTGTTGCTGTCCCGTTCACCGGGGCCGGGTATGCCCGCGTCCGTGAGGGGGGGGGGGGTGACCGCGCGCTCGAGATCTATGGAATGGACGGCACGGACCGGATCACGAAAACCATCCGCCTGGAAGAGGGATCGCCCTTCGCATCGGTCACGGTGACGATGTCGGTGACGGCGCCGCGCGAGGTGAGCGCACTCCTCTCGACCTACTCTTTCACCCCCGACGGCCGTGCGTACGCCGAGTATGCGCCTCTGGATTTCGTCTTCACCCCGACCCTCCGTCCGGAACCCGACGAGGTGATCGCCGACCACGTCTTCCGGTCGCCGGCGCTCATCATGCAGAAGGGGAGCGTTGCTGCGGCTCTTGTGCCGGACGTCAGGACGATCGACGGAAAGAACCGCCCGCTGAGAGCCGGCGCGGACCTTCAGGTCACCACCTATCCGTTCATGTCGTTCGGGCTCTTGAACTGGAAGCGCGCGAAGGAGCATGTGTTCTACGTCCATCGCGATACGATGGTGTCGCGGATCGGTCCGGGGGACCTGTCGTACGGGTACCGTCTGTATGTGAACGCGCAGGCGGACGCTCGCGAGGCATACCGCGATATCGTTCGCTTCGAATGGTCGGAGTACGGCAAGGGCAATTTCCTCGATCCGGCCGGACCGCAGTCGGAACCCTTCGCCGCGTATGTGCACAAAGCGTGGTACGAGTATATGCCGTCGGTGGCGCTCGATACGGTGTACAACGGCGTCCCGGTCACCCTGCTGCGGCAGGGAAGACTCGCGTGGAGCAACGGCCTTCCGAAGTCGGCCGACAACGACACATGGTTCAATGTCTGGTTCAACGCGCTGCGGACCGCCTACGGAATGCATATGGAGGGGGTTGCCAGCGGCGACAGCGCGCTGGCCCGCAGAGCGGAGCGGGTTCTCAACCTTGCCCTGCAGGCCCCCCGTGGCGGGGACGCCGGGGGCTCCGGGGACGCCGGGGGTCTGGCGCCGACCATCTTTTATGTCGACAGCGCAGGGGGGCACTGGGTTGCCGACCAGGGATGGGGAGGGATCAATGCAGGCGCGTCCCTGCAGATGTTTCATAACGCATGGACCGCATACTGGATGCTTGCGTGGGGCGACAGGGTGCCGGCCAGGCGGCCGGAGATCGCCTCCTACACGAAAGGAATCGCCGGGTTCCTCGTCGCACACCAGCTCCCGACGGGAGTCATCCCCTCGTGGTACGACCCGGTGACGGGGGTGCCGGACACCACGCTCAGGGACGAGAACGCCGAGACCGCAGGTGCGGCGCTCTTCCTGGCCGACTACGCGGGACGGACGGGCGACCGCCGCGCGAGGGAGGCCGCAGAACGCGCGATGCGGTATGTACTGACGGCGATCGTCCCCGAGCGAAAGTGGTTCGATTTTGAAACGTTTTTTTCCTGTTCCAGAAAACCGGTCGGTTTTTTCGACCGGGTCACCTGCCAGCATCCCCAGAACACGCTCTCGATGCAGATGGCAGCCGAGGCGTGCGCGCGTCTGTACGAACTCACGGGGAGGCGATCGTATCTCGATGAGGGGAGCGCGATACTCGATTACCTCTGCCTCTATCAGCAGGTCTGGAGCCCGGCCTGGCTCTCCTGCAGGCTCTTCGGCGGGTTCGGGGTGCAGAACACCGACGGCGAATGGAGCGACTCCCGTCAGGGGTACTTCGCTCTGACGCTTGTGAAATATTATGAACTGACGGGACGGCGGGAGTATTTCGAGCGGGGGGTGGCGGCCCTGAGGGCGATGTTTTCGCTGTTTGAGTCCCCCGCGTCCCCCCGGACGAATGAGAACTACGGGCACGGCGGATACGACGGGCCCACGGCGGTGACGGGGCTGCACTGGGGGACGGGGAGCTCCGTGGTCTCCATCCACCTCATCACCGCGAAGTATGGCGGCGCATACATCGATGTGGGGGGGGGATGGGGAGCGGGGATCGACGGGTGCCGCATTCCCGACGTGACGGTGTCGGGGAAAACGGTGCGCTTCGTGATTGATGATAACGTCGGCGTCCGCCGTTCCGTCGCCGTGACATTCGGGGGGATGGCCAAAGGGTCCTACACGATCATAGCGAACGGCAAATCTCTCGGCCGCTTTGATGCGAGTCTTCTCGCGAAAGGCATCGATGTCCAGATATAGAATACTGATCACTGCAGGGGTGCTGGCCCTCCTTGCCGGCATCGCTCCTGCACAGACGGAGACGATCAATATGTCGGTGCTGAACTCCCGCAGGCACCGCATCGGCGTGACCGACAATCCGGTGGTCGGTTTTTTCACGAGTGCCGACCAGGGCGCAACGTGGAAGCACCACGGGTGGAAGGAGTACATCCGCACATTCTACACGGAGACGGACCCCGACGGGGTGATCTGGTCGGCCTGCGGCAACGGTGTCCTCCGTTCCACCGATCGGGGTGCCACCTGGCGTGTCACGACGGGCTGGGATGTCACGGAAGTGCTAAAGGTGAAGGTGAACCCCGCCCATCCGGGCGAGGTGGCGGCCTCGACGGCCTACGGCGTGATCATCACGACCGACGGGGGCGAACGGTGGCGTACGACGTCGACCGGCATCAAACGCTTCTTCTCCTCCGACCTGACCTGGATGCCCGGAGCACGGGGAGGGCTCCTGGCGGCGACAGAAGATGGCCTTTACCGGAGCCTTGACAGGGGGGCTTCCTGGAAGGCGTCGGGACTCCGCGGCAGGGGGATCCGGGTTGTCCTTGCCGACCGGAGGAATCCGAAGAAATACTGGGCCGGGACCGAGGATGACGGCGTGTATGTCTCGACCGACGGAGGCGTGAGCTGGCATGCACGGTCGGCCGGACTCACCCACCGCACGGTCTACGCGCTCGCGCTCGACCCCTCGGACACGGCGATCGTCTATGCCGGCACATTCGGCGGCGGGGTCTACAAGACGATCGACGCGGGGGTGACATGGCGGCAATGCATGCGGGGGCTGACCAATCCCGACGTCCACGCCCTCGTCGTCCTCTCCTCGAACCCGTCGACCGTATTCGCCGGAACGCTGAACGGAGGTTTGTTCAAGAGCACCGATGCGGGGCAGTCGTGGGAGTTCAACAGCCAGGAGGACGCACAGGTCTGGGGCCTTTCCGTCGGGGGGACCAAATGAAGAAAGATGACTTCGGTTCGGCCCGGAGGATGAGGCGGCGTAGCGTGACGCCTGCGATCCTGTTTGCCCTTGCGGCGCTCTCCCTCTCTCCCCGGGCACACGCTGCGGACAGCACGGGGTTCGATGTCCGCAGGGGGCAGATGCTCGATGTGGTCAGCCGGGAATCCGATCCGGCGTTCTTCACGATCGCTGCAAAGCTGAAGACCGGGCGGGACGTCCCCCTCGCCCTCCGCATGCTCGACTCGATGACGGTGGACAATGCAATGGGAGGGATGTTCTACGCCTACACGCTGATGGGGACATATCTCCATTGCCGCTCGAGCCTCCCCGATTCGCTCCACCGGAAGATCAGACAGGCGTTCAAAGTCCGTACGATGTACCGGGGGGACACCGAAAATCACTTCGTCATGTACTACACCGGGATGTATCTTGCCGCCCAGACATGGCCCCACGAAGAGGGCACGCAATGGTTCAACGGGAGAAGCTCGGACGAAAACTTTCACGACGCGGAACAGTGGCTCCGCCGCTGGGCGATGACAACGGCGACGACCGGCCAGGGGGAATTCGACTCACCGACCTACATGGCGGTGTTCATCTCGCCGATGCTGGTCCTGTACGAATTCGCGGCCGATCCGGTGATGAAGCGGCGCGCGCAGATGATGCTTGACCTGCTGTTTGCGGATGTCGCGGTTGACCACCTGAAGGGGAACTATTGCGGGGGGCACAGCAGAGACTATCCGGAGGACATCATCAACCCCCTCGGCGCGCCGATGACGCGCGTGACATGGCTCTACTTCGGCGAGCCGTCGGAGGCGCGGTGGAATGACGCTCGGTTTCACCCCCGTTACCGGGGTTCCTGGGAGATGGTCTTCGGCGCTCTTGGGTCCTACCGTCTCCCTGAGGTCATCGAACGGATCGCACTCGATCGTCAGGCGCCCTACGTCCACCTGGAAACAAAACGGGTCAGGAACATCATCCGGTTCGGCGACACGACGAACCCTCCCGTGTACAAGTATCTCTACATGGCGCCGGGATATGCCCTCGGCTCCCTGCAGGGAGGAATCCTTCAGCCGATCCAGCAGCATACGTGGGACGTGACGTTCGTGTCCGAGAGACCGAACAACACGATCTTCACGCTCCATCCGTTCTCTTCCGGACGGGAACTCGCGATGTTTTTCCCCGAGGAGATAAAGTTTCTCGCCGGCGAAGTGGACCGCTACCACAAGGTCTACACGAGTCCCGAGAAGTGGAACTCAAGCTCGCCGTACGAACAGACGTTTCAGCGGAAAAACGCGCTCATCGTCCTGTACAACGTCGACTCTGCCGCGGTGCAGGGGCACGTTGACGGGTTCTTCCCCAAAACGCTCGATGAGCGTGTCACGGACCCGTCGGGGTGGATCGCGTGCAGATCGGGATCGACCTACGTCGGTTTCTTCCCGGCGAAGGAGTATGAGTGGATCGACGAGGAGATCGACTGGCGCTGGCGGAGCCACGAACTCAAAAACGGTGTGGTCGTGGAAGTCGGTTCGGAAGCGGAGGACGGGACGTTTTCAGGATTCCGTGGGGCTCTCGGGCGGTCGATTCCCCGGTTCGGTCTCAGCAAGGGAAAACCGCAGATCCAGTACACGACCCGCCGCGGCGACCGGCTGCTCTTCACGTTCGACGGCGACCGTTTGCTGAACGGGCGGAAGGTTGATGTCGCGTCCTACGGCCTCTTCCGCGGTCCGTTCCTCAACAGCAGGCTCCGGAGCGGCATCATCACGATGACGGCGGGGGGGATCACGCGGGTGCTGGATTTCAACAGACTGACTATCACGGAAAGGGGGAGCGATCGATGAATCGATCACTCGCAGTTCTTCTCCAAGCCGGAGTTTTCCTTGCGCTGGTGGTGACCGGCGCCGATGCGCAGCTCCCCCCCTCCTCCGGCGCAGGCCGCCTGTTTGTGAGTGTGTTTCTGGTCCGCGGCAGCGTCGCGGGGAGCGCGGCGGGGGGGTATGGTCTGTTCACGCAGACACTCGGGGATACGGTCTGGACCCGCGCGACGAAATCCAACGTGCTGGCATTCGGTCTCGGCTACTTCGACAACGGCCTCACCAGGCGCTACTACCTGGCTGCGGGGAACGGCGTGCATCGCTCGACCGACGGCGGGAAGAACTGGAGGATCCTGACTTCGTGGCGGACGGAGGAGATTCTCGGGGTCGTGCCGGATCCCGTGGATTCGGCGGTCATCTATGCCGCCACGCCCCTCGGGGTCTTCAAGACCACCGACGACGGCGACACGTGGGAACGAAAGATGAACGGCGTCAGCACATGGTTCATTCAGCGGATCGTGATGGACCGGCGCGACCGCCGGACGCTCTACGCCGCGACCGAAAAGGACCTTTACAGGACGACAGATGCAGGCGAGACCTGGAGTCCGATGGGAAGCGGGTGCGCGCCGATGCTGGCCGTCCTCCAGCATCCCGCGATGGATAGTGTCATAATCGTCGGCGGAGAGGATTCGGGGCTGCGGAGAACGACCGACGGCGGGAAGACCTGGTCGGCCGTCCGGGGTCTTGAGAAGGCAACCGTGTATACGTTCCGCGCGTCCCGGGATGGGTCTGACCTTTACACGGCGGGGTGGAAGACAGGACTGTGGCGGAGCACGGACGCGGGGGCGAGCTGGCAGCAGGTGTGGGCGCCGGAGGGGATCGATGCCGTCTACTCCCTCTTTGTGTACCCGGAGGACGCACGGCATATCCTGGTCGGAACTGTCGGCCACGGTATCTATGAGTCAACCGACCGGGGAGCCACCTGGCACTATGCGGGACTGAACGGCGGACAGGTGAAGCAGATCGAGCTCTACCCATAAATACATCCATCAGAAATCTTTATGCACCCGATGAATCACAGAAGGCTGATCGTGACGCTCTGCGCGGTGTTATGCGCCGCCTCGCAGGCGGGAGCGCAGCAATCGACAGTCTACGTGGCGGTTGTTGCGACGAAGCTGTTCGTCGTGGGGGCCGCAAATCCGCAGACGGGGATTTTCTTTCAACGACCCGGCGAGGATACAACCTGGCAACACACCGGGCCCAAAACCATCCGAGCCTTTGGCGTTGCGGTGCCTGCCGGTGCCAGGGGCCGGGTGGTCTACATTGCCGGTGGGAACGGGGTCCACAGGACCGGGGACGGGGGCGCACACTGGAAGATCACCACGGATTGGCCCGTCACGGAAGTGCTTGGCGTGACATGCGATCCGCGCGACACCAACACGGTCTATTGCGCGACACCGTACGGGGTCTACAAGACGACCGACGGATGCGCGTCGTGGCAGGAGAAAAATCGCGGACTTATCGCGCTTTTTACCTCCTGCATCATGGTGGACAACGCTACACCGGGACGGGTGTACGCCGCAACGGAAGACGGACTCTACGTCAGCACGGACGGTGCGGAACACTGGACGCGCTCCTCCCTGAGCGTGCCGCAGACACGCGTGATTGTCCAGCATCCGAAGGATCCCGCCGTGCTCATGGCCGGAACCGAAAACAACGGCATCTACGTTTCCCGCGACGGGGGGAAAGTCTGGACGCGGAGCGAGGCCGGCGTGGACCACCTCACGTTCTACGCGATCGCGTTCGATCCGGGGGATCCGGAGGTCGTGTATGCGGGGGGGTATATCACCGGTGTCTACAAATCCGCCGATGGCGGCCGGAGTTGGCGTCGGGTCAACGCCGGGTTGGAAAACCTGAACGTCCATGCCATTGCCGTCGACCCGGTCAACAGCCGCCGCGTGTACGCAGCGACGCTCTGGGGCGGCATCTATCGCACCGATGACGGTGGCGCATCCTGGAGGAGCGCAGGGTTGGCCGGCGCACAAATCTGGAACATCATCATTCACCCTTTCTGATCGGGATGGAATCATGAACCGAGTCGTCACTGCAATTATCGCACTGTCCTCCATTGTCCCCCTCGCCGCAGGTCAGACCGTCACCCGGGAGGAATATCTGAAGGGATTTGAACAACGGGGGGCGTACGTCGCGTCGGCCTACGATACGTCGCGCGGGGGAGGGTATTACGCCGCCGCGTCGCGATACGCGCACGACAGCGATGTGCGAATCGCCGACAGCATATTCGTGGCCTCCCTCAGGGAGCCGCGAGGGGATATGTTCTGGATGTTTCCCTGCATGGCCGCCTATCTGCACGGGAAGGACAAGATGTCCCCCTCAACGAAGGCGGTCGTCCGCAACGCATGGAAGACCTACGCCCCCTACCGGGGGGATACCGAGAACCACTGGGCGATGTATTATTCGACCCTCTTCCTGGCGGCCGAGCAGTGGCCGGGCCTTGCGGGGTCGGAATGGTATAACGGCAAGAGTTCCGACGAGAACCTGACCGATGCCAGGCACTACCTGCTTCACTGGATGACGGTCACCACAACGATCGGTCAGGGTGAATTCGATTCGCCCGACTATTTTCCCGAATACGCCATATCAATGTCGCTCCTGGCCGACTTCGCGCGGGACCCCGAGATGAAGAAACGGGGGGAGATGATGCTGGACTACATTCTGGCGGACTTTGCCACGGAGCACCTGGACGGTCAGTACCTCGGAGGGTTCAGCCGCATCTACCAGCCGGCGGTGTACAAGCCCCTTCTGTCGGGTGCTTCCGCCTACGCATATCTTTTCTTCGGCACGGGGGAGCCATCACAGTCGGGGTGGGTGCTGATACCCGCCCTCGGCAGCTACCGCATGCCGCAGATCATCTACGAGATCGCGACTGATCGTTCACAAGCGTACGTCGGACTCGAACGCAAGCGTGTACGGAACGTGATCCGCTTCGGGAAGGAAAAGAACCCCCCTGTGTACAAGTACACCTACGTGACAAAGGACTACGGCCTCGGCTCGCTTCAGGGGGGACTCCTGCAGCCGATCCAGCAGCACACGTGGGGGGTCCGCTACACCTACGGCCGACCCTACACGACGATCTTCGGACTGCACCCGTACTGGTCGAGCTTCGAGCTCGGCATGTTCTTCCCCGAGGAACTGAAGCCGCTGATCGCCGACGTCGTCGCATCCAAGAGCACCTATAACAACCCGGACAAGTGGACCGGGGGCTCCCCGTTCGAACGGACGTTTCAGCACAAGAACACTCTCCTGGTGCTCTACGACATCGAACCGGGGACCATGACCGAACACATCGACGGATTCTTCCCGCGCAACCTGCAGGAACGGGTCGTTGACAGGTCCGGCTGGATCCTCTGCAAGGCAGGTGACACCTACGTCGGGTGGTATCCGCTGCAGGAAGGGGAGTGGAGTGAAGAGCATGAAAACCCTGGGCAGGAAAAAAACACCATCGGGCGTCCCGAGCAGCCCGACCGGAGCAAGGAGACAGGCAACTGGCGGTTCCGGAGCCACAGGCTGCAGAACGGATACGTGATCGAAGTCCGTTCGAAGGACGAGGCGGGTTCGTTCCTGTCGTTCTGCGCGGGGCTCCGCACGCGCATCCCGAAAGCCGTGTTGAAGCACGGGGCGGTCACTGTGGAGTACGTGACGCTCGGGAAGGAGAGGATGAAATTCGTGTTCCCGGAAGGACGATGGCTCAACGGCAAGGTCGTCGATCTGACGAAGACCAAGCTCTTCGACGGTCCCTTTCTGAAGGCCGAAGTGGGGAGTCAGAAGCTGACCATGATGCACGGGGGGAAGAAACTGGTGCTGGATTTCACGAACATGACCGTGCAGGAATGAGATGAATCTTCCCGATCGTTCATCGCTGCGTGACCTTGACGTCATTGTCGCGGGGGTGTCCGTCGTCGATGTCATCGGCCGTCCCGTCAATCTGAAGAGTCCCCCGAAGCCCGGCGGATTCCAGCCTTTGGAGTCGATCACGATGACCACCGGCGGGAACGTGCCGAACGTGGGGATCGACCTGGCGAAACTCGGGTTTCGGGTCGGGGCGGTCAGCCGTGTTGGCAACGACAGCCTCGGAGGATTCCTCCGGAGCCGGATGGAGATGCTCGGGATCGTGCCGGGCGGGCTGGTCGTCGACGGTGGGAAGCAGACGGCAGCGACGATTGTCAATGTGGCCCCTGACGGGGAACGTACCTTCTTCCACGCAAGGGGATGCATGGAGAATTTCCGGGTGGAGGACGTGCTGGATCAAATGGACGTCGTACGCCGCGGGAGGCTCTTTGCCTTCGGCTATTACGGACTCCTCCCCGAATGCGAACGGGATCTGGGGCGCATGTTCCGCTCCATCCGGCAGAAGACGGGAATGCCGGTGATGCTCGATACCGCCGGAACCCCGGCGAGAGACGACGAGCTGCTGAAAACGATCCTTCCCTGGGTTGACTTCTTCCTTCCCAGCGAGAGCGAAGCGATGGTCGTGACAGGAGAGTCCTCGCCCGCGGCGATCGTCGAAGCGTGCAGGGACGCCGGCGCACGGGGGGTCGTGGGTGTGAAGCTCGGTGCGGACGGGTGCTATATGTCGTGGCAGGGAAAGGCGCGGCGCGTCCCTGCGAGAAAGGTGCGCAGGGTCGTCGACGCGACCGGTGCCGGCGACGCGTTTGTCGCCGGATTTATCGCCGGGATCCTCAATGGCATGGATCCCTTTGCCGCGGCCCGTCTCGGCAATGATGTCGCCGCATCGAGCCTCGGGGCCGTCGGGGCCTCGACGGCGATTCACCCCCTGTCGCACTACCGGAAGAAATGAAACCGACCTATCATATCGTCTCCCATTCGCACTGGGACCGGGAATGGTACAAGAGCTTCGAGCAGTTCCGGGCCATGCTGGTCAATATGGTCGATGATCTGCTCGACCTGCTGAAACGCGAGCGGGAGTTCCACACCTTCACCCTCGACGGCCAGACCATCGTGATCGAGGATTATCTCGACGTGCGGCCGGAACGGCACGAGGAGCTCCGCAGAATGATCGCGGGGGGGAGGATCGTGACGGGACCCTGGTATGTCCTCCCCGATGAGTTCCTGGTCAGTGCGGAAGCCACCGTCCGGAATCTCCTGGTCGGCACCCGCGCGGCCCGTGCGCTCGGCGGAACCATGAACGTAGGATACATCCCCGATTCGTTCGGGCACATTGCGATGATGCCGGCGATCCTGAAGGGATTCGGCATCGAGACCGCGCTCGTGTACAGGGGGTTCGGCGGTGAACCGGGGCAGACGACCTCAGAGTACTGGTGGACGTCTCCCGACGGTTCCCGGGTCCTGCTCCTCCACCTCTTCCGCCACGGTTACAGCGCAGGGTATTTCCATCAGGAATCGGACAAACAGATTCTGGAGAGGTTCGCCGGCCTGAAGGCCGAGCTTGACGCGCGGGCGACAACCTCGCACCGGATGCTGATGAACGGCGGTGACCATCACTGGCCCGATCCGACACTCCCCGCGACGCTCGCACTGCTCCGCGGAAATTTCGACGCGCGCTTCGAGCACAGCACCGTCCAGCGCTACGCCGAGGCGGTGCGACGCGAGGTGAAGGAAATTCCGGAGGTGCAGGGAGAGCTCCGGTTCGGCTACCGGCACGCATTTGCCGTGCTCGGCGGCGTCTCCTCCAGCAGGATCTATCTGAAACAGGCAAACTGGAAGATGCAGAACCTCCTCCAGCGTTACGCGGAGCCGTTGAACGCGTTCGCCTCCGCATGCGGCATGCGATCACAGATGCCGTTGCTCCACCGGGCCTGGAAAACATTGCTGCAGAACCATCCCCATGACAGCATCTGCGGTTGCAGTATCGACTCCGTCCATCGAGAGATGATGACCCGTTTCAAGGCCGTGGACGAGATCGGCGGGTCGATCACCGGCTTCTGCTTCGACCATCTTGTCCCGGAGGACGATCGGGCCACCAAAGACGACCGGGCTCTGTTTTTCTTCAACCCTTCCCCTTTCCCGCGGACGGACATTGTCGAGGCAGAACTCAAATTCTATCTCCAGGACATCGTCGTCGGACTCAATCCGGACGTCACGGTGGCTCCCCCCCGTGCCCCCGTGAAAGGTTTCGCCCTGGTGGATGCAGGGGGAAACGATGTGCCGTCTCAGATCCTGCGGAGGAGCCAGGGCTACGATATCACCTACTCCAGGTACAATTATCCGGCGCAGACATACGCCGACACATTCTCCCTGCTTGTCGATGTCCGCGACCTTCCCCCCGTGGGGATCGCGGGGCTCCGCGTGGAGCGACGGTCGGCATTCCCGAGATTCAACGACCGGGTGAGATCGGGCAAGAACTATCTCGAGAACGACTACCTCCGTGTGGAGGCCAACGCCCGGGGGGAAGTGACGGTGAAAGACAAGGTCAACGGCAACACATTCAAAGGTCTCAACGCCTTCGAGGATACGGGCGACGTCGGCGATGAGTACAACTATTCCTATCCGAAGAAAGATCTCCGGGTCACGTCCAGGAGCGGGAAGGCCAGAGTGACCCGTATTGAAAAGGGGCCGCTGCGCGCGTCGCTCCGCGTCGGCCATGCAATGCGCGTGCCCGCCGCCGCCTCGCCCGAGCGCAGCTCGCGGAGTATCCGGAAGGTGACGCTCGCCGTGACCACGACAGTATCGCTCACACCCTATTCCCGTGCCGTTGAGTTCGAAACACGGGTGGATAACCGGGCAGACGACCACCGCTTCAGGGTACTTTTCCCGTCCGGTGTCCGCACCGGCCGGGTCAATGTCGATTCCCAGTTCTGCATCATCGAACGGGAGCAGAAGGAATACGACGTCCGCCGGTTCACCATCGAGCATCCCGCAAAGGTGGCTCCGATGCAGCGGCACGTGACGGTGAAGGGGAACGGCCGCGCGCTTACGCTTTTCTCCTACGGGATGCCCGAGTATGAGCTTCTGCGCGACGGAGAAGGGACGATCGCGCTGACCCTGCTGCGCTGTGTGGGGTTGCTCGCCGGCGATGACCTGATTACCCGTCCGGGGGGGAAGGCCGGATGGCATAATGAGACGCCGGAGGCACAATGTCCGGGGGTCCATACCTTCCGCTACGCCCTGTTCCCGCACCGGCCT
>Ga0315276_10001035_pt1 | contig 24676 bp, 26 predicted proteins | sample YL17G05_0_MG_FD_204542 | JGI IMG/M metagenome (GOLD analysis project Ga0315276, IMG submission 204542) | Sediment microbial communities from Yellowstone Lake, YNP, Wyoming, USA - YL17G05_0 | ecosystem: Environmental > Aquatic > Freshwater > Lake > Sediment | place: USA: Wyoming | collected... | reverse complement strand
GATGTCCTTGCCTTGGCGCTGCAAGGCGCCGACTTCGGCAAGTACCACGAAAGCGTTTTCGGTACCGAGCTCATTGGCTCGGCGGGAAATGGCGGGCATGAACTGCTCTCCTCGGGAATCAAAAAACGGGCTTCGCCGGGTGGCTTGCTCGCTTACAAGAATCTAATAGTTTGGCGCCTTATATCACGGCCCTATACACAGGGTCAATGCACAAGCCCGCCGTTCATGGCGACTTGGTCTTTGCGCTTATGCCGTCCCAAGCCGGATCGAGGAACCGAAAGAGGGTCGGACTTGGCATGTTGCATAAAATACGCGTAGATTCTGGCTTACTTTCGCATTCTTCTCTGGTTGAGAAAGCGGTATAGCTTTCGGCAAGTCGCCTCGATGGCGTTCTGTGGCGACCCGGTCATCGAGCAGTTCGAGCAAATCGGCGCGTTCGCGCAGGCATACGCAGATTGGGTCCGGCTTGACATGTTGCGTATTGGCTGGTTCTCTGTAGAATTGACTGATGGCTCGCAAATCCCGTCTGCACGTCCCCGGCGGTCTGTACCACGTCTGCCTTCGCGGCAACGCCGGGCAGGACGTGTTTTTCACCGCCGGCGATCGCAGGTATTTCTATGAACTGCTCGCCGAAGGCGTTGCCCGCTTCGGCTACCGGGTGCACGCTTTCTGCCTGATGAGCAATCACATCCACCTCGCCTTGCAGGTGAGCGATCGTGAACTCTCCGTGGGCATGCAGAACCTGTCGTTTCGCTATACCCGCTATCTCAATACCCGGCTCAAGCGGGGGGGCCATGTGTTCCAGGGACGCTTCAAGGCTTTCCTGGTCGATCAGGGCCGCTACGGCTTGGCGCTGGTGCGCTATCTGCATTTGAACCCGGTGCGCTCGCGCATGGTCAGGCAACCCGGCGCCTACGCCTGGAGCAGTCAGCGCGCCTACCTTGGCGAGGAAGCCTTGCCCTGGCTGACGACCGATTGGGTGCTGGGGCAGTTCGGCAAGCGCCTTGGCGTGGCCCGGCAGCGCTTTGCGGCCTTTGTCGAGGCCGGCATCGGCGAGGGACATTCGCAGGTGTTCTACGGCGGGCAGGCCGACACCCGAGTGGTGGGCGAGGAAGACTTCGTCAACAAGGTGCTTCCCAGGCGGGAAGCAAAGATTAAAGCCCCAGCGCTCAAACAGATCGTGGCCTACGTGTGCAACGGTTACGGGCTGAGCGAAACGGCGCTCAGGGCGCCCGGCAAAGGCCGGCAGGCGGCGCAGGCGCGCGCATTGATCGGTTGGCTGTCCGTCCAAAGCAAGGCCGCCACCCTGACCAGGGTCGCCACTCACTTTCATCGCGAGCCCTCAACGCTCAGTCACGCCGTAGCCGCTCTGGAAGAACGTTCGCGAAACTCGGAAAGCTTTGCCAACGGTCTCAAGAAGCATCTTAATACATTATCACAAGCCTGACCCAGTTCTTCCCGCATAGCGCGATTCGAATTCGGCCAGCGGCAGGATGGCATGGCCGGACGCACCTTGCTCGAAGAAGGCCTCGCGGCCTTCTTCGATGCGCAATACAAAGGCGAGCCGCTGGACCGGTGCCTCCCGGGTCCAGGGAGGTAAGACGTGCGCGGTCGACACCGGGACCATACTAATGCGGCTCGCTTAAAACCGGAGCAAGCAGAACAAAACAAGCGCTGTGAGTGACTTCAGCCTCGCGGCCGGCAGCGCTTTCCCGCCCGCGCGAAAGCCCAGCAATGCGGCTGCGCGCGCGACGGACTCTAAATCGTAATGCGGCGAAAGCTGGCCTGTGACCAGCTTCCCGTCAAAAGGAATGCGAAAGATCTGGCCGAGCGCGCACAGCAACCAGACCAGCGCGTCACGGTCGAGCGCACGATTCCGCGCCCGCCTTCCCTGTTGCTGCAGCCCTCCCGCGGTCAGCGGCTGCACCGCTTGCGGACCCAATTGCAGATTCCTTTTTCGACTTCATCTTCAGTTTCTTTTTTTGTGACAAGCGCCTGTGCCTGCGTCTGAGCTTGAACTTTCTACTGGATTGAGAATGTTTGTCAAATCTCCCAAATGATAGATTCGACGCGAGGCAGCATAACGCGCTCAATTGAAATGATTTTTGCAGTAGCCCGTGCCGATGCATGGGCGCCGCTGGGCGGTATTCGAGCGCACGCGTTTGCCATTAGCTAATAACAAAAATACTTAAGTGCCGTGACGGCGTGACGGTCGAGACGGTCGTGTCGGCGTGAGGTTCGTGACGACGTGAGCGGGAAGCAGTGAACAGTGAGCGGTAAGTGGCTGACTACGAACGGCACGTGCGACCTCAACAAGCACCAGCCGATCTTGTAGTCGGAGGCCGATAAAAAAAGGCGGCCTGCAGGCCGCCGTTCCTGTTTGCCGCTTCTTCTCTCAGGCGACCGTGATCTGCTTCGAAAGATAAACGTCCTGGATCGCGTTGAGGACCGCGATGCCCTCCTTCATCGGCCGCTGGAAAGCCTTGCGCCCGGAGATGAGTCCCATGCCGCCGGCGCGCTTGTTGATGACCGCCGTGCGCACGGCCTCGGCTAAATCGTTCTCGCCCGACGCGCCGCCGGAATTGATGAGTCCGGCGCGGCCCATATAGCAGTTGGCAACCTGGTAACGCGTGAGGTCGATCGGATGATCGGTGGTGAGCTCAGTGTACATGCGCTTGTCGACCTTGCCGTACGGGTTTTCCTTGCTGCTGATGGCGTTGTAGCCGCCGTTGTTCTCGGGAAGTTTCTGCTTGATGATGTCCGCCTGGATGGTGACGCCGAGGTGATTGGCCTGGCCGGTCAGGTCGGCGGAGACGTGATAGTCCTTGTCGCTCTTGAAGGCCGGGTTGCGCAAATAACACCAGAGCACGGTCGCCATCCCCATTTCATGCGCGATGCCGAAGGCCTTCGATACTTCGACGATCTGCCGCGCGGATTCCGCCGAGCCGAAGTAGATGGTGGCGCCGACCGCTACCGCTCCCATGTCGCGCGCCTGCCTGATGCTGGCGAACAGGATCTGGTCATACTTGTTGGGATAGGTCAGGAATTCGTTGTGGTTGACCTTGAGCAGGAACGGAATCCGGTGCGCGTATTTGCGCGAGCAGGAACCCAGCACGCCGAGAGTCGAGGCCACCGCATTGCAGCCGCCCTCGATGGCGAGCTTGACGATGTTTTCCGGATCGAAATAAGCTGGATTCTTGGCAAACGATGCGCCGGCGGAGTGCTCGATGCCCTGGTCCACGGGCAGGATGGACAGGTAGCCGGTGCCGCCCAGCCGGCCGTGGTCGAACATCTGCTGCAGGCTGCGAATCACCGGTGGAGTGCGGTCCGACGGGGTCAGCACGCGCTCGACGAAATCCGGCCCCGGCAGGTGCAGCATTTCCTTCGGCACACCCTTGCAGACGTGGTTCAGCAACTTGTCGGCATCGGCGCCGAGCAGTTTGACGATATCGGTTTCGACGGCATTTTTGACGGCGGCGACGACTGACATGATGGCGTTCTCCTTGATACTGGTGGCGGTATTATCCTCCAGCCCGGGTGCGGGTGCTAAGCGTCCCCTATAATGGCCCGATCCGGTCCGAAAAACCAAGAACGCATGATGTATTCCCTGGGTGAGAGAAAAGTCGTTACGCGCGGCGATTACTGGATCGCGGACAACGCGACGGTCATCGGTTCCGTGATTTTGGAGCACAACGTCAGCATCTGGTTCAACACCGTGGTGCGCGGGGACAACGACCTGATCAGCATCGGCGACGGATCGAACGTGCAGGATGGCAGCGTGCTGCATACCGACGAGGGCGTGCGGCTGACCCTCGGCAGGAACGTGTCCATCGGCCACCAGGCGGCGCTGCACGGCTGCAGCATCGGCGAAGGCAGCCTGGTCGGCATCAAGTCGACGATCCTGAACCACGCCAGGATAGGCAAGCACTGCCTGATCGGCGCGCATGCGCTGATCACCGAAGGCAAGGAGATTCCGGATCGCTCGCTGGTGATGGGCTCGCCGGGGAAAGTCGTGCGGCAACTGACCGACGAGGAAGTGGCAGGGCTGCTGGAAAACGCTCTGCACTATGTGAAGAACTTCCAGCGCTTCCGGCTGGATTTGAAGCTTCAGCAGGGTTGACTGTGTCCGCGCCCACGCCCGTTCCGGCACAACAAATGATGAAGTTCGGATTCAAGATCCGCACGCGCAACGGCCTGCCGGTGGACAACCTCGTCGTCCATGCCCGCGACCAGGTGCAAGCCGAGCGCAAGATTGCCCAGATGTACATGCACTGCGAAATCATCGAGGGCAAACAGCTCACCTCGCCGCTGCGGGAAGAAGGCGGCGACCTCGAACGCATCATCTCGCTCATTTCCAGACAGGCGGATGACGAAAAGCCGTAACGATCGTGACGGCGTGACGGCGTGACGATCGTGACGGTCGTGACGGCGTGACGGCGTGACGATCGTGACGGCGTGGAAGAAACCGGCAGAGAAACAACTTAGAGTACTTACACCGTCACGACCGTCACGATCGTCACGCCGTCACGACTTGTTTTTCGCACCGTTCGATAAAACCGGCATTCACCAGTTCGTCGAGCAGCGCCTCGTAGTCCTTCGCGCCGCGGCTGTCCGGCGAATGCGTAAACACATCCTTCTTTGTCGCCGGGCTCTCGGCAACGCTCACATTCTCCGCGATCCGGGTGTTGCAGACTTCGTCGCCGAGGCGCGCCTTGAGCTCATTGTAGATCTCGTGCGACATCCTGCGGCGGCCGTCGAAGCGCGTCATCACGTAGCGCCGAAACAGGCGTTTTCTCAGCACATGCTCCAGCGCCTTCAATGTCCTCTCGACCTGGAGCACGCTATGCACCGCCAGATAGTCGGCGGAGACCGGGATCAGCACGCGGTCCGACGCGAATATCGCGCTCAGGCTGAGCACCCCCAGCATCGGGCAGCAGTCCAGCACGATGGGCCGGCCGGTATTGAGGTTTTCCTTGATGATGCCGACGTTGAGCCGGTTGAGGATGTTGGGGCCTTTGCCGAATTGCGTATCGATCTTCGACAGCTCGAGGTGCGCGGGGATCACCAGCCAGCCGCCGGCCGCGGGGCGGATCAACTGCGCCAGCGGCTTGCTGCTTTCATAAAAGCCGAACACCGAATCATCGGCATTGCCGACGCTGCTGCCGCATATATAGGAAAGATGGGCCTGCGGATCGAGGTCGATCGACAACGGGTTATAGCCCCGCCGCGCGAGCGCCGCCGTGAGGTTCAGTGAAGTGGTGGTCTTGCCGACCCCGCCCTTCTGATTGAAAACCGCGATCTTGGCCATGGACTAGCGGCCGCCAACAAGCCGGATTCGCTTATGGAATGGCATCAAGATACTTATACAATCAGCTGTGTGTCAAAGTTATTCGACAACGTCGCAGACCTCGTCGGCATGAGCATCGGCGGCGGCATTCAAACCTGCATGCCAAGCCGGGCGACTGGGTTGTCTTATCGTCACCGCAGCCGCAGAACCCGAATGCACATTGCGTTTCGGATGCCAACCTTGCGTCGCGAAAGTAGGCCACACCGACAGGCATGTGCGCAAGAGCCACGCTTGCGCGCAAGCAACCGTCGCGGCTGTGATAAAGTTCGCGCCTCCGCTTTGCGCACTGCGTCATGCGCCCATGTCACGCCATCCGCCGACGTGCGGTGTGCTCCAAGATACTGAATGAGCATCGATTCCTTCCTCACTGCGCTCGATCGCATGGGGTTGCTTCAGCCCGGCGAATTCCCCGCCATTACGCCGCTCAGTGGCGGCGTATCCTCGGACATTGTACGTGTAGACCTCGCGAGCGGCCCGATCTGCATCAAGCGCGCGCTGCCCAAGCTGAAAGTCCAGGCGCACTGGCAGGCGCCGGTCGAGCGCAACCAATACGAGATCGAATGGATGCGAGTCGCGGCGGGCATCGACGCCCAGGCGGTGCCGAAGGTGCTGGGCGAAGACCGCGAAACCGGCATGTTCGCGATGGAATTCCTCGACGAGAACCGCTATCCGGTATGGAAGATGCAGTTGCGCGACGGTGAAATCTCCCTCGACATGGCGCGTGAGGTCGGGCGGCGCATCGCGGCGATCCACGCCCGCACGGCGGGCCACATCGGGATCGCCGCGAAATTCTCCACCGATCACATTTTTTTTCCGATCAGGCTCGAGCCTTATCTTTCCGCCACGGCGAAAAAGCATCCCGATTGCGCCGCGCGGCTGGAGAGCCTGGTGCGCGTCACCGGCGCGACGAAGAAGGCGCTGGTGCACGGGGATGTCAGCCCGAAGAACATTCTGGCGGGACCGAACGGGCCGGTATTTCTCGACGCCGAATGCGCGTGGTACGGCGATCCGGCGTTCGATCTCGCGTTCTGCCTGAATCATCTGCTGCTGAAATGCGTGTGGCGGCCGCAGTGGCAGGCACGCTACCTCGAGAGCTTCGACGCGCTGGCCGCCAGCTATCTTGCGAGCGTCACCTGGGAAGCCCGCGCCGACATCGAAGAACGCACGGCGCATTTGCTCCCCGGGTTGTTTCTGGGCCGCGTCGACGGCAAGTCACCGGTGGAATACATCACCACCGACGCGAACCGCGACCAGGTACGACGCGTCGCGCGCGCGCTGCTGCTCGATCCGGTGGACAGTCTTGCCGGCGTGCGTACCGCGTGGCGCAGCGAGCTCTCCAGAGCATGACCACGATGACACCCAACGCATCATGACCGACACCACCATCACCAGAGTTCATGGCCGCCGCGTGTGGGATTCACGCGGCCGGCCCACGGTCGAAGTCGAGGTGCATGTCGCCGGCGGTGCGGTCGGCCGGGCCATCGCACCGGCAGGGGCATCGCGAGGATCGAACGAAGCCGTGGATCTGCGCGACGGGGGCCAAACGTTTGGCGGCATGGGGGTGTCGAAAGCAGTGGCGCACGTCAACAACGAGATCTCACGCCGGCTGCTGGGGCGCAATGCCTTGCGGCAGGCTGAAATCGACAACGAGCTGATCGTGTGCGATGGCACGCCGAACAAATCCAGACTCGGCGGCAACGCCATGATCGCGACCTCGATGGCCGTTCTGCACGCCGCCGCGGGCGCGCATCGGATGCCTCTGTACGCCTACCTGGCGCAGGGCAAAAGCATTCGCATGCCTCTGCCCGAAATTCAGATCTTCGGCGGCGGCGCGCACGCGGGACGCCGCGTCGACATCCAGGACTTCATGGTCATGGTGCTGAGCGCGCACAGCTTCAGCGACGCCGCCGCGATGACCGCCGAGATCTATCGCGCTGCGGGCGAGTTAATGAAAGAATCCGGCAAGCTGCAAGGCGTCGCCGACGAAGGCGGATTCTGGCCGGCGTTCGATTCGAACGAAGACGCGCTCACCATGTTGATGCGCGCGATCGAACGCGCGGGCTATCGTCCCGGCGAAGAAGTCGGCATCTCGCTCGACGTTGCCGCATCGGAGTTCGGCCGCGGGGGCCGCTATCGGCTCGGACTGGAAAGCCGCGAACTCGACAGCGACGGCTTGTGCGCATTGCTGCTCGGCTGGCTGGAGCGCTATCCGATCGTGTCGATCGAAGACCCGCTCGCCGAAGACGACGCAGAAGGCATGAAGAAATTCACCGCGGCGGCCGGCAAGAAAGTACAGATCATCGGTGACGATTTTCTGGTGACCAATGCCGCGCGCGTGAAGGATGCGGCGGCGTCCGGCGCCTGCAATGCCGTTCTCATCAAACCCAACCAGGCCGGCACCGTGACCGAAACGAAGGCCGCGCTGGACGCCGGAAAGCGTGCCGGCTGGGGGACCATCGTCTCCGCGCGCTCGGGCGAAACCGAAGACGTCACCATCGTGCACCTCGCCGCGGGCTGGGATGCGGGCCAACTCAAGGTCGGCTCCTTCGCGCGCTCGGAACGCATGGCCAAGTGGAACGAAGCGTTGCGCATCGAGGAAGCGCTCGGCGCGAGCGGGCTATTCGCCGGGCGGTCGGTGCTGCCTTCATGGCGATAAAGGATAAACCTTGAACCACGGAGGACACGGAGGACACGGAGGAAAACGGAGAGAATGGAAATATCGATTTTTTGCCGGGTTGCAGGACAGTAACCATGTTGCAGTCATGCCTCTTATCCGTGCAATCACGGAAAAACCCATGATTTCGCCATTTCATGCATTGCTTTTCCTCCGTGTCCTCCGTGTCCTCCGTGGTTCGTGTTTGATTTCCGATTTAGATGACTACCAGGGACTGACATGACTCGACCGACACCGGAGCCGCGCGATGGCTACCGCCACTTCCAGGCCATTCCCACGCGCTGGGCGGACAACGATATCTATGGCCACGTGAACAATGTCGTCTACTACAGTTACTTCGACACCGTGGTGAATCAGTATCTGATCGAGCAGGGCGCGCTGGACCTGGTGAGGAGCACGGTGATCGGCCTGGTGGTGGAAACCCAATGCGAATACTTCGCCCCGCTCAGTTTTCCGGACGTGGTCCATGCCGGTCTGCGGGTCGCCAGGGTGGGCAACAGCAGCGTGCGCTACGAAATCGGATTATTCCGAAACGAGGAGAACTCAGCCTCGGCGCAGGGCTATTTCGTCCATGTGTACGTGGACCGCGCCTCGCGCCGCGCGACTGCGGTGCCCGCCGACATGCGCGCTGCGCTGGAAAAACTTCTGGCCTAAAGAGAACCTCGACGCGAAGGACGCGAATACCCTCGCGAAGCGTGGAGTACCCTTTTAGGGCGCAAAGGAAACCAAGGGAAAAAAGATCGGCGGAACCATCCGATGAGTTGTAGTGGTCGCAACATGATTTGACGGCCAGTGTCAGTTTTGGCAATCGCCGCCGGCCGCTTTCGACCGAAAGCAGGCATTCACCTGTCGGCATCGAACACGCCCTAGAGCGCAGATTCTCCAGTCCCTCCGTGGTGTGCGTAGTGGGAGCAGAGAGTCTCGCCCCCCCACGTCCAACTAGTACCAAGGCGATCCCTACGACATAGGGCTAAGACCCCGGGTTGGCGCACGCGGGTAAACAAATGGCGTGTAGGGGCAGGCGTCGGGCAGGCAATTCCCGTATCGTCCTCCCGACACCAACAAAGGAGCCAAGGCAGTTTAATCTGTCGACCGGGAGAATCACCATGAAACCCGAACACAGCTGGGCAGAAACAATCTGCGGCTGCGCACTCGGCGCAGCGATCATCACCATGCTGGCCGTCATGGTGACGAACGCGCATGCCGCCAAAGGTGGCGGCATCGATGACAGCATGACAGCGGTCGCGCTGGTAGTGCTGGTTGGCGCGGTGGTCGCGATCGGGTGCCTGTGGTGGTGGGTGGCCACCATGGTCAATGCCGCCAGGCACAGCAAATGGGTATGGGCCATCATGGTCTTCCTGGTGCCGCCCCTGTGCGTGCTCTATTCCCTATTTGCCTGGGAGCGCACACCACGCCGGGCGGCGATGTCGGATCGGGTTGAGCCGCGCTGGTAAGGAGATCACATCATGACGCAATACATCATCATCGGTCTCACAATGCTGGCCTTGATCCTGACGATGCCAGCGCACGCGGCTGAGAAGCCCACCACCCGTCACGTCGGCGTTTGCGTTGTGTATCTCGGCGTGGCTGGCACGGACAAAGCCATCACCGATGAAGTGTGGCGCCTGGCCGGTAGCAACATACATCAGGCTCGCGCTTTTGCGGAACTCTGGAAGCTCGGGTACGACGACGCGCAGGGTGATATGCGCACGAGTTACCTGATCGAAGGCGAACAGGCCTGCCGGGTGCTTGGCATGCCGGATTCCATGTTGCTGCCAATACGTAGCAAGGTGAACCCGGCTGTTCAGACAAAGCAGGGCCCATCCACAGGCATCCCGCTGCGACGCTCACCGGGCATTCCTGACTTAAGCGGTTACGACTTCGAGACGAGGCACTCAATTGAACTTGCCTGCATTTCAGAAAATGGGAAAGGACCTGTCGCCTATGGAGCATGCCTGAATCAGCAGATCGCATCGCTGCAACGCTCACCGGGCATTCCTGACTTAAGCGGTTACGACTTCGAGACGAGGCACTCAATTGAACTTGCCTGCATTTCAGAAAATGGGAAAGGACCTGTCGCCTATGGGCGGTGTTTGCGCAAGCATGTAGAAAGCCTTAGTAGTACTCTCCCAAAGTCGCACTGAACCGCACCGCTTAGTCTTATTTGAAATGTCCGCTTTTGGCCGCGAGCCGCCTGATCATTGACGGTCCCAGTTCGACCCCTTGCCGACATTGCTGGTGAATGGAAGCGGTCATTCACCAATGCGCACGGAACTGTCACGGTTCGCCCGGAATGGAAAACGGGCGCCGAGGCACCCGTCAAAGGGGTTTTGGTACCGCGATCAGGGTTGCAGCTCGATTTCGCCGGGCCGCCATGTCTTGTTGAACCACGGCTCCAGCGGACCGTACAGGCGAAGGATCATGAACCAGCCTTTGCCTGGAATCGTTTGCACCCAGTTGTTCTCCATTCCCATCGGTGCCTTGGGTCCGAAGTAGACATCCACCGAGCCGTCCGCATTGACCTTGACCCCCTTGTTCTGGCTACTGACACTCGGGGCCTTCTGGTCGGTCTGCACCATCGAGCGGGTCTGGTTGTCGTAGACGATGACCGACCAGAAATCCTTGACCGGGATGTTCGGCGGCAGGCGCAGCTTGTAGGTCTTGCCGCCATCAAAGGGATTGCCCTTCGCATCCTGCACTGACCAGGGGTATTGCGATCCCCGGCCCACCATCTTCTCCTCCATCGCAGGCGTGACGCCGGTGGCAAAGTAATAGTAGAAGGCCGCACCATCGAGGTTGCTGACACCGGGCGCCACCTCGAACTTGTAGCCGCCGAAAAACGGCAGGCGCCACGCACTGTCCGGATAGAAATACGCCTGCTTCGAACGTATCTTGAAGGCGATGGCCCGCGCAGTCACGGCGCCGATATTCGCGGCGTCGGTCAAGATCTTCTTCATCCGCTCATCGGGATTGAAGGGCTGGCCCTTGACGATGCCGATCGAGGCAAACAGGCCCAACGTGGTGGGATCGGAACCCTGCGCCGGCTCCTCCTGGATGACCTGGTTCAACAGGCTCCAGAACGAATAGTCTCCCGGTGCGACGAAGTTCGATGGAATCCCCGAGGCATTGACGAATTTCATGGGCGGCGGGTTCGCGGCGTCGGCCAGGCGATAGATCCGCAGGTTCTTCTTGACCGAGTCAACGCCGGGTCGGGTTGACCCGTCCACAAGGAAGGCGCGAAATACGAGCCAGCTGCCGAAGGTACTTGGCCGCACGACGTTATACCCCGGCGGGATGTCGCCCTTGAATCCAGGCGGCAGCAGGAGGTACTTGCCGCCCTCGCCCCTGTCGGCTCCGGTGATGCCAACGTCGGCCACCCACTTGTACCAGAAGTCGTTGACGAGCCCCAGCACCTTGGGCGGAATCTCGGCCACCAACGGTCCCTTGCTGGTGTCGACCCAGATGAAGTTGTACATCGTGTTGTCGTTCGCCGTCAGCTCTACGGTTCTCGGATCGACCAGATCTTCCCAGATCACGTCGGTCTGGTTATCGGGCCCGAACTTGCGGATTGAATCGCGCATGCCCGCCTGGTTGACGATGGGAATCGCCAGCAGATAGGCCTGCAGCGCCCGCGAACGGTCCAGGTTGTCGTAGATCTTGCCGACGGTATCGGCGGACGGGTAACCATAGTCCAAGTTCAAGGTCCCGATCGAGGACTCGATCTTGTCAGGCACGGCGACACCCGGAGCGAAAGGCGTTGTCATCTTGAAGCTCTGGGCCGAAGCCATAGTGGTTATGGCGACAGCGACAAACGCGCCGAGCAGTGCTTGTTTCATCATCTTCAGACCCCTTCGCTTTTAAATTGTGTGCGCCGGATGCTTCAGCCGCTGCACAGAATGTGGGCGGGCCAAATGGGCAATCGTGGGCGCGAAATTCTACCCGAAATGCGCTGCAGCGAGCCCGGACCGTCGTTCCCGAGAAAAGGTGTCGCTACCACATGCAACGCAGTTTACGATGGCAATTCGACGGTTACGCCAACGAACTATTCATAACTGGGGACTATGCATAATGGCCGGAAGCGCCCTTCGACCGAAGGCGCGATGTGACCCTTGCCAGTCGGACGAGGACCCTGAAAGCGCACCCCCAACTCAACGCTCCCGCTAGCCCCAGTGTTGAGCCGCCTTTCAGGCGGGGTAGTTCTGGTACCCCTGCATACTCTTCAAAGGCAATTGCTCTGGGTGTTCGAAATGCCCCTTTCCGGGAACGAAATTGACCTCCAACCGAATTCCTTCGGGATCCTCGAAAAGCACCGAGTAATAGCCAGGCGCCCAAGGCCCATCCTCGGGCGCGTGAACGACCTTCACCTCGTGTTCGACGAGAAACCCATGCAGGGCGTCGATGTCCTCCCTTGACCGAGCGCGGAAGCAAATGTGATGGAGGCCAATGCGCCGCTGATCGAACGCGTAGGTTCTGTTCTCTTCGGATGAGCGAATAATACCGACGGCCGTTCTTCCACCGATCATGTAGAGAAAATTGGGCGCCTTCACAACCGCTTTCATTCCCATAAAGCCCAGGACCTTTTCGTAGAAGGGTGTGGCTCGCTGCAGATCATTAACCGTGAGTTGAATGTGAGCGATTCCGTTGATCTCCATCTTTGGGCACCTTCGTCTAGAACAATCGAGGACTATAAAGGGTCCCCAGAGGGGTTCCCACAAGAGGGATTCCCACAAGGGGATACCGATCTAACCTGGATAATTCACGAACCCCGAATGATTGCTGACACACCGTCGGTTACTTTCATAGTATTCATGAATAATGCAGGCTAAAAGGGTACTCCGGACTTCGCCAGGGTATTCGACCATAACCGGCGTTGCCATAACCGAGCTGACGCCCATAACTCCGACGTGCTAAAAGGGTGCCGCTCACGGCATACCGGGCTACGCGCATAACTCCGACGTGCCAGGCACGTAGGGTATACGCACGTAGCGTATTTGCGTCGAGGTTCAGTCTCTTTACTCGAGATCGTCGAATTCGTGGCCGTAGCGCACCATGCCTGAAACCCCGGCGAATGCGCCGGGCTCGAGTTCGATCGCCATGAAAGCATTGCCGCCTTCGGGGAACGGACACTTCAGCCCGTAGCGCGCAAAGTAGACCGGATCGCCAAGCACCAGCACGCGCGAGTGCTGTTCCGACCGGCAGCGTCCCAGTCCCGCGCTCACGAGCGCGCTGCCGAACCCGAGACGCTGAAACGCGGGCACCACCGCAAGCGGCGCCAACGCCAGCGCGCTCACCTCGCCTCCCTCAGAACTCGCCACAATCTTCGAGAACACAACGTGTCCAAAAATGCGGTCATTTTCTTCGGCCACGAGCGCCGTTGCAATTTTTCCGGCTGCGCGCAAACGATCGACCAATCGCGCTTGCGCATCGCGGCCAAACGAAGCCAGCGGAAGTGCGTGAACCGGTTCGAAATCGCCGGACCGTTCCGGCCGGATCAGAGGCATGAACTTAGAGTCCTGTTCCGCTGATTCACTAACCGCCCGGCCCGCCGCCGTTGACGAACACGATCTGCCCGGTCATGTAGCTGGCGGCATCGGAAACCAGGAAAGCCACGGCTTCGGCGATTTCCTTCGGCTCGCCCTTGCGCCCGAGAGGGATCGATTTGATGAATGCATCGGCGCGCTCGGGACCGATCTTGACCATCGTTTCCTCCAGCATGTCGGTCCGGATCGGGCCGGGGGCAACCGCATTCACGCGGATGCCATTGCGGCCCTCTTCCTTCGACAGGATGCGGGTCAGGGCTTCGACCCCGACTTTCGAAACGGTATAGACACAGCTCCGCGCCGCAAAGCGGCTGGTGATATTGGACGACAGGTTGACGATGTTGCCACCCTTGCGGGCGCGCATGTGCGGCAGCACGGCCTGGACCATGTGGAACGTTCCGTACAGGTTCACGCGAAGCACCCGATCCCATTCTTCCGGCGACGTGTCCGCAATGGAGACATCCGGCAGATGCGTGCCGGCGTTGTTGACCAGCACGTCGATGCGGCCGAATGCATCCAGAGCGGATTGGACTACTGCCTTGGCGGATTTCGCATCCGCCACGTCGGCGCGCAATTTCTTCGCTTCGCCGCCCGCGGCTTTGACCGCCGATTCGACGACAGCCGCATCGCCTTCCCGATTGGCATAGGTGAACAGGACACGGTATCCACGCGACGCCAGCACCTCGACGATCGCGCGTCCGATGCCGCGTGAACCTCCGGTGACAACTGCAACAGGGGAATGCTTCATGCTCGCCTCAGCCGACGAGCGGGACGCGCCCGACCAGCGGGTACTGCGGATCGTTGTACCCCGGTGTCGACGGATGCCCAATGGACACCAGGGAATCCACCAGCGCTTCACCCCTGGGTTCGAACTTGAACTCGAGCGCTTTCAGATAGTCCTGCCACTGCTCGAGGGTGCGCGGTCCACCAATGACGCTGGTGACAATCGCGTTGTTGAGCACCCAGTTGATCGCAAAGTGTCCGGCGCTCGTGCCCTTCTTTTCGGCAAAGGCGCGGATCTTCTGCGCGATCGCCAGCGATTCCTTGCGGAATTCGGTTTCCATCATGCGCTTGTCCGCGCGCCCGGCGCGCGTGCCTTCGGGCGGCGCCTCATTCGGCCGGTATTTTCCAGTCAGCACGCCGCGGGCGAGCGGACTGTAAGGCACGACGCCGATGCCGTAGTAGCGGCATGCCGGCAGGATTTCGACTTCCGGCTGGCGGTTCATCGCGTTGTAGTAAGGCTGGCAGACGATGGGTTGCGGCACGTTCATGGCGCGGCACAGGCCGACAATCTCGGCGATGCGCCAGCCGCGGAAGTTGGACAACCCGAAATAGCGCGCCTTGCCCGAACGGATGATGTCGCCCATGGCGACGACCGTTTCCTCCAGAGCCGCATCGTCGAAATCGCGATGCAGATAGTAGATATCGACATAGTCGCCGCCGAGCCGTTTCAGGCTGCCGTCGATCGCCTGCATGATCCATTTGCGCCCGAGGCCCACCTCGTTAGGACCCAGACCCATGGCGCTGCCGACTTTGGTGGCGAGCACCCAATGATCGCGATTGGACGCAATCAGCTTGCCGGTAATGCGCTCCGATTCGCCTTTCGCATACACGTCGGCGGTGTCGATGAAATTGACGCCCGCATCAAAAGCGGCACCGATGATGCGGGCGGCTTCCGTTGCATCGGTACGATCGCCGAACATCATGGTGCCGAGGCACAATGGCGAAACCTTCAACCCGCTGTTGCCGAGCTTGCGATACTCCATGGCATTCCCCCGCTGATTTATTTTCTGTGAAAGAGCGCCGAATGATGCCGCAAGCCCCCGCCAGGCGCAAACTTGCGAGGACCGCCGCGCAAAATGCTATAAAGCACCGATCCCCCTACCAGGCCACGCCAATCATGCCCACACCCATGCCATCCCAGATGCGAGCAATCGAAATCTCCACGCCCGGCGGACCGGACGTGCTGCGCCCCGGTCAACGTCCGGTACCTGTGCCCGCCGCAGGGGAAGTGTTGATCGAAGTGGCGGCCGCCGGCGTGAACCGTCCGGATGTCCTGCAACGCAAAGGCGGCTATCCGCCACCGCCGGGGGCATCCGACATTCCCGGTCTTGAAGTCTCGGGCACCGTCGTTGCCTTAGGCCCGCAGCCCGGCACTAAGTCGGCGCCGCAGGTAAGCGGCTGGAAGATCGGCGACGAAGTCTGCGCACTGGTGACCGGTGGCGGCTATGCCGAGTACGTCGCGGCGCCCTCGGTGCAATGCCTGCCGGTTCCAAAGGGCCTGACGCTGGAGGAAGCCGCGGGCCTGCCCGAAACCTTCTTCACCGTCTGGGTCAATGTGTTCCAGCGCGGCGCGCTGAAAAACGACGAGACGCTGCTGGTGCAAGGCGGCTCCAGCGGCATCGGCGTCACCGCCATCCAGATGGCGCGCGCCTTCGGTCATCGTGTCTTTGTTACCGCAGGGAGCGCGGAAAAATGTGCGGCGTGCGAGAAACTCGGCGCGGCCCGCGCGATCAACTACCGCAACGAGGACTTCGTCGCGGTGATCAAAGAGCTGACCGGGGGCCGCGGTGTCGATGTCATTCTGGACATGGTCGGCGGCGACTACGTGCCGCGCGAGCTGGCTTGCCTCGCGGATGACGGCAGGCTGTCGCTGATTGCGTTCATGGGCGGCACCAAATCTTCGCTGGACATGACCGACATCCTGCGCCGGCGCCTGACGATCACGGGTTCGACACTGCGCCCGCGGACAGTCGAGGTCAAGGCAAGCATTGCGCGGGCGCTTCGCGAAAAGGTGTGGCCGCTGATCGAGGCGGGAACAATCCGGCCGGTAATTTACCGGACGTTCGGGCTGGAGCAGGCAGACGCAGCGCACGCGCTCATGGAATCAAGCGAGCACGTCGGCAAGATTCTGCTCAGCGTAGGCCAGAGAAACTAGACGACTTCGACCGCTTCTTTGCGGGATTTAGGCGGTTCGCGGCGCAGCAGGGACAGGTCGCGCCGGTCAGCGACGGCAGATGCATACCGCATGTTCCTTTCGATTTCGTCGAAGTACAGATTCTGCCCGCCGAAGTGCCTGCCGACATAGCCGTGAGCGCTGCCAAGCTGATCGTTCATGCGAACCGTTGCCGTTTCGTAGAAATGCGGCGTCTTCTGCATCAGATGCTCGACAGACCTGAACATCACGCTGGTGCGCCGATCGGCCTCGTCGCGCGCGGCAAGCCCGCCTTCGACGAATTCCGGAAACAGGCGATCGCGGCACTTCTCCAGATAGCAGCGATCGGCCATCTGGGCGATGATGTCAGCGGTGCCGAGCATGTTGCCGATCAGCCGGAACGTCTGGTTCGGCACGTCGATCTTGGCGATCGGTATTTCGTAACCGGTAAAGTGGATGATGCGCGACGCAATCGGCGCGAGTTCGGCCATGCCGATGCGGTTCATGTAGTCTTGTAGGAATTTCGCCCCGCGGGACACATGCTTCAGGGTGTATTCCGCGCCATACTTGTGCCGGGTGTCGTTCTCTTTGCGCAGGTAGCCAATGTCGTGAAACAGCGCCGTAACGATGCCGAAGCGGAACAGCCTGACGCCGAGCTCAGCGCCGCGATCCCGGCTGCGCTCGTAACCGTCCATCAACCGCGCCATCGCCAGGGTGACTTCGAGCGAATGCTGGAGGTCGTGATATCCGGTGTCGCAGGCGCGATAACCGGGATAGTCGCCCGCGTGCAGCCGCGCCAGATCGCGGAAGCAGCGATTGATCACGTGGGTGGACGCGTTCGGATACAGCCCGAGTAATAGGTGATTGACTTCGCCATTAGCCGAAGCCGTGTCGGTGGTATCGACGCGGTTGGTCACATCGTAGTTGCTGCGCCGTGACTTCAATCATTATCCTTTGCAGCCGTCGTATGCTTCTGACCGGCAACTTGCTCCCATGTTACGCTCCCGGCCGCCGGATTTTCAATACGATTGTTCGACTTGCATGATTTATTCCGCGGGTGGACGGCCATCAGCCGGGCCATGGCCGACGACCATCGGAGGCGCGTCTGTCCGCCCCGCCAATGCAGGCTAAACGCTTCGACGATTGCAAAGAAGGCGGAGAAACGGTGCGAATGAAAGCCGATTTCTTCAAACTCATCGATTCGGGTGCGGGCGGCGTATTCCGCTGCCATGCCCCCTTGTCCGACGCCGCGCTGGAATCCGCCGCGTGCAGGAAATTGCGGGTCGTGACGGTCAGGTTGCCTGCTGCCCGCGACAAGAACGCCTTTCTGAACGCGATCGCCAAGGCACTGCACTTTCCCGACTATTTCGGCCATAACTGGGATGCTTTTTACGACTGCCTGCTCGATCTGAAGCACGATGACGGCGCCGGTACGCTGCTGGTACTGCGGAATGCGACGGGTTTTGCGCGGGCCGAGCCCGAAGAATTCGCCGCCGCCATGGGCGCATTGGTGGACGCCGCGGACTACTGGAAAGGTGAAAACAAGGCGCTGCTGGTCGTCGTCGAACTGGAAGCTCCGGCGCTGGCGCCGGAGCTTGTGCAAATCAGCCCTCCAACGGCGTGACCGATCGCGGTGCACGCTGCTCGTCATTGCGGTGCGCGCGCGACGCATTCAGGTAACGCACCAGTTCCTGCAACGCACGCTGGTAAACCTCGCGCTTGAACTCGATCACGTTTTCCAGCGGAATCCAGTAATCATGCCAGCGCCAGGCATCGAACTCCGGATGCTCACACTGGCGCAGGCTGACATCGCAGTCGCGCCCCACCAGCCTGAGCAGGAACCAGATCTGTTTTTGCCCGCGATACGGGCTGCGAGTCTCGCGCCGAACCCAGTTCTGCGGCACGTCATAGCGCAACCATTCACGAGTCCGCCCGAGGATCTTCACATGGCAGGGGTCGAGGCCGACCTCTTCCTTCAGCTCGCGGTACATCGCCTGCTCGGGCGTCTCGCCACCCTTGATCCCGCCCTGCGGGAACTGCCAGGCGTGCTCCTTGATCCGCTTGCCCCAGAAAACCTCGTTCCTGACGTTGCAAAGAATGATTCCTACATTCGGGCGATAGCCGTCACGATCAATCATGTGAGCCACCCCACGCCGATTCTCGATGGGCGGATTTTTCCACAAAACGCGGCAGAAAAGAAGTTCCGCAATTCGGTATCACACCAGAAGGCGTGCCGCGGATCGCGGATTGAGCTCCCGTAATCCTTCGACAAATGTCAGGAATTCAAGGCCGTAGCGCGATTGCAGGGAGCGGGCTGCGGCCCGCAAATCGTCCCAGCGCGGCCGCCCCGGCGAACGGCGGAACGCCAGAACCGCCATATTTCCGCGCCTTTGCGCCGGTACACAGACCACGGCATCGAATGCGCTTTCGATGCGCTGCAGGTAGGCATCGAAACGACTGTCCGAGCTCCACAGATTCACCACCAGAACGCCCTCATCGCACAGCGCGGCGCGTGCACTCGCATAGAAATCCTGCGAACACAGCGCGGGAACCTGCTCGTTGCGGTCGTAGCCGTCCACCATCAGCACATCGCAGCAATCCGGATGCGCCACTATCCAGGCGCCGCCCTCGGCCGCTTCCACGACCAGGCGTTCATCGTCCGGCGGGAGATGAAAATACTGCCGCGCCACGGCGATCACCTTGGGCTCGGATTCGATGACGGTGCTTCTGGTATCGGGCAGATGCTTGTGCACGAACTTGGCCAGCGAGCCGCCGCCCAGGCCGATCATGAGGATGTGCTCGGGCTGTGGGCGGAACAACAGAAACGCCATCATCGCGCGCGTATACGACAGCACCAATTCATAAGGGTCGTCGAGCTTCATCGAGCTTTGCACCGTATCGCTGCCCAGATGCAGGGAGCGGATGCCCTCCTGCTCGCTGACTTCGACGCTGACTTCGCGGTTTACCCAGCGACCGATTTTCCACTTTCCCAACACGCTCGCCCCCTTGAAATATTGCGCCGTCGCGGCCTTCAGCGCCCCGATCCCATCGCAAGCGCCGCGGGCGCAAACGGCGCGGCCGTCGTCGGCCCCTTTGCCGCCCTGTAGAATAGCGGCTTTTCGATAACGCAATCGGGCGCATGCGCACCTCGCAGTTCTTCATCTCCACGCTCAAGGAAGCCCCCAGCGAAGCCGAATTGCTCAGCCACAAATTGATGCTGCGCGCAGGCCTCATCAAGAAACTCGGCAGCGGGCTCTACACCTGGATGCCGCTCGGCTTGCGCGTGCTGCGAAGGGTCGAGCACATCGTGCGCGAGGAAATGAATCGAGCGGGGGCGGTGGAATTGTTGATGCCCGCGGTGCAGCCGGCCGAACTCTGGCAGGAAAGCGGCCGCTGGGACGTGTTCGGCCCGCAGATGCTCAGGATCAAGGATCGCCACGACCGCGACTTCTGTTTCGGCCCGACGCACGAGGAGGTGATCACCGATATCGCGCGCCGGGAAGTCCGTTCCTATCGTCAGTTGCCGCTGAATTTCTATCAGATCCAGACCAAGTTTCGCGATGAGATCAGGCCGCGCTTCGGGGTCATGCGCGCGCGCGAGTTCGTGATGAAGGACGCCTACTCCTTCCATGCGAATTACCGGGACCTCGAACGCGAGTACCGCAACATGTATGACGCCTATTCGCGCATCTTCAGCCGGCTCGGCCTCAAATTTCGCGCGGTCGCGGCGGATACCGGCGCGATCGGCGGCACCGGCTCGCATGAATTTCACGTGCTCGCGGATGCGGGCGAAGACGCCATCGCCTATTCGTCCGCCTCCGACTACGCTGCCAATGTCGAACTGGCCGAGGCGGTGACGCCGGCGCAGCCGCGAGCAGCAGCGAAGCAGAACATGCACAAGGTGCCCACGCCGGGCAAAACGACATGTGAAGACGTGAGCGCGCTGCTGAAACTGCCGCTGTCGCAATCCGTAAAAGCGCTCGCGGTGGTGAACGAGGGCAGGATGTTCATGTTGCTGGTTCGCGGCGATCATCAGTTGAACGAAGTCAAGGCGGCGAAGCTCCCGGGACTCGATCCTTTCCGCTTCGCGACCGACAAGGAAATCGAGGCCCGCATCGGCTGCCGTCCCGGGTATATCGGCCCGGCGGGAGCGCCCGCCGATGTCATGGTCATCGCCGATCGCGCGGTTGCGGTGATGAGCGATTTCGTTTGCGGCGCCAACGAAGCCGGTTTTCACCTGTCCGGGGTCAACTTCGGCCGCGACCTGCCCGAGCCGGCGCTCATCGCCGACATTCGCAATGCCATCGCCGGCGACCCGTCACCGGACGGCAACGGCCGGCTCGAGATCTGCCGCGGCATCGAGGTCGGCCACATCTTCCAGTTGCGGACCAAATATTCCGAAGCCATGAAGGCGACCTTCCTCGACGAGGACGGCAAGCCGCAAGTTCTGGAAATGGGCTGCTACGGCATCGGCGTCTCGCGCATCGTCGCTGCCGCCATCGAACAGGGGCACGACGAAAAGGGCATCGTATGGCCATTGCCGATGGCGCCGTTCCGGATTGCGATCGCGCCCATCGGCTATCGCAAGAGCGCGCAGGTGAAAAGGGTTGCGGATGAACTTCACGATGAACTGCAGGCGGCCGGCATCGACGTGCTGCTCGACGACCGCGACGAGCGTGCGGGCGTGATGTTCGCCGATCTCGAATTGATCGGCGTGCCGCATCGCGTAACAATCGCAGAACGCGGCCTGAAAGAAGGCAAGATCGAATATCAGAGCCGCACCGGCAGTTCCCCCTCGACGATCGAATTGCAGCAGGCAGCCGGGCGCCTCAAATCAATTTGCGCATGAACCGATGGCAATCGGGATCTATTCAACCTGCGCATCATCATCGCGCCCACCCGCTATCTCGGCGACGGCCAGGTCCGGCAGCACGGCTTTCTTGACGCCGATCAGGCGCTCGATCTGTTTGCGCGTGATCTTGCCGACGTGCCGCTGCGCGAGCCTGCCCTGCGGGTCATAGATGAATGTGGTCGGCAGTCCATCCACTTTGCCGATGCGTTCGGAAATCTTGCGATCGCCGAGCACGATCGGGTAGTTGACGAACATGCCATCGGCGAACTGCACGACCTGCCTGGCATCCTGGAATTCCATGGCGACGCCGATGACTTCGAGATCTTTGCGCGACTCTCTGATCGCCACCAGGTCCGGTATCTCTTCCAGGCAGGGCGCACACCAGGTTGCCCAGAAATTCACGATCAACCATTTGCCCCGGTAGCCGGCAAGACTGTGCGACTTGCCTTGCGTATCGGTCAGCGTGAAATTGTCAACGGCGCACGCTGCTCCCATCCATGCCAGGACCAGGACCAGAAACAGGCGGCCGATGTGTTTTCGCATGGTTCCGCTCATGCGCCGCGCGTGGCGCGGGAACTGCCGCCGGTTGCGAACAAGTCTCTCAGGCTGAGGTCCAGTTCGCCATCCACCGAGGAAGCTACGCTCTCAACGAGCTTGCGGATTGCGGATTCTTCGCTGACTTCCGCGGCATCCCGCCCGAACACGAACAGCCTGAATATCTCCTTGATCGGGATGCTTCCCGCATCGCGCGCAAGCACCCAGCCATTACCCTGGAGTTTCGCGACCCAGCCCGCCGCCTCCAGTTTTTCCAGGATCGTCTCGGCTTCCTCCCACGACAACTTCAAGGCCCTGTGCAACTGGTTGAGGTTGAGCACGTAGCCGTCGAGATAAGCCCGATAGAGCATCCTGAGAATTTCCATGGTTGAGACGAACTGCGCCCCGGGCGCTTGCTTGACAAGCACGCCGCCGCTGCGCCAGTAAGGCAGCACCGCGGTGATTGCCGCGGCAAAGACAATCACCACCCAGGAGAGATAGATCCACATCAGCAGTATCGGCAGGCTGGCGAACGTGCCGTAGACCAGTTTGTAGCTGGCAAAGTTGGCGACGAAACGGCCGAAGCCGCTCTTCATTGCTTCGAATGCAAACGCGGCGATGATCCCGCCGACCACCGCATCGAGTACCGTAACCTGCCGGTTCGGTACCGTGCGATATAGAAATCCGAATGCGACCGAAGTCATCAACAGCGGCCCCAGTTTCAGAATCGCGACCAGGAGTTCCGGCGCCTGCACGCCGAGGCCCATTGACTGCCTGACCAGCCAGGAGGTCAGCGACAGGCTGCCGCCGATCAGCATGGGCCCGATGGTCAGCACCGACCAGTAGATCAACACCCGCTGGATCAAAGAGCGCGGCCGCTTGACCCGCCAGATGGTGTTGAACGCGCGGTCGATGGTCAGCATAAGCATGATGGCCGTGACACCCAGCAGCACGATGCCGAGCGCCGTCAGGCGCGCGGCGTTTTCCGCGAACTGCTGCACGTAGACGGTAATCAGCCTCGAGGACCCGGTCGGTACCAGATTGGCGGCCACATAGGCCTTCAGCGTCTCGACGACACTGTCGAACACCGGAAACGCGGTCATGACCGTGGCCATGATGGTGATCAGCGGCACCAGCGCGAGCATTGTGGTAAACGTGAGGCTGCCGCAAAGCTGGAAGCAGCGCTCTTCCGTGAAGCGCCGGTAAACCAGCACAACGAAGCGCCCCAGCAACAGGAACTGCCAAACAATGTCTTTGAGGGATCGGATGGGGGGGTTCGCGTCGAATGGCAATATTCTCCCGATATAATACTGGCTTCCGGGGCAGGAAAACAGCGATGCAGGAAATCTTGATTCTGTACTACAGCCAGACCGGCGCAGTAAGGCAGATGGCGCAATTCGTCGCGCGCGGCGTCGAGAAAGTGCCGCAAATGGGCGCCAGGCTGCGCACCGTTCCGAAGGTGTCCGCGGTGACGCAGGCAACCGAGCCCGCCGTGCCCGATGCCGGGGCGCCCTATGTCGAGTACAGCGACCTCGAGGAATGCGCCGGGTTGGCGCTTGGCAGCCCGACACGCTTTGGCAACATGGCCGCTTCCCTGAAGTATTTCATCGACGGAACCGGGGGCTTGTGGCTCAAAGGCGTCATGAGCGGCAAGCCGGCGGCGGTTTTTACCTCCACCGCGTCGATGCACGGCGGACAGGAGTCGACGCTGCTGTCCATGATGCTGCCGCTCATCCATCACGGCATGCTGATCGTCGGCGTGCCTTATTCCGAGCCTGAACTGATGAGCACTCGCGGCGGCGGTACGCCCTACGGGGCCAGCCACCTCGCCGGCGCCAACGCCGATCAGCCGATCAGCGAGCATGAACGGCGCCTGTGCATTGTGCTCGGCACGCGGCTCGCCGAGGTTGCGCGGAAGCTCGCAAGTGCGTGACCAATAAAACGCTCACCGCCAAGGATTCCTCACAATACCCCCTTGAGGGGTACGCCAAGGACGCGAAGGAAAACCGGAGAGAAACAAATCGCGATAGGAAAATGTCGCACACGCCCAGTCGTACCCACGAGAACTGATATTCGTATCCTGCCTCGTCTTTGATTTACCTTGGCGTCCTTGGCGTCCTTGGCGTCCTTGGCGGTGAAAGGTTCTTTTCCGGTGGAAAGTGAGAAGCGATGACCAAAGGAGATGAGGCGCGCCGGTTGGTGCGCAAGTTTGCAAGCGGCGTTCTGGCCACGCAGTCGCTGCAATTTCCCGGATATCCGTACGCCTCTTCGTTGCCGTTCTGCACCGACCAACAGGGGCGGGTCGTGGTGCTGATCAGTCATCTTGCCGAGCATACCCAGAACGCGGACCGCGACCCCAAAACCGGCTTTCTGGTTTCTGCGCTGACCCGCGATCTGCAGGAGCAGGCGCGCGTGAGCATGATCGGCGACATCGCGCCGCTGGATGCCGCCGCAATCGCGTCGCGTTACCTGCGTTATTTTCCGCAGGCTCGACAATATCTGCAGATCGGCGGCTTCCGCTTCTTTCGCATCGAACCGCGCTCGCTGCGCTATATCGCGGGGTTCGGCAGTATCCACACGATCGCAGCCGAAAGTTATCTGGCGCCGCGCTATCCGATCTCGAATTCGGAAGACGACATCATCGAGCATATGAACGCGGAGCATGCGCATAACCTGGTTGACTATTGCCTTCACGCGCGGGGCAAAGCACCGGCAAGCGCCGCGATGATCGGCGTCGACTGCGACGGATTCGATGTGCGCGCCGATGGGGAAATGCTGCGCATCGAATTCGCGG
>Ga0315276_10001034_pt1 | contig 24679 bp, 38 predicted proteins | sample YL17G05_0_MG_FD_204542 | JGI IMG/M metagenome (GOLD analysis project Ga0315276, IMG submission 204542) | Sediment microbial communities from Yellowstone Lake, YNP, Wyoming, USA - YL17G05_0 | ecosystem: Environmental > Aquatic > Freshwater > Lake > Sediment | place: USA: Wyoming | collected... | reverse complement strand
GGATATTGATGCTGTCATTGAAAGCGTTGTCCAATCAGGGATTGGAAAAAAGGCTTCAAAGCACGTTCCATTGGCGGTGATGAAGGAGCAGGATTCTACTGTAAAGCAGGCTTATAAAGGCGTGTTGAAACAGTCCAAACCCCCAAAAATAGCCCCTTAATTCACTATTTTACGTGAATGCGTAATATTTAAATACTACTTGCCACGCTATTACTTATGATGAGGCCAATTTTAATCATAGCGGCAATTGTGCTCATTTTGCTTTCGTTTCATTTAGGCAGCGTGCAGGCTGCTGAATGCTCAGATGTATTCATTGATGCTGAAGATGTGGAATTGCCTGGCAACAGCACTGAATACTTTTATGTCCAGATTTACAATGACAGCAGCGAACTGTTTGTCCCTAGGGGGGTGCGTGTGTACAAGGAAGATGCAGACAGCCCATTCAGCATTACTGTAAGCGATTACAGCGATGAAATTGAAGCTGATGGCGAGGGGGAAATCGAATTAAGGGTTGCTGCAAGCGGGGTTGACGAGGATGAAGAAACAGGCACAGCCCATATTCAAATAAGGGGCGATTTTGACGGCGAACAGTGCTCTTTTTACGAAATGGGGGATACCTATTTTGGGGTAACTGTTTCAACAGGAAGCACCGGAACGCCATCATGCGGGAACATTCACGTGCATGCAAGCAATGTTTCCATTGACGAGAATTCGGAAAAAATGGTTTCTTTTACAATTGAAAACACCTCAAACAAAAGTTTCAATTTGGACGGAATTGAGGTATCCGAAAACAGCAGCTATTTTGATGCAGCGCTTTATTCAAAGCCAGCCAGCATTGGCAGCAATGGAAGCCAAACATTCAGGGTGAGAATTGAGGCAAACCAGGTCAGCGCTGACAGGCAGGGCAATGTTACATTAAGGGCAAAAGGCAGTTTCAGCAATGGAACATACTGCCATTACGATGATTCTGGAGAGGAATCCTTTATAGTATATGTTGAAAACACAGGCACCCAGCCAAGCCCCCAGCCCCAGCCAGGCAATGAATGCAGTGATATTGCTTTGGACAAGCATATTGTAAGGGCTGCGCAGGGAGAAACTGTTTACACAACCTTCCAATTGAGGAATTTTGCAAGAGAGAACTTTTTGGTTGATTATATAAGTATCTTTGACGGAAGCAATAATTTCAAGGCAGAGCAGAACGGCTATGCAAAGGTTGTTCCAGCAGCAGGAAGCGCTTTTGTCAATGCAAAGGTCCAGGCACACGATTTCGCCGTGCCGGGCAGCAGGGAAAATGCTTTTGTTGAGGTAAAAGGCCATTTCCAGAACCAGGAAAGCTGCTCTTTAAGCGGCACAGGTTTGAATTCTTTTGAGGTAATAATCGAGGAAAAGGGCACTACAGCAGAGCCTGCTACGGCGGATTTTGCAGCAGAGGAATGCAGCCTTTTTTCTTTGATTGTTCCGGTTTCAATGAAAATCGATGGAAACGGCAGTGTTCCAATTGTGATTGTAAACAAGGCTTACAACAGGGCAACTATTTTGCTTTACGGCCCTGGATTGACCATTAACCCATCATTTATCAGCGTTGCGGAAAACAGCACAATAAGCGAGGACATTCTGGTTGAAAGCAAATTGCCTCAGAGCACTCTTGTTTTCACTGTTGATTCGCCCTTGTGCAAAACAGAGAAAAGGACAGTAATAATCAATTCAAAAGCAGCTGCTTCGGCAACCCCGGTTGCTCCGGCTGAAAAGCCCCAGCCAGCCAATCCGGCAGATGGGGCAATTAAAAGCGTTCAGGGAGCTATTGCAACAGGCTTCGCTGTTCTGAACCAGAACCTTGCATTAGTCGGCCTGGTTATTTTGGTTGCAATAATTCTTTTCTTCATTTTGAAGGAATGAAGTTTCTTTGTTTCTTTTTGAATTCAATTGTTTAATTTTTTTAATTGAAACCAAATGATTTTAAACAAAAAATAATGAAAAATGCAATTAAAAAATAAAACCAATGAAATTTTGCACTTTATTTTTATAAAAAAAACGCAGGGGGTGAAACTAAATGGCTAAGAAAACAAAGACTTACGCGAGAAAAGCAGTGAAAGCAAGAAAGGTTGCAAGAAAAGCAAGCCCTGTTTACAGGATAAACACGGCTTTCAAGCAGCCAATCAATTTCTTGCAGAACGGATTCACTTCCATAATGAGCTATTTCAAGTAAATCCAATAGCAGGGGGGAATTCCCGAAATTCCCCGCTTTTTTTCTTTTTTTTAACGCAGGGCAATTCAAATTAAATTGCACTTTGCACAAAAGAAAAATATATATTTTGAATGTTGCATAGCAACATAAACGCCGCTGGAGAGGATATTTGCTTGGAGCTTGAAATGGTTTCAAGGAAGATTCTGAAAGAAAAAGAGGAAATGACCCGAAAGGGTGAAAGATATCTCAGCGAGAAAGAAGCCTTGGCAACGCCATAAACCCAAGAAAATACCTTTTTTAAAGCTTTCCAAGGCAGAATTAAGTAAGATATTGCGTACACTGCATCTGTTGCAAGTGCAAATGGATGTAAATGCCAATAAGATGACACTTTCTGATTGGCGAATTTTTTTGAAGTAGCTCTGCTGCTTCAGCAATGGAACTTGTTCCGTTGATTGCATAGTGTAGATTTGGTGAGCATGAAATGGCAAGCAGAAGCATGCAACGCTTGCATAGAAATGGTGAAATTTGAATGGGCAAGAAACATAGTCCGCACAGGGGCAGCATTGCTTACTATCCGAGAAAGCGGGCTGCAAAGCAAACAGCCAGCTTCCGCTCTTTCGCTTTGCCGGCAGGTTCATCCGCAGAGCAATGCAAGCCGCTGAATTTTTTGGGATACAAAGCAGGCATGACTCAAGTAATTGGAAGAGATGCTAATCAAGCCGGCGTAACTTTTGGGCAAGAGGTTGCTGTTCCGGTTACAGTAATCGAGTGCCCGGCACTGGCTGTTTTTGGAATAAGGGCTTATGCAAAAAACGAGAAGGGCTATGGAATAGTACCCCTTTTTGATGTTTTTGCCCAGAACATTGACAAGCGATTGTTGAAAAAAATAACCGCTTTCAAGCACAGGCAGCAGAAAGGGAAAGGTGAAAAAGCCGGAGAAAAAAGCGGGGATTTGGGAAAAGAAGCGGCTGGAAAAAAAGAGAATTTGAAAAAAGAGGGGAAAAAGCGCGCAGCGGAAAAGCCGCTGAAAACCATTGATGATTTGGAAAAGGCAAAGGAAAAAATTGTTGCATTGCGATTGCTTTGCCATAGTAAGCCTGCTTCAACAAATGCAGGCAAAAAGAGGCCTGATGTAAGCGAAATTGTATTAAGCGGCAGCAGGGAGAAGCAACTGCAGTATGCAAAGGAAAAGCTTGGACGAGAATTGAATGTTAAGGATGTTTTTGCCGAGCAGCAGTTCGCTGATATCAAAGCCGTAACGAAAGGAAAGGGAACGCAGGGCCCGGTGAAAAGATTCGGCATTAAAATCCAAAGGCGAAAAGCAAAAACACTGAGGGTTGTCGGCAGCATTGGCCCATGGCATCCTTCAACAGTAATGTTCACTGTGGCAAGGCCAGGGCAAATGGGCTACCACAGCAGGACAGAGCTGAATAAAAAAATCATGCGCATTGGAACAGCGGCTGAAGCCGATGCAATCAACCCCAGCGCCGGCTTCACCAATTATGGAATTCTGCAAAACGATTTCATGCTTTTAGCTGGCACAGTTGCAGGGCCTGTGAAAAGGGCAATCAGCCTGAGGCACAACACCAGGGCAGCTCCTGCGCAAAGGTACAATCTTGAATCAATTGACTTCATTGCATCAAGCAGGGAAAAGCCCTCAATCGAACTGGAAGAGGGAGTGAAAGCAAAGCACATTGTTGCGGAAAAAGAGGAAAAGAAAGAGAAGAAAAGTGTTGCAGACGAAATCGCCGCGGCGGCAAAAGGGGAAGAGCACAGGGAGAAGCCAAAAGGGGCGTAGGGGCAAAAAGGGAAAAACAAGATAGAAATTAAAAATGAGAGCAGCGAAAAAATAAGAATTGAAAAAATTGATTTTTTATGAAAGCAAATGTTTTTTCTTTGGATGGAAAGAAACTGCACGCAATTGAATTGCCGGCACAATTCAATGCTTTGATTGACAGCAACTTGATCAAGAGGGCTGTTTTGAGCATTGAAGCGGCTGCAATCCAGCCAAGGGGCAGCAACAAGAGGGCGGGAAGGGACAACACTGCAGAATACAGAAGCAGCAGATGGCTGCCAACATCGGAAAGAAGCATGAATGTTGGAAGAGCAAGGCTGCCGCGCTTAAAGAACAGGAGAGGCCTGCTTTATGGAAAGGTTGCAAGGGTCCCGCAAGCTGTTGGAGGCCCGGCAGCGCATCCGCCAAAACTTGAAAAAAAGAGATGGGAAAAAATAAACAAAAAAGAGAAAAGGGCTGCACTGCGCTCTGCAATTGCAGCCTGCGCTGCAAAGCAGTTTGTTGAAAAAAGGCACGTGCTGGACAAGGAAACAGAGCTGCCTGTTGTTGTAGAGGATGCTTTTGAAAAACTTGGCAAAACAAAGCAGGTTGTAAAAGCATTTGAAGCATTGCATTTATTGCCTGATGTTGAAAACGCGAAGCTAAAAACAAGGAAGAGGGCAGGCAAGGGAAGCATGAGAGGGAGAAAGAAAAAGCAGAAGAAAAGCGTTTTGATTGTAACAAAGGGAAACAGCGCTGTTGCAAAAGCAGCAAGGAACATTCCCGGAGTTGAGTGCTGCGTTGTAAGAAATTTGAACGCAAAACTGCTTGCGCCCGGCAGCCTTCCCGGAAGGCTGACCGTCTGGAGCGAGGGCGCAATAAAAGAACTGGCTGCAAAAGAGGGCAAGTAAAAAAGAAACGGAAAAAATGTTTTTTTGATGCCAATTAATTAAAAAATTTGAAAGGAAAAAGAGTGAAAAAAAATTTAAAAAAATAAAATTAAAAAATTGGTGAAAAAATGCAGAAAAAATTGAGGGAATTGCAGCAGAAATCCGGATCCACAATGCCGTTTGCCGAAGTGATTTACTATCCTTTAATAAGCGAAAAGGCTGTCAACATGATTGAAAAAGAGAACAAGCTTTGTTTTATTGTGAACAAAAAGGCAACAAAGCCCGATGTCAGGAACGCTGTTGAAAAGCAATTCAATGTAAGGGTTGACAGCGTAAGGGTCCTGAACGACAGGAAAGGCAGGAAGAAAGCGATAGTGAAAATAAACAAGGAATTCAAAGCCGATGCAATCGCAACAAGGCTCGGGGTAGTGTAAAACAAACAGGTGGCATGAATGGGCAAAAACCTAAGGCAGCAGAGAAGGGGCAAAGGAAGCAGCACTTTCCTAGCCAAAGGCAAAGGCATTAAAGCAACTTACGTTTCAATCGAAGAAAAACAGAAAAGCGGAATCCTGCAGGGCCAGGTCCTGGATTTGATAAAAGAAAGCGGAAGAAACAGCATTCTCGCACTAATCCAATTGGAGGACAACAGCACAAACTATGTGATTGCGGCGGAAGGTGTTTCAATCGGGCAAAGCATAGCGTTCGGAAAAAACGCTGAAATCGCGATTGGAAACGTTCTTCCTTTGGGCCAGATTCCGGAAGGATGCCCGATCTTTGACATTGAACTGCAGCCGGGCGACGGCGGAAAGCTTGTTAAAGGAAGCGGAGTTTACGCTTTAATGGTCAGCAGGGGCAAAAAAACAGCAATGGTAAAGCTGCCAAGCGGAGAAACGGTTGAATTGAATTTGAACAACAGGGCAACGATCGGATGCAGTTCATGCGGCGGCAGAAAAGAAAAACCAATGGTCAAAGCAGGAACACACTATCACTGGATGAAAGCAAGAAGCAGGCACTACCCGGGCTTGAGGGGAGTTGCAATGAACCCAATAGCACATCCATTCGGAGGCAGCCAGCATCACCCGGGAAAAAGCAAAAGCACGAGCAGGCACGCGCCACCGGGAAGAAAGGTAGGAGACATTGCAAGCAGCAGAACAGGAAGGAGAAAGAAGGGTTAAGCCTTTTCTTTTTTAAAAAAAAGAAAGCCTTGTGAAAAGAAAAAATTTTTTCGCCAGCCTTTTTTTCAAAAAGGCTGTTGTGAAAAGAAAAACAGGATCAAGGAAAGAAAGGAGAGAAAATTAAAGAAATTAAAAAAAAGCGTGGTGTTGAATGGCTAAAAAATTCACTTACAGGGGATTTGATTTGGAGCAACTCCAACAGATGACAGTGCAGGAGTTCGCAAAAATCTGCAACAGCAGGCAGAGGCGCTCGCTCTTAAGGGGCTTTGACAAGCACCTGCTTAAAAAAATGGAGAAAGCACGAGAAGCAATCAAAGCCGAAAAAAAACAGCCTGTTGTCAGAACGCATTTAAGGGATGCCATAATAATTCCGCAAATGGTCGGATTGCTCTTCGGAATACACAAAGGCAGCGTATTCGAAGTTGTTGAAATTCAGCCTGAAATGCTTGGGCATTACCTGGGAGAAATGGCACTGACAAGAAAAAAGATTACGCACGGAAAAGCGGGAATCGGCGCAACAAGAAGCAGCACAGCAATCACGGCAAGGAAGTGAAGAAAAGGAAAAATCGGGATTCACACAGGACAAAGAAAAAGAGAAGGAAAAGAAAAAATGGGACAGCAATGAAGTGAAATAATTCAAAGGATTTTTTTATGGCGAAGAAAAATTACCAAATGCAGTTCGGCGACGAGAAAAAGATAGCGAAAGCAATCGCGGCAAACCAGCGCATCTCAACAAAGTACGCGACAGAGATGTGCAGGGAAATAAAAGGAAAGCCATTGGCAAAAGCTGTTGCAATGATTCAGAGGATAATGGAAAAGAAACAACACCTGCCGCTGCGAAAATACAACAAGGAAGTCGCCCACAGAAAAGGCGCTGCGCTGAGCGGCGTAAAAAGCGGAAGGTTTCCGGAAAAATGCTGCAAAGTTTTTTTGAAAGTACTCGAGAGCGTGAAGGCAAACGCAGACTTCAAGGGCCTTGATGCAGAAAACCTGCTGATAGTGCACTGCTTTGCATCATATGGATTCAGGAGAAGGAGCATGCAGGCAAAAGGCAGAATCTCAGGAAAAACAAGAAAAAGCAAAAGCACCCACCTGGAAATAATCGTAAGAGAGGCAAAGTAAATTGGTGAAAATAGATGATTGAAAGAACTTTCATTGAGCAGGGAATGAAGAAGATAGAGCTGCACAATTTCCTGAAGCAGCATCTGGACAGGGCCGGCTTTACCGGCCTGGACATTGTGAAAACCCCCCTTGTTACAAGGATTGTTCTGCATGTTGCAAGGCCGGGCCTTGCGATTGGAAAAGGAGGCCAGAACATCAAGCAATTAACAGAAGACATTGGAACAAAATTCGGCATCGAGAACCCGCAGATTGAAATACAGGACATCAAGCACCCTGAACTTGATGCAACTGCAACAGTGGACAGAATGGTTGGATTGCTGCAAAGGGGCTACAGCTGGCGCAGTGTTTCATTCAATGTTGTCAGAACAGTAATGGGCAGCGGAGCGCAGGGCATTGAATTGATTTTAAGCGGAAAACTGAGCGGAAAAGGCGGAAGAAAAAGAAAAACAAGGATAGCGCAAGGATACATGAAGAAAGTCGGTGACCAGGTCAAATTGGTTGATTATGCAAAGGCAAGCGCTTACCCGAAAGCAGGCGCAATAGGAATAAAGCTCAGGATAATCCACCCTGAAACAGTATTCCCTGACAAGATTAACATAAAGGAATTGCTTGAAAAAAGGGAAACAGCCGCAGCACAGGAAAAAGAGGCAGCGGTTGCAGCGGAAAAAGCCGCAAAAGAAAAGGAAGAAGAAAAAGCCAAAGAAGCCGAAAAGGCTGAAAAAGAAAAAGCGGAAGAAGCCGAAAAAGCCGAGAAAACAAGAGCTGAAAAAGAGGAAAAAATCGCGGAAAAAGAAAAGGCCGAGAAAAAAGGCAAGGAAAAGAAAGAACAAGGGGAAAAGAAAAAAGAAAAATCAGGAAAAGAAGAAAAAGCAGCAGGGCGAAAGGCAGAGAAAAAAGAAGAAAAGGAAGAAGAAGAGGCTGAAAATGCCGGCAAAGAAACTGAAAAAGAAGAGCGCAAGGAAAAACACGCCGAGAAAAAGGAAGAAGAAAAAGAAGCAGCTGATGAAAAGGTGAGCGCTGAATGAAGCTGAATGAAATGCGTTCAATGGCTTTAAGTGATGCAATAGAACAGTTAGCGCAGCTGAGGGCGGAATTGGCAAAAGAAAGGGCTGTTGTCGCCAGCGGGACAAGGCCGGAGAACCCTGGCAAAATAAGGCAGCTGAGAAAAACGATTGCAAGAATGCTTACCATAATGAGAGAAAGGGAATTGAAAGGCGAAAAAATGCCGGCAGCTGCAGCAGCAGCTGAACAGCAGCCGAAAGCACCTGAACACAGGGGCCTGCTGCACAAGGTCATTAAGAGAAAAACATCCGAGAAACAAGAGAATAAAAAGAGCGTTAAAGCAGTTAAAGAAAAGAAAAAAGAAGTTAAAGGAAAAAAGTAGGAGGTGAATCAAAGAGAATGGAAGAAATCTGCCAGAAGTGCGGTTTGCCGCGAAGTTTGTGTGTTTGCCAGCAGATTGCAAAAGAGCAACAGAAGATCAAGATCAGGGTTGACAACAGGCGCTTTAGAAAAGTGGTTACAATCGTAAGCGGCTTAAGCGAGGACATTGACGCAGCAGGATTGGCAAAGACATTGAAAAGGCGCCTTGCCTGCGGCGGAACACTGAAGAACAATGAAATAATTTTGCAGGGAAGCCACAAGGAAAAAACGAAACAGATTCTGCTGATGCAGGGTTTTAAAGAAGAGTTAATTAATGCTTAAGAAAAAAAAATGCGGAAACCGTTGAAAAGAGGCGAAATTGGCAATGCTTAAGACAAAAAGTTATTGCATAACAAAGCAGAACGCGGCAGCCCATGAATTAATCGGGCTGCATGCGGTTGTCAGTGAAAGCACTGACAAAAGCAGGGAAGGCATGTGCGGAAAAATAGTCGATGAAACAAAAAATTTGTTCATAATTGAAACACAAAAAGGCGAAAAAAAAATGCCGAAAAGGGAAGTGAAATTAACGGTAACAATCGGAAAAGAAAATGTTTTGCTGGACTGCGGCAAACTGCAGCAAAGGCCGGAAGACAGGGTAAAATACTGGAGCGGAAAAAAATAAAAGCAGGGGAAATAAGCGAAGAAAAAATAAAAAAATTGCGGAAATTAAAAAAAAATAAAAAATAAAATTAAAAATGATGCGGAGAGAAAAAATAAAAAATTAAAAGAAGTGGTTTTTATGAAAGAAGAAAAGCAATCGGTTGAATGCAATGACAAGAGGTGCCCGGTGCACGGCAGCATCAGCGTAAGGGGCACTGTTTTCACCGGCACTGTCGTCAGCGCAAAGCCGGATAAAACTGTAGTGGTTAAGAGGGCAATAGTGCAATATGTGCCGAAATTCGAGAGATACAAGAAGACAAAAAGCAAAATCTATGCGCACAATCCGGCCTGCATTAATGCAAAAGAGAACGACATTGTAAAAGTCGGTGAAACAAGGCGGCTGAGCAAAACAAAGAGCTTTGTTGTGATGGAAATAATCGGGAAAAAGAAGGCAGTGGAAGCCGAAGAGGCGCGAATTGAAAGGAAAAGAAAAGAGGAAAAGGAAGCAGAGCGGGAAGAAAAAGAGAAAGCTGCCAAAGAAGAGGGCAAAGAATCAAGCGAGGGAAAAAAAGAGTAAAAAATTTTTAAGAGGCGGTAAGCGATGAGAGCAATCAGTGCAACAATAACAAGGGGTTTGACGAAGAAGAGCTGGTGCTTTTGTGCAGACAACAGCGGGGCAAAGGAAGTTGAAATAATCAGCGTTTTCCACCACCAGGGAAGCAAGAGAATGAACCCAAAAGCGGGAATCGCCGACATGGTGAACGTTGTTGTAAAAAAAGGAAAGCCGGAGATAAGGAAAAAGGTTGAAAAAGCGGTAGTTATAAGAGTGAAAAAAGAATTCATGAGACCGGATGGCATGAGAGTGAAATTTGACGACAACGCCGTTGTTTTGGTTGACGAAAAAGGATTGCCGAAAGCAAGTGAAATAAAAGGCGTGGTTGCAAAAGAGGTTGGAGAAAGGTGGCCCAAGATTGCGGGAATCGCGGCAGCAATAATTTAGAGGAATGTGTTATGGGAATCAACAAAGCCGGCAAACAGAGGAAGGCAATAATTAATTAGTGATGCGTTATGAGAGCCAAAAAGCAGGTTGAGAGGGATAATAATTAAGCAGTGATGCGTTATGGCGATTGAATCAAGCAAACCAAAAAAGCAGAGAAAGTACCTTTACTCAAAGCCGCTGCACAAAAGGCAAAAGGACCTTTCAGGGCACCTGAGCAAAAAACTGAGGCAGGCACTCGGCAAAAGGTCACTGCAGCTGCGAAAAGGAGACACTGTGAGAGTAATGAAAGGCGCAAAGCGCAACAGCGAGGGCAAGATAATGAGCGTTGACTACAAAAAGAGCACAGTGTGCATTGAAAAGCTCACGAGAAAAAAAACAGACGGGACAGAGATACCACTGCCGGTCAAGGCATGCAACCTGCTTGTCACAGATGTTGACAGGAGCGATTCAAGGAGATTCAAAAAACAGCCCAAGGGCGAAAAAGCTGCAGGGAAACACGAGGCAAAAACAGAAACAGGGAAAGAGCCGATTGAAAAAGAAAAAGCATTGAAATCAGTTAAGGAGCTGAAGGCGGCAAAAGATGCTGCACTGAAAAAATAGTTGGTGATTTGTTATGGCAAGAAAGGGCGGGAAAAAAAGCAACAAGAGGCTTGCTGCAAGCAAGGCAATGCAATTGCGGAGAAAGGAGTTTACCTGGACGATCAGGGCAAACAGCGGCCCGCACAGCAGGCAAAAGAGCATGCCGATTGGCTTTGCTTTAAGGGATTTGCTGCATCTGGCTGAAAATCTGAAAGAAGTGAAATTCATCCTGAACAAGGGCCTTGTTTCTGTTGACGGCAGAACGGTTCGAGACTACAGATTCCCGGTAGGATTGTTTGATTTGATTTCAACCAGCGCTGAAAACAAAACCCACAGGGTTTTGTTTGACAGAAAGGGAAGGCTGGCGCTTAACGAGGAAAAAACAAACGTCAGGCAAAAACTGTGCAAGGTCACAGCAAAGGGCATTGCAAAGAAAGGATTGATTCAATTGCATTCAAACGACGGCAGGACATTCAGCGTTAAAAAAAGCGATGCAAATATCGGCGACAGCCTGCTTGTCAGAGTTCCCGAGCAGAGCATTGAACAGCAGTTCAGGCTCGCTGCAGGAAACACGGTTCTTCTGACAGGCGGAACAAACGTCGGCATGGTTGCCTCAATCAAGAAAATAACCGAGGCAACAATGCAGAGGCAGAAGCTGATTACGCTGTCAAGCGATGGCAAAGATTTCCAGACAACGGAAAGCAATGTTTTTGTTGTAGGCGAAAAGAAGCCTGCAATAGAGGTAAAAGTTCAATAGGCAATGGAGCAAATGGAAACAGAAATTGAATGAATTGGAAAAAAAGGAAAGTGAATGGAAAAAGAATTAGGGGCAGGCGAAGAAAAGGCATTTAATGCAACAATATGAAAAGGAAAGTGAATGGAAATGGATCAAGGCAATAAAATGCAGGAAATCGGCATTGAAAAAGTTACAGTAAACATGGGTGTCGGCGCTAACCCCGATGAAATGCACTCAGCCCAGAAAATAATTGAAAAAATCACGGGAAAGAAGGCGATTCAGACAAAGTGCAAGATAAGGCTGCCTAAGTGGAATCTCAGGCCCGGGCTGCCGATTGGCTTGAAGGTTACTTTGCGGGACAATGATGCTGCCGCCTTTTTGCTGAGGGCACTCAGCGCAAAAGACAACAGGCTGAGCAGCAGAAACTTTGACAACAACGGCAACTTTGGCTTCGGAATAAAGGAGTACATTGATCTGCCTGAAGTGAGGTATGATCCATCTTTGGGCGTAAGGGGCTTTGATGTCCTGGTAACATTGCATAGGGCAGGCTATAGAGTTAAGAGAAGAAAGAGAAAGCCGGCAAAGATCGGAAAAAACCATGTGATTAAAAAACAGGAAGCGATTGTGTTTGTGCAAAAAAAATTCGGGGTTGTTGTTGAATGAAGGAAAAGCGCGACATTAGGGAAGAGAAAAAGCACAGGAAATGCAGAATATGCAAGGGCAGGGCAGCCTTAATTAGAAAGTACGGATTGCACATTTGCAGGAGATGCTTCAAGGACGTTGCAGAAAGACTCGGATTCAAAAAATTCGATTAACGGAGGCAGGAAAAAAAGGAAAAAAATTAAAAGAAAAAAATTGCGGAGAAAAATAAAAAGAAAAAACAAAGAAAAAAAATGAAATTAAAAAAGAAAATTGCGGAAAGCAAAAAAAAATGTTTAAAAAAATTGATTGAACGGAGAAGGATTGCTATGAGATTTGACCCTGTTGTTGATGCATTGGTTGCAATTAAAAACAGCGACAGCGCTGCAAAAAGGGAATGCATTATCAGGCCCGCAAGCAAGCTGCTTGGCGCCGTGCTTAGGGTAATGCAGCAGAACGGATACATCAGCAACTTTGAGTTCATTGACGACGGAAGAGACGGCACTTTCAAGGTGCAGTTGCTTGGAAAAATAAACAACAGCAAGGCAATAAAGCCACGCTATGCAGTCAAAAAAGACGAGTTTGAGAAATTCGAGAAACGCTTCCTGCCGGCAAGAGACATCGGGATTTTGATTGTCTCAACACCAAAAGGAGTTTTGACCCACAGGGAAGCCAAGGAAAAAGGAACCGGGGGCAGATTGCTTGCATTCATTTATTGAATTAAAAAAGCCTTTTTTCCTGCGGGAAAAAAGCCTTGGGAAAGAATAAAAGAAGTGATTGACATGAACGATAAAACAATCCAGAGAACAATTCAACTGCCGCTCGGCTTTAATGCAACACTCAGCAAAAACAGTGTGGCAATCAAGTCGCCAAAAGGCGAAATAAGCAAAAACCTTGAACCAAGAGGCATTTCAATGCAATTGCAGGGCAACAGCATTGTGCTGCAGGGCAGCCGCCAGGGAAAACGCACAAACGCTTTGCTGAATACGATTGCAACGCACATTCAAAACATGGTTAACGGGCTGCAGCAGCCATACCAGTACAGGCTGGCTGTTGTCTACAGCCACTTTCCAATGAATATTGCTGTAAAAGGAAACAGGGTTGAAATAAACAATTTCACCGGAGAAAAACACCCGAGGTATGCGAACATTCTGCCAAATGTGAGCGTTGAAATAAAAGGAAAAGATATTTTTGTCAAGAGCAGCGACAGGGATGCAGCAGGGCAAACAGCCGCAAATATGGAGAACGCGACAAAAGTCAAGGGCGGCAAAGACAGGAGAGTTTACCAGGACGGAATATTCATTGCCGAGAAACCGAAATAATGGCGCAAAAGGAAAAGGGAAAAAAAAGCTGAAGGGAAAAAAAAAGTTTTAATGGTGAATAAAAAAATGGCTGAAAAGAAAATTGCGGGCAAGGAAAAGGAAGAGAAAGAGACTGCAAAGGCAAAAGAAAAAATTGCAGGCAAGGGAATGGAAGAGAAGGAAGCCGCAAAGGGAAAGGAGATGGCACCCGAAGAAAAGGAATCCGCAAAAGGAAAAGAAAAGGCAGTGGAAGAAAAGAAAGCAGGTAAAGCAGGCGAAGGAAAAGGTGAAAAGGCAGCCGGGAAAGAGGCGCCAAAGAAAAAGAGAAAAATTCTTGAAAGGGTTGAATTAAAAAAATTGCCGAGGGGAAAGCAGGTAAAGCTCTTGAGGGAGCTGGTCAAGCTGAAAAAGCGAAGGATGTTCAGGGGAAGGTTCGGCAACAGAAGCGTTAGGCGAGTCAGCAAGGAAAAATGGCAGAGATGGCGAATGCCAAGAGGCATGGACATTCACCTCAGGAGAGAGGACGGACTGTTTCCAAAAACAGGTTACAGGACAGATAATTTGATTAGGGGAGTGCATCCAAGCGGCTTCAGGCAGCAGATTGTAAGGAATGTCGCTGAAATCGAAGCTCTTGCATCAAAAAAGGACAGCATTGCCGCAATGATTTCTGGCACTGTCGGAAGAAAGAAAAGGGTTGCAATTCTGCGAAAAGCAAACGAGCTTGGAGTGGTTGTTTTAAACGGGTAAAAGAAAAAGAGGGCGGCAAAAAAATTGTTTTAAACAGGTGAATGAAAAAGGTGGATATGCAAAAAAAGGCAAAACGAAAAATTGTTTTAAACGGGTGAATGAAAAAAAGAGGGCTGTAAAAGAAAAAAAATTGTTTTTGATTGGTGAAACAAAATGAAATCTGACAAGGTTAAAGCAATGGCAGCCGGGATTCTTAAAGTCGGCAAGGGCGATGTTTGGTTTGACAGCAAGCAAATGGACAAGATTCAGACAGTCATGACAAAGGACGATGTAAGGGGCCTGATAAAGGACGGCTTGGTTAGAAAGAGAAAAGACAACTGTAAGAGCATGGGCAGGGCAAGGCTGCTGAACGCCAAGAGGAAGAAGGGAAGAAAAAGAGGCTTCGGAAAGAGAAAGGGCACACTAAAAGCAAGGCAGCACGGCAAGCAGCAGTGGATTAAAAACGTCAGGGCCCAGAGGCAAATGCTGAAAGAATTGCAGCAAACGAATCCCGCTGCCGTTGAAAAAATCGGTTACAGGAAATTGTACAAAAGGGTTAAAGGCGGGTTTTTTAAGGGGCGAAATTATTTGAAAGCCGCGGTTGAAGGCAAGAAAAGGTGAATGGACAATGGCACACACAAGCACTTTCAAGGTAAGGTTCAAGCGAAGGCGCGAAGGGAAAACGAATTACGCGAAAAGGCTGGCTTTGCTCAGCAGCAACCAGCCGAGATTGGTTGCGAGGAAAACGAACCGGTATATTATTGCACAATTAATTGAATTCAGCCCGGCAGGCGACAGAACAATGGTTCATGTCAGCAGCGGGCAATTGGAAAAATTCGGCTGGAACGCCAGCAAAAAGAATCTGCCGGCAGCGTATCTGACAGGGCTGATTGCAGGCTTGAGGGCAAAACAGCGGAAAATCGACAAAGCAATTTTGGACATTGGATTCAGCACCCCAATTCACGGCAGCTTTTGGTCGGCTGTCTTAAAGGGAGCTATTGACGGAGGGCTGCAGATTAAGGCAGGCGAAACAGCCTTGCCAAAGCCGGAAAGAATTGAAGGAAAACACATCGAGCAATTCGCGGCAAAACTGGATGAAAAACGCTGCAGCGAAATTTTCAGCGGCTACGCCAAAGAAAAGGTTGATGTAAAGCAATTGAGCAAATTATTCAATGCAGCAAAGGAAAAAATATTAGCGGCAAAAGGCGGTGAAAATCAGAAATGAAGGTAAGACAATTCGGCGAAAGAAGAGGAGCGGCAGGGCGTGCAAGAGATGGCGGAGAAACGCAGATGCTTAGCGAAAAAGAGAAACAGCTGGCAAAATGGGTGCCGAAAACAGCGCTTGGCAGAAAGGTTTTAGCCGGAGAAATAACAGACATTAACCAGATTTTTGAAAAAAACATGGTGATACTGGAGCCGGAGATTGTTGACAAGCTGCTGCAGTTGGAGGAAAAAATCGTTGACATTCAAAAGACAACCAGGGTTATTGCAGCAGGAAGGCAGTTCAGCTTCAGGGTTGCTGTCATAGTTGGAAACAGGAACGGCTTTGTTGCAGTCGGAACGGCAAAAGACGCAGAGAAATGGCCTGCCATAAGAAAAGCAACAAGGAACGCAAAATTGAATCTTGTAAAAGTCAGAAGAGGCTGCGGCAGCTGGCAGTGCGCCTGCGGTTCAACCCACAGCGTTCCATTCAAGGTAACCGGAAAGAACGCAAGCGTCAGAGTGACTTTTCTGCCCGGACCAAAAGGCATTGGCCTGGTTACCGGAAAAAACATCAGGGATATTTTAATCCTTGCCGGAATAAGCGATGTCTGGACACAAGTGAAAGGCTCAACAGACACAAAGCTGAATTTCGTGCAGGCGGCAATTGACGCCTTAAGCCAGACAACAAAAATGAGGCTGAGCGATGATATAAACAAAAAAGCCGAGTCGGACAGATAAAAATGGAAAAGGAGAGCAGGCAGGGAAAAGAGAAAGCAAAAAAAATCTAAAAAAAATTAAGGCAGTGAACAAAAAAAAATTTAAAGGTGAATTGAATGGCAGCAGAGAAGCAAAAAAAAGAAACAGTGAAAAAAGAAGCGAATAAGCAGAAGGAGGCATCAGGCCGGCTGCTTGCGGGCATCAGGATAAGGGGCAATTCAGGCCTTTCACCCGATGTAAAGAAAACACTGCAATTGCTTAGCCTGCATAAAGTGAACCATTTGGTTTTGGTTGACACTGCCCAGAAGGGAATGCTGCAAAAAGTCAGCCAGTTCATTGCATTCGGGGAAGTCGATGAAAAAACCCTTGCTTTGCTTTTGCAGCGTAGGGGCAGGCTGCAGGGAGACAAAAGGCTGGACCAAAAATTTTTGCAAGAAAAAAAGATTGATGGATTTACAGCGCTGGCTGCCGCAGTAACCGAGAAAAAGGAAAAACTGCGCGAACTCGGCATCAAGCATGTTTTCAGGCTGCATCCGCCAAGCAAAGGCTTTGAACGAAAGGGCATCAAGAAAGATTATAACATTGGGGGCGCGCTTGGATACAGGGGCGCCGACATGAATAAATTGATTTTAAGGATGATTTGAACTGGTGTTGTTTTATGGTTGTAAGGAGAAGCAGGAAAAGGGAAAAGCAGAGGGGCCAGAGAACACACGGGCATGGCAACACAAAGAACAGAAGAGGCGGCGGAACCAGGGGCGGAAGAGGCCAGGCCGGATCGCACAAGCACAAATTCAACCAGTTCTTTGATTTCTTTGGCTCGGAGAGAAAGAGAATAAAGCCGAAGCATGAACCAAAGGCAATAAATTTGGGGCAATTAGTGCAGCAGCTGCCTAAGCTGGCAGAGCTGAAAAAAGTTGAAAAACAGGGAAACAGCTTTGTCATAGACGGCAAAAAAATTGGCTTTGACAAAATCCTTTCAATGGGAGCAATACAAGAAAAACTGGCAGTAAAAAACATGCGGGTGAGCAAAAAGGCAAGAGAAAAAATACTGAAAGCAGGCGGAAAAATAGAGGAATGGGAAACCGGCGCAAAAGGAAAAGAAGCGAAAAAAGGGGAAAGAGGCAAGGAAAAAGAAGCGCCTGCTGCAATGGAAGAAGATGAAGAGGAACTCGAATTTGAGGAAGCCGAAACGGAAGAAGGTGAACAAAAATGAGTTTGCTTGATTCACTTGAACCGATCTTCAGAATGCTGCCCGAGGTAAAGCCCCCTGCAAAAGAACAGGGCCTGCAAAGAAAGCTGTTGTGGACAGCCGTTGCCCTGGTTTTGTTTTTCATAATGGGAAGAATCACTTTATTTGGCCTAGAATCGCAAAGAGCCGACTATTTGCTGGGATTGCAGACACTTTTGGCAAGCGAAATGGGAACATTGGTCAGCGCAGGAATCGGCCCAATAGTCTTGGCTTCAATCATCCTGCAACTGCTTGTCGGGGCAAAGTTCATGAACATTGATTTGAGCAATCCAAAAGACAGGGCAAGATTCCAGAGCCTGCAAAAGCTGTTTGCAATTTTTTTATGCTTTTTTGAGGGAGCAGCATACACAATCACCGGAACGCCATTGCTTGCAATGCCGGGCATGGTGCCAATAGTTATTTTACAGGTTGCAATTGGCTCAATAGTTCTGCTTTACCTGGATGAAGTTGTTTCAAAATACGGCATTGGCTCAGGCATAAGCCTGTTCATTGCCGGAAATGTCAGCGCATCATTCTTTTGGCAGGTGTTCGCTCCGCCAACAGCAAAAAACCCGGTTGGAGGCACAATAGTTTACTTTATTTCCACTCTTGGCACTGGAGTGGATTTCCTGATATTGCTGCCAATCGCCATAGCAATACTCATTTTTCTCATAGTTGTTTTTGCTGAGGGAATGCACGTGAACATCCCAATCACAATGGGAGTAAGGGGAATGGGCGGAAGGTTCCCTGTGAAGCTGCTGTATGTAAGCAACCTGCCGGTTATTCTGGCTGTTGCATTGTTTGCAAACCTGCAGTTGATGGCCGAACTAATGAAAAACCTTCCAGTGATTGGAACAATAGCCGGCGCAATAGCTTGGGCAATAAACAGCCCATTCAACCTTTTCGGAGACATACTTGGCAGCATTGCAGAAAACGGCTTGCTGCCGGCATTGGCATTTAAAGCGCCTTTAATTATGCAGGCAGGAGTTTACATGATTGTTTTAACTGTTAGCTGCGTTGTATTCGGTTACTTTTGGGTTCAAATGGCAGGCCAAGGGCCAAGCGCCGTGGCAGAGCAATTGCAGCGCAGCGGAATGTACATCCCCGGCTTCAGGCGGGACAAAAGAATAATCGAAGGAATCCTGAACAGGTATATCCCGATAATAACCATTTTGGGAAGCATTTTTGTTGCCCTGCTTGCCGGATTCGGCAACATGGCTTTAGGAACACTGAGCAGCGGAACAGGAATACTGCTGACAGTAGGCATAGTTTACAGGCTATACGAAGAGCTTGCAAAAGAGCAAATGGTTGCAATGCACCCCCTGCTCGGAAAATTGTTTAGGTGATGGAACATGATGGAAAAAACACATTATTTATATTTTATTCCCTTTTCAATCTGTATAGGGGAAAACTTTTCCCCGCCGAATTTTTTTGGTGGTTTTTAATGGTATTCCTCGGTCCGGCAATAGGCATCGTTCCAGCAATAGAGATCAGCCTGATTTCATTGGCTTTGGTAGTCGTCAGCAGGTTTTTGCAAAGCAAACTGATTAACAAAGAAAAACAGAAAGCATCCCAGCAGAGAATGAAGGAAAAGCAGAAAAGAATAAAGGAATTGGTTGCAAGCAATGATGAAAGAAGCAAAAATGAGGCGGCAGTACTGCAGAAGGAGATGTTTGCCGAAATGGGCGAAAGCATGCAGGGAAGCATGAGGTACATGATGGTTAGCCTGCCGTTTTTCCTGGTTGTGTATGCAGCGCTTGGGTTCTATTATGGCGGGCTTTATTTCGATGCGCTTTTCCCGATTCCAAAATTCGATGGTTTGCTGCCGGTTGGCCTGGCAACCAAAACAGGCTGGTTCAAATGGTATTTTTTCAATTATATGATTGCATCAATTGTTTTGGGTCTTGTATTGAAGATTTGGGTAAAAACAAGGGAAGAAAAAAAAGTGGTTTAAAATGCCGAAGCGAAGTGAAAGAACAAAGAAAAAGAAATTCAGGAGAAGGCCAAGCGGAAAAGCCGAGGCTGTTTATGTAGCTGGCAAGCCGGGAAAGCACCACTGTACCCTGTGCGGTGCAGTGCTGCATGGCATGCCGCATTCAAAAACAACAGCTGAAGTGAGAAAGCTGAGCAAAACCCAGCGAAGGCCAAGCGCTTTGTTTGCAGGCACTTTGTGCACCAAATGCAGGACAATGATTGTTCAGGAAGCGGCATTGCTGAACTGCGGTGCAAAGCAGCAGCAGGACATTGAATTGCGCTTGCGAAAATTCGTGCAAGCGGTTAAGGTGATATGAATGACCGGCCTGGCTGTTGGAATGGTTTGCATTAAAATAAAGGGAAGGGAAGCCGGCAGGAAAGCAGTCATACTTGAATTTGACAAAAAGAAAGGCAGGGCATTGATTGAAGGGCAGTTTGTCAAGAAGCGCATGTGCAATATAATGCATTTGCTGCCCACAGGAGAAACGGTTGACGCGCAAAAGCTGGAATTCAAAAAGCCGGCAAAGAAGCAAAAAAAGGAAAAAACTGAAAAGAAAGAACCGGAAAAGGCAACAAATAAGAAGAAATAGGAAACGCAGATAAAAAGCAAACAGGCGGAACGAAAAAAAAATTAAATTAAAAAAAAACTGGAAAAAATTAAAAAGAGGAAAAAAGAAAATTTAAAAAATTGCGAAAGAACCAAAAAAAATGAATTGGGTTGAATGATTTTTATGGCCGGAAAAAACAAGAAGCACGATGCTCAAGAGCAAAAGGAAGGCAGCGAAAAAAAGAAGGGCAAAACGCCCAGGCCGGAGCACGCTGAAAAGCCAAAGGCAGTGCAGCCTGTTGAAATGGAACCAGGCATGCGTTACATTGTGAGGATTTCAGCAAAGGACCTGAACGGCAACCTGCCGATTTACAGGGCCCTGACGAACATAAGGGGCATTGGCCTTAGGATGGCACGCAATATGGCGATTACTTTTGAACAGGAAACAAAGATTCCATTCGACAGCAGGCTTGGCAAGCTTCCAGAGGAAATGGACAAAACACTGCAGGACATTGTAATCAACCCGGGAAAGCACGGGATTCCACAATGGAGCCTTAACAGGAAAAAGGAATTTGAAACAGGCGAAAACAGGCATTTGGTTATGGCTGACCTGGATCTGCAGCTGAGAAAGGACCTGCAGAGGCTGAATTTAATTAAAAGCTACAGGGGCCTGAGGCACAGCTGGGGCCTGCCAGTAAGGGGCCAAAGGACAAAGTCAACCCACAGGGGCAAGGGCCCGGTTGTCGGCGTTTTGAAGAAAGAGGCAAAAGCAGCAATGGCTGCTGCAGGCAAAGAAACAGAAAAGAAAGATGAAAAGAAAAAGTAAAAAAGCCTTTTTATGCTTCGCATAAAAAGCCTTGGGAAAAAAATTAAAGAGAGAAACAAAGCAAAAAAAGAATTAAAAAAAAACAAAGTGTGATGAGGAATGGGCAACCCGAAGAAAACATCAAAGCATTATGACAGGCCATTGCGGCTTTGGGACAAAGAGAACCTTGAGAAAGAAAGGATACTGAAAAACACATATGGCTTGAAGAACAAGCGCGAGCTTTGGAGAGTGCAGACAACGCTGAGCAAGAAGAGGAAAACCGCAAGGCAGTTGCTTGCGGTTCAGCCAGAGCAGAGGGCAAAGAAAGAGAGGGAACTATTGGACAGCCTTGCAAAGCTCGGCTTGGTGAACGAGAGCGCTGCCCTTGATGATGTCCTGACTTTGAGCGTTGAAGCAGTTTTGGAAAGGAGATTGCAGACAATTGTCTGGAGAAAAGGCCTTGCAAACAGCCCAAAGCAGGCAAGGCAGTTCATTGTCCACGGGCACATTGCCATAAAAGGAAAAAAGGTCAGCGCACCGTCATATCTTGTGCTTGCAGGGGACGAAGAAAAAATTTCTTACTACGGGAAAAAAATGCAGTTGGCACCGCCTGTTAAAAAGGAAAAAAAGAAGCCCACGGCAGAAGGAGAGGCGGATGAAAGCACAGAGGGCATAGAAACCGAAGAGGTAGAAGGGGAACAGGCTAAAGGGCTTGCAGAAGGAGAAATGGCTTTGGAAGAAGTTGGTGAGGAAACCAGCGAAGATTTGGAAATCCCGGCTGATGAAACAGCAGCAGGGGAAAACGAAACAGGGCCCGATGCCAAGGAAGGTGCTAAGTAATGGGAAAAAAGGGAATTATCCACATTTTTGCTTCGAGGAATAACACGATTATTTTGCTTACCGACATAACCGGCGCGGAAACGATTGCAAAGTGCAGCGGCGGCGTGGTAGTCAAAGCACAGCACAAAGAGGGAAGCCCTTATGCCGCAATGAAGGTTGCAGAGATTGTTGCAGATAAAGCAAGGGAGCGGGAGATAAGGGAAGTGCATATAAAGGTCAGGGCGGCAGGCGGCAACAAAAGCAACAGCCCGGGAGCAGGCAGCGAAGCGGCAATCAGGTCACTTACAAGAGCAGGCCTGCTAATCAGGTCAATAGAAAATGTCACCCCTATACCGCATGATGGATGCAGGAAGAAGAAACGCTACAGGGGAAAGAAAACATGAAAACCCCAAACCAGAGAGAATATCAAAAAAATTAAAAAACGATGAAAAAAAATTTAAAAAAAAATGGATGCAGAAAATTTAAAAAAGAAAGGAATCAGAAAAAATCGTGAAAATAAAAAAAAATGATGAAAAAAAATTAAAGAAAAAAAAGGTGGCGATGATGGCTTTGAGGATAAAAAAGATTGATGAAAAAAACAGTATGGGCAGGTATCTGGTTAAGGGAACAAGCATTGCGCTTTTGAATGCAATCAGGAGAAGCGTTATGCTGCATGTGCCCTGCCTTGCAATAGAGGATGTTGCAATTTACGAGAACGATTCAGTGATGTTTGATGAATTCTTAGCCCACAGGCTTGGCATGCTCGCATTGCAGACTGATGCAAAAGGCTACGACAAAGGTGACACGGTGAAAATGGTTTTAGAGAAAGAAGGCCCATGCATGGTTTACAGCAAGGACATCAAGAGCACTGACCCAAAAATCGAGGTAATCGACAAAAAGATCCCATTGGTCAAGCTCGGCAAAGGGCATAAGCTGAAGATTGAAATGCAGGCTGTCATGCAAAGCGGCAAAGAACACACCAAATGGCAGCCGGCAATAATTGCCTACCAAGAAGTTCCGGTCATAAGCACTGAAAAGAACTGCAACCACTGCGGCGAATGCATCAAAGCCTGCCCAAAATCAGTCCTTGAAATAAAAGCAAAAAACATTGTGCTGACCCAGCCGCTTGAATGCATTCTGTGCGGCGCATGCAGGGACGCATGCGAGAAAAACGCACTGACCATTGACGTGGAAAAAGATTCATTCATCCTGCAAATTGAGCCAATAACAGGCATGACAGCAAACCAGATAATCGACAAAGCAATTGCAGAACTGCAGGAAAAAAACGAGCAGTTAGAAAAACAGCTGCAAAAAATCAAATGAACAGCGGAGGAAAAACGGCATTGCAAGGGAATTGAGAAAAAAAAACCGGAAAAAAGGACCAAACAATAAAAATCCGAACAGGAAAAAAAATTCTTGAATCAAAACAAAAAAACTGAAAAAAACAAAAAAAAACTTGAAATTGCAAAAAAAAACAAAGGAGGTTAACAATTAATACTTTGCCTTGAAAAAACATTATTATGCAGGGGTACCCAAGCGGCCAAAGGGGCAGGAGAATTTTTTAAGAAAAGCTCTAAAAAAAATTCTGCCAAACTTAAGGCCCCTTGTTAAAGGGGAAAAGAAATCCTGTGGCTTAGTGCCTTCGGGGGTTCAAATCCTCCCCCCTGCAAGCCTTTCTTTTTAGAAAAAAGAAAGCCTTGGGAAAGAAAAACAGCTTCGCAAGAAAAAGTTGTACCAAAAGAAAAGACTTGAAAAAAATTTTCTTTTTAGAAAAAAAGAAAAAGTGTATTAAAAGAAAAAATCAAAAAAAAAACGAGAAAAATTTTTTTTTAGAAAAAGAAAGACAGTGAGATTATGTCAAAAAGAACAGGCCCGACAGCGCTGAAAACAAAGCAGATTATCGCTTTGCTGCAGAAAACAGCCAGAAAGGAAAAAAAAGCGATTTGGCTAGACATAGCTGAAAGGCTGCAGGTTACAAGAAGGCAGATGCCGTCGGTGAACCTCTGGAAGATTGAAAAACTTTCGGCGATATTCAAAGAAAAGGATTTTCTCGTTCCGGGAAAGGTTTTAGCGCACGGCCTGCTACAGGCAAAGCCGACTGTCATTGCATTCGAGTTCAGCGCCGGCGCCAGAAAAAAAATTATTGACGCAGGAGGCACTGCCTTGACAATAGAGCAGGCGCTGCAGAAAAAAATCAAACCAAGCAAAATAGTGATCGTGAAATGAGTGCCGAAAAAAAAATTTTCATTGACGCCCAGAACAGCGTTTTGGGCAGGCTTGCCAGCTTTGCCGCAAAAAAAGCACTGCAGGGCGAACAGGTTGCAATAGTCAACGCAGAGAAAGTGGTAATAACAGGCAGTTCTGATTACGCAATGCAAAAGCTAAAAATAAAAATAGACCTGCACTCAAAAGGCAACCCGAGAAAGGGCCCAAAATGCAGCAGAATGCCGGACAAGGTGCTGAGAAGGGCAATAAGGGGAATGCTGCCGTTTGAAAGAAAAAGAGGCAGGGAAGCATTCAAAAGAGTCCAGGTATTCATCTCGATTCCTGCAGAAATGCAAGGCAAGCAATTCACCAAGCTGGATGTTGCCGCCCACAGCGCAAAACAGCGCTATGTTGAATTAGGCACAATATGCAAATTGCTTGGGGCAAAATGGTGAGGGAAAAAACTTAAAGGGAAACAAGAAGATTCTTGGGCAAACCGGGGAATTTTTATGGAAACCGAAAAAGAAGAAGCAATTGACGCAGAAGATCAGCCGGCAGTTGCGGATGCAGCTGTTGCCCCGCTAGCGCCTGCACGAAAAAAGAAGCACAAAAGAAAAACAGGCCTCAATGTCAAGGCAAAGAAGAAAACAGCTGTTGCAAGGGCAACAGTGAGGAAGGGCAGCGGAAAAATAAAAATCAACCGCAGGCTGCTGCAATTGTTTGAGTCGAATTATATAAGGCAGTTCATCAACGAACCTGTTTCAATTGCCGGCGATTTGGCAAAAGAGGTTGACATTACCGTGCATGTAAAAGGCGGAGGCGCAATGGGCCAGGCTGTTGCAGCAAGAAGCGCAATAGCAAAAGCCCTGCTTTTGTACAGCAGGGACAACAAACTGCGCAGCACTATCCTGAATTACGACAGAATGCTTTTAGTTGATGACTCAAGAAGGGTTGAACCAAAAAAGCCATTGGGAACAAAAGCAAGAAAGAAAAAGCAGAAAAGCAAAAGGTAAGCCTTTCTTTAGAAAAGAA
>Ga0315276_10001032_pt1 | contig 24689 bp, 16 predicted proteins | sample YL17G05_0_MG_FD_204542 | JGI IMG/M metagenome (GOLD analysis project Ga0315276, IMG submission 204542) | Sediment microbial communities from Yellowstone Lake, YNP, Wyoming, USA - YL17G05_0 | ecosystem: Environmental > Aquatic > Freshwater > Lake > Sediment | place: USA: Wyoming | collected... | reverse complement strand
AGAACAACATGTCGCCGCGGCCCAGCAGGCGCTCGGCGCCGCCGCCGTCGAGGATCGTGCGGCTGTCGATCTGGCTGACCACGGCGAATGCCACGCGGCTGGGGATGTTGGCCTTGATCGTGCCGGTGATCACCTTGACGTCGGGCCGCTGCGTGGCGATCACCAGGTGGATGCCCACCGCGCGGCTGAGCTGGGCGATGCGGCAGACCAGCTTCTCGAACACCTGGCCGGCGAGCATCATCAGGTCGGCCAGCTCGTCGATGACGATCACCACGAAGGGCAGCTGCTCCTCGACGCTGACCATCTCGTTGAAGGCGGCGATGTTGCGCGCGCGGCGCGCCTCGAGCAGGCGGTAGCGGCGGTCCATCTCGGCCACCGCCCACTTCAGCGCGCTCTGCGCCTGGTGCACGTCATGCACCACCGGGCAGGCGAGGTGCGGCAGGTCGGCGTAGCAGGTCATCTCCACGCGTTTGGGATCGATGAGCATCAGCCGCAGCGTGTCCGGCGCGTTGCGGTACAGCAGGCTGACGATCAGCGCGTTGAGGCAGACGCTCTTGCCGCTGCCCGTGGCGCCGGCGACCAGCACGTGCGGCATCTTGGCCAGGTTGGCGATCACCGGCTCGCCGGCGATGTCGCGCCCGAGGGCGACAGTCAGCGGGTGGTTGGCGCGTTGGTTGAGCGGCGATTCGAGCACGCTTTTGAGCGTCACCAGCTGCGGCGAAGCGTTGGGCACCTCGATGCCCACGGCGGAAAGGCCCGGCACCGGCGCTTCGATGCGCACGGCCTTCACCGCCAGCTCGAGGGCCAGGTTGTCGGCCAGCGCGTGGATGCGGTTGACGTTGATCCCCGGCCCGATGCGCAGCTCGTAGCGCGTGACGCGCGGGCCGACCACGGTGTTGATGCACCCCGCCTCGACGTTGAAGCTGGCCAGCGTGCGCTCGATCACCCGCGCGCGCTGCTCGAGGAAACGCTCCTCGCCGCTGGCCTGCGGGGCATCACGCAGTAGCGCCAGCGACGGCAGCTCGTAGCCGGCCTGCGTCGAGGGGAAGAGCTTAAGTTGGCCCGGCGTCACAGGTGGTGGCTCGATTACCGCAGGTGCGGTCGCCGCCGCAGCGCGCTGGCTAAGGAACGGATCCTCCTGCGGCTGCGCGCCCGCGGCATTCACCGCCGCGGCAAACTCGTCGTGCAGCAGCGTCACCCGCGGCACTTCTGGCACCGCTGGCGCTGTCGTTTCAGGCGCTGCCGGCTCGGGCGCTGGCGGCGCAACTACATCAGCAAATGCAGATTGCACAGGCTGCTCTGTCGCCGCCTGTACGGGGGGAGCCTCGACCGGCGCTGCTGCAGGCACTGCGGCAGGCGCAGCCTGGACGGCAGCAGCCACGCTGCCGCGGATCAGCGGGCTCTCGCCTTCCGGTGCATCGGCGGCTTCCAGCTCGGCGGAGATCACCTGGCGCTGGCGCTCGCGGCGCTCGCGCTCACGCTTCTCGGCCTCAGCAGCTGCAATGGCCTGCGCCTCGCGCCGCTGCAGCGCACGCACTTCAGCATCCTCGGCGACCGCTGCGCTGAAGTCCGCCACGGCGCTGCCCGTGCGCACCGCCGCACCGTAAGCCCCGCGCAGCAGCGGCAGCACCAGGCCGCGTCCGGCGAGCCGCACCAGCACCAGCAGCGCCACGAGTGCCAGCACCACGGGGTAGAACAGGCCGAGGTAGCCGTAGCCCACTGCCGCCGCACTGTCGCCCAGCAGCCCGCCCCAGCCACGCTGGGCAAACAGCCCGCCGGCCAGCGAGATCAGCAGCGTGGCGCTGATCGCGCCGATCCAGACTTTGGTGAACGCCGAACGCGTGGAGTTAGCGAGCAGCACCGCGGGCAGCAGCAGCACAACGAACGGCACGGCGTACATGCCCAGGCCCAGCGTGGTGTGCAGACTGCCGCGCACATACTCTCCCGCTGGCTTGCTGAACTGCGGGTACCAGAGCGCGAGCAGGATGAACGCCGCCGCGGCGACGCAGATGAGGATCAGCAGGTCGGCGGCGAAGGCCTGCCGCGCGCCGCTGAGATCGCGCCTGGCGGGAGCAGTGCGCCGCGCGCGCGTAGCCGGGCTGCTACGCCGTTTGCGGGTGGCGGTACTCGTGCGCCGCGGTTGCGGGTCAGTGGAGCTGCGCCGCGACCTGCGGCTCTTGCCGCGCGCAGCCGCACGCGACCGCCCACCCCCCACTCGGTTCTCAACCCTCGGCATACGCGCATTATAGCAAACAGGCGTTTAGCCAGCCGCCGCGCGAGGTTTTCTGCTGCGTCAGACTACCCGTATGAGACTGAGACTCGTGATCGACGCGCCAGCGCAGCGCGGCCTGCGGCTCAGCGGGCCGGTGCCTGATAGATGATGCTGCCGTTCTTGATCGTCAGCGCCACAGCTGCATCCTCAGCCAGTGTGCGATCGCCCCTGACTACCGTGAAGTCCGCCTGCTGGCCTACGGCGATGCGGCCGCGCGCGCCCTCCTGGTGCGCCAGGTATGCCGCGTCGGCGCTGAACAGGCGCACGGCGGTGTCGAAGTCCACGCGGTGGGCAGGGTTGTGGTGGCGCAGCGCTGCGCGGATGCCACCCAGCGGATCGAGCGGCGTGATGTAGCAATCGCTGGAGCCGGCCACGCGCAACCCGGCGGCAATCATCGAGCCGACGGGATTGGTATTCAGCGCGCGCTCGGGTCCCAGCCGTTCGGCATAGCCATCCTCGGCGCCGCCCCAGCGAGCATCGAACGCCGGCTGCATCGCGCTCACCAGGCCCAGCGCGGCCGCGCGCGCGGCCATCGCGGGAGTGCCAAGGATAAAGTGGTCGACGCGCGGGCGCAGCGCGGCCAGGTCGGCCGCCGGCGCCAGCCGTTCGTAGATCCCGATGATCTGCTTAAGCGCGCGGTCGCCGATGGCGTGCACGCAAACCTGCAGGCCCGCGGACAGCCCGCTGCGCACCCAGTGCGTCAGCTCCTCGTCGCTGAAGTACAGCTCGCCGCTGCTCTGCGGCTTGTCGGCGTAAGGCTCGCTGAGGGCTGCGGAGTGCGCGCCGATCGCGCCGTCCACGCACCAGCAACCGCCGAAGCGCGGCACGCCGAGTTCCAGCGCCAGCCGCGGCGTGGCGTCGCGGCAGTACAGTGTCAGGTCGCAGCCCTGGCCATCAAGTTCAAGTAGCAGCTGGAAGTCCTCGCGCCGCCGCAGGCCGTAGCCCTCCATGCAGTGCAGCCCTACCAGGCCAGCCGCGGCGGCGACCTTCAGCACGCGCAGCATGCCCTCGCGGCGCTCCGCGGCATTGAAGCTGTCATAGATCGGATCGACGAGTTCCTCGTAGGCCCAGCCGTAGATGCGGCCTTCCTCGCGCATCTGCTGCTGCTCCTCGGCGGGCAGCTGGCAGTTCTGCAGCACCTCGCTGATGCCCAGCAGGTTCCAGGCGTAGGAGTTGAACCAGCTGGAGTGCCCCTCCACGCTCTTGATGATCAGCGGGCGGTCGGCAACCAGCGCGTCGAGCCACTGCTGATCCAGCCGTTCGCCGTCCTTGAGCTGCAGGCGCGAGAGGTCCAGCCCGCCGAGGCGCACGGTGTCGCGCCCCAGCTCTCGCTCCGCGCGGATCGCCGCTTCCAGCTCCGCCAGCTGCGTGACGCCGTGCAGATCGCTGCCCAGCATCATCATGCCGGTGGCCACGGCGTGCACGTGCGCGTCGGTCAGCCCCGGCAGCACCAGCAGGCCGCGGCAGTCGAGCAGGCGTCCGGCGTAGCGCTGTGTCAGGCTGGCCATGTCGTCAGGCGCCGGCAGGTGCAGCGCAGCGATGCGGCCGTCGCGCAGCGCAATGGCGGCGAGCTTCCCCGCGGGGTGGCCGAACAGGTTATCGCTGACCAGCAGGCTGGCTTCAGGCATGCCTAGATTATACGGAGCCGCATTGGATGCGCGGCGCGCTAGCATGCCGCTCGCTCAACTCAGCGCAGCGGCCGGTAGACGTTGGTGCGCAGCACCATGTCGTAGAGCGTGCGGCGCTGGCTGTCGAAGGGTATCAGCCACGCCGTGTAGGCCAGCTTGGCAACGATGAAGTAGCCCAGGTAGCGCAGAAACGCCAGGCCCACGCCGGGCAGCCTGCCGTCCTGGCGCAGCACGCGCAGGCCGAGGGCCAGCTTGCCGAAGCTGGCGCCCACCAGCCCGTTGAAGAAGGTGAAGTACGCCGCGCACGTCGCCACGTTGAGCCAGCCAGCGAGCTGCGCCGGCCGCTGGTACTGCCCCATCATCTCCAGCGTGCGCTGGCTGAACATCCCGCCGCGCATCAACTCGTCCACGAACTGCCGGAATAGCTGTAGCGACTGCTCGGTGGTCGGCTGCTTGATCCCGGTAATCCAGACCAGCAGGCTGTGCACGCCCAGCAGGATGACCATGTCGATGAGGAAGGCCCCCACGCGCAGCCAGAACCCCGCCGGTACATACCAGCGGCCCTCGCGCACCAGCTGCCCTGGGTAAGCCCGTTGGACTGGCATCTGATACGGCGCGGGCGGCATTGCGGGATAGGCGGGCGGAGCCGCAGTGTAGCCCGGCCATGGCGCCGCAGGCGGCGGCGGAGCGGCCGGATACTGTGGTGGCGCGGCAGGATACGGCGGAGGCGCCGGCTGTGGCGGTGAGGGTGCAGCCGTATAGAGCGGCGGCACGGCTTGTGGCAGCGGTGGCACAGGCTGTGGCGACAGTGGCGGGACAGCGGCTGGCGGCAGTCCTTCCTGCCGCGGCGTGTCGCTTCCGGCCGGCGCAGTATCCCCCGCGTGCGGTTGATCCATAGCCGCATTATACTGTGTCTCGATTCCAGACATGCAGACCGGCACGGTTGTTGAGTACCACCGCGAGTACTGCTCGGTTGAGTTGGACGATCAGCAGCGGGAAGTGGTGGCCAAGCCGCGCGGGCGGCTGGAGCTGACCACGCGCGCTGCCGAGAAGGACGCCGCCAAGCTGGGCACGCTGCGCTTCGCCCAGCAGGTCACCGTCGGCGACCGCGTCGTGCTCACGCAGCCGCAGGCGGACTACTTCGTGATCGAGGAAGTGCTGCCGCGCGAGACCTGGCTGATCCGCAAGTCCAGCCTGCACTACCAGCACCGGCTGCAGTGCGTGGTGGCCAACGCCGACCAGCTGGCGGTGGTCGTCGCGCCCGCGCCGCTGGTCAATCTGAACATCGTCGACCGCTACTTCATGGCAGCGATCCAGGGCGGGCTGGCGCCGATCCTGGTGGTGAACAAGACCGACCTTGATCCGCACCTGCCAGAGAGCGTCGAGATGCGCAACTACATCGAGCTGGGCTACAGCGTTTACTTCACTTCGGCCCGGCAGGGCAGCGGCATTTGCGAGCTGGCGGCGGCGCTGGGCGGCAAGCTCACGGCGTTCTGCGGTCACAGCGGCGTGGGCAAGAGCACGCTGCTGTCAGCGCTCACCGGCGTCGAGATCAAGTCGCAGGAGCTGCTGCCGGGCTCGCATCTGGGGCGCCAGACCACCTCCACCAGCCGGCTGTACCACCTCAGCGCCGGCGGCACGGCGGTGGACACGCCGGGGATCCGCGAGTTCGGCCTGGCCCACCTGGAATGGCTGGATCTGCACGATTACTTTCACGACATCGCCCAGCTGGCGATGCGCTGCGCCTACCGCGACTGCCGCCACACGGTGGAGCCGGAGTGCGCGGTGCAGCAGGCGGTGGCACGCGGCGAGCTGGCCGCGCAGCGCCTGGCCAGTTTCATCAAGCTGCGCGCGGAGTGCGAGCAGCGCAGTTACTAGGCGGCAGGTCAATGAGCGCGGCGGGTTTGCGTCGCAGGCGCATGGCACGATATAGAGTAGTGGCGTATGCCTAGGCTGAAGCCCAGCAGCAACGTGTTCCCCGAGGAGCGGCGCGGACGGCGGCGCTGGCTGATCGCGATCATCGTGCTGGCGCTGCTGGTGGCCTCGATCAAGTCCTGCACACTGCTCACGGGCCGTACCAACCCGGTGGACCAGGCGATCACGACGCTGGCCAGCCCAGTGGTCTACGTCATCGAGCGCATCGGCGACGGCCTGGGCAGCCTGCGGCACATCTTCCGTATCCCAGCGCTGCTGCGCGAGGAGCAGCGCCTGACCGCGGAGAACGAACTGCTGGAGCGGCGCAACGCGGAGCTGGCACAGCTCAAGGCAGAGAATAAACAGCTCAAGAGCCTGCTGAAGCTGCATGTGCCTGCCGAGTACAAGCCGCTCAGCGCGACGGTGATCACGCGGCCCTACGACCTGTGGCTGGAGTCGGTGATTATTGACAAGGGACGCAGCGAGGGCGTGCGGCACGGCAACCTGGTGGTCAACGAGCAGGGTGTGGTGGGCAAGGTCAGCGAGGTCGAGGCGGGCTACAGCCGCGTGCAGCTCATCAGCTCGCCGCTGTTCACGCTGGCCGCGGTGTCCGGCGACAACCGTGACGAGGGCGTGGTGCGCGGCGTGGATGCGCGCCGGATGACGCTGGATTTCATCCCCGCGGGCAGCCAGATCGCCACCGGCGAGAAGCTGTTCACGCTGGGCAATGAAAGTTACGCCGGCGCGGACAACAACCGCCCGCGCGGCGTGCTGATCGGCAGCGTGACCGGCCGCATCGCCGACGCCAACGGCTTCCTGACGATCACCGTCGAACCGGCGGCTAGCGTCAACCGCGTGAGCTGGGTAGTGGTGTTCACGAAATGAGACCCGCTGAACCGCTACGCCTGGTCGCCCTGGCGCTGCTGGCGCTGCTGATCCAGCTCGCCCTGTACCTGCGCTTTCCGGAGTGGCGGGCGGGCATCGACCTGTACCTTATATTCCTGCTGCTGCTAACCGCGACACGCGGCCAGCTGACGGCCGGCGTCTTCGCGCTCGGCGGCGGCATCATCATGGACTGCTTCAGCGGCAGCTTCTATGTCTTTCACACTGTGTTCTACGTGGCGCCGGTGATCATGGGTACGCTGATGCGCTCGCACGTGCTCGTCGAGTATCGCCAGCTAGGCACGCTGTGCGTCGCCACGCTGCTGATCGTCAAGATCCTGGTGATGTTCGGCGTGGCGCTGGCACTGGGCTGGATCGACTCGCCGCTGTACCTGCTGCGCGTGAACTACTGGTCGCTGCTGCTCGTCATCGCCGCCGTGTATCTGGGCTGGAACGGGATCGTACGGCTGTTCGCCCGCGTCTACGAGGTGAAAGGCTTTGGCCGCTAAGCTCCGCGCAACGTCGCACGACCTGCCGGTGATGAGCTGGTACGTGCTGCTGATCGGGCTGCTGTTCCTCATCCTGCTGTCGCGGCTGTTCTTCCTGCAGGTAGTCACCGGCACGCGGCTCAAGCTGGCCAGCCTGGACAACATCATCCGCTCGGTGCGCACCGCGCCGCCGCGCGGAGACATCTTCGACCGCGCGGGCCGCCAGCTGGCCAAGAGCGCCAACGTCTACTCGCTGCTCTACATGGTGCCCGATGACATCGACGACTATTTCCTCAAACCGCAGGAAATGCAGCTCTACACCAGCGTCAGCCCCGAGCAGCTGCAGGCGCTGAGCGGCATTGACGCGCCCCAGCTGGGCGCGCTGAAGGAGCTGATCCGCGAGCAGTACGCCGCGCTGCAGAAACAGCTGGCCGCAGAGCAGGGCCTGCCACGCAAGCTGGACGATAAGCAGCAGGCGCTGGTCGACAGCCTGGCAGCGCAGCACATCGCCGAGCTGGGGCCGCTCGTGGCCGCCAGCCTGCCCGCCAGCAAGTCCCTGACACAGGGCAAGCACGCGCTGACGCACGCCGAGCAGGCGCTGCTACTCAGTCTCAGTCCGCAGCAACTGCTGCTGCTGTCCAACCTGTCCGGGGCGCCCGCGGAGCTGCACCCCGACATCCTGGCCATGGCGGTCAGCCAGCGCAACCAGCCCTACCTGAACCGCCGTTCGGGCAAGGCGCTGCGCGAGATCGTGCGGCTCGCCGCGTACTTCGGCGTGCCTTACCAGCAACTGATGCAGCGTATCGGAGCCGAGCGCAAGCGCGTGCTGGGCTTCCAGCCGATCACGCTGGTGGACGAGCTGACGCAGGACCAGGTGGTCTACCTGGGCGAGAACGAGGCGGACTTCAGCGGCATCCTGATCGAGAAGTACGGCTTCAAGCGCCTCTACCCGCTGGGCAACCTGGCTGCGCACCTCACAGGCTACGTCGGGCTGGTCACTGAAGCCGACCCGCAATCGATCAAGGAGCTGGGCTACGGCCCGCGCGAGCAGGTTGGCAAGGAGGGCGCCGAGCGCGCCTTCGAGCAGCTGCTGCACGGCAGCGGCGGGCATCGCGACCTGGAAGTGAACCGCGAGCGCATCTGCCTCGACGTAGTGCGCGAGGTGCCGCCGAAGAAGGGCAACAGCGTCTATCTCACCATCGACAAGGAAATCCAGGCCAAGGCGCAGAGCGTGCTCGGGTCACGGCCGGGCGCGGCGATCGTCGTCAACCTGCAGAAAGGGCACGAAGGCGAAATCATGGCGCTGGCCTCCAGCCCGGCTTTCGATCCCAACCGCTTCAACGAGACCAAGTACTTCGCCAGCCTGCTGAGCAACAACGACCTGCCGCTGCTCAACCGCGCCTACCGCCATGCCTTCCCGCCCGGCTCGACCTTCAAGCTGGTCACCGCCACGGCTGCGCTGCAGACCGGCCGCTTCACGCCAGGCAGCGGCTTTTACTGCCCCGGCAAGAAGGCCATCGGCAACCGCGACTTCAAGTGCCACAACCTGGCGGGCCATGGCGGCGTGTCCTTCCTGGAAGCGATCGCCAAATCCTGCGACGTGGCGTTCTACTGCATCGGCCTGGGCCTCAACGACCCACCGCAGACGATTAAACGCTTTGCCGAGTACTTCGGCTACGGCTCCCCGACAGGCATCGAGCTGCCCGGCGAGGTCTCCGGCACGCTGCCCGATGAGCGCTGGAAACGCGAGCACTACGCCAAGCTGGGCTACGGCGCCGTGGATCAGACGTGGTACGACGGCGACACGGCGAACTACGCCATCGGCCAGGGCTTCCTGACGGCCACGCCGCTGCAGGTGCTGTGGTCGACGACGCTCGTTGCGCTGGACGGGAAGTGGTATCCGCCGCGGCTGCTGTACGCGCACGAAGTGGACACCAAAGTGATCCCCGAGCCCGAGGCGCGCCCCTCGCGCCGGCCGCTCGATCCGCAGGCGCTGAAGGAAGTCAAGGAAGGCATGCGCCTGGCGGTGACCGGCGGCACCTGCGTCAAACTCGGGCTGGAGGGGATGCAGATCTGCGCCAAGACCGGCACGGCCGAGACCGGCAAGCGCGGTGAGACGCCGCACGCCTGGGTTTGCGGCTTCTACCCGATGCACGAGCCGAAGTATGCCTTCGTCGTGTTCTTCCAGAATGGCGGCAGCGGCAGCGGGACTGCGATCCCCCCCGCGCGCGAGCTGCTCATGTTCATGCGCGGATACACGCCACCGAAGGAGAAGGGCAACTAGCAGCGCCGCAGCGTCAGCGGTCGCGCTCAGCGGCCTGGTGGGTGATGGCCAGCAGCAGCTCGGGCTTGGGCAGGTTAAGGGTATGGATCTCATCTGCGGCCACGGCGATCAGGCGCTCCAGGTAATGGCGCGCACCTTCCAGACCCAGGGCACGCACATAGGTCGATTTCTCTTTCTTCAGGTCCGTGCTGAGCGTCTTGCCCGCCTGCTCCTCGGTGGCCTCGATACTCAGCAGGTCATCGCGCACCTGAAACGCCAGCCCGATGCGCTCGCCGATGGCCAGCAGGCTGGTCACCAGATCGGCACTGCCGCCAGCCAGCAGCGCGCCGGTCTCGCAGCAGGCGCCGATCAGCGCGCCGGTCTTCAGCCGCTCCATGCGCTCCAGCTCATCAGCGCTCAGCCGCCGCCGCTCGCCCAGCAGGTCGAGCATCTGTCCCTCGACGACCGCGGCGGTGGCCCGTGTCGCCGAGCGCACCAGCAGCAGCCGCACCTCGGCCGTCACTGGCGCCGTCTCGCTGGCGATGAGGTGCAGCGCCAGGTTGGCCAGCGCGTCGCCGGCCAGCACGGCGTTGGCCTCCCCGAACTGGCGGTGCACCGCCGGCACGCCGCGCCGCAGCTCGGCGTCGTCCATGCACGGCAGGTCGTCGTGGATCAGCGTGAAGGTATGAATCAGCTCCAGCGGGGTGACGAGCCGCAGCACCGCTTCCGGCTCGCCGCCGTGCAGCGCGTCATAGGTAATCAGCGCCAGCAGCGGGCGGAACAGCTTGCCGCGGCCGAGCAGATGAGCCATCGCCGCCTGCAGCTGTGGCACCCCGACGCGCTGCAGCTGATGCTGCAACGCCTCGCGGATCAGCGGCTGCCAGTGCGCGGTGAACTGCTCGAGTTGCACGCGGCGAGTATATCAGCCGCGAGCGGCGCGCCGCCGCTGCTATGATTTGCGCCGTGGAACTCAACGCGCTGGCAGCCCAGGTGCTCGGTGGCAGGCCCGAGCTGTTCGCCGCCGACTTCGAGGAACGGTGCGGCGCCATCTCCGCCGAGTTCGCCGGCCGCAGCGTGCTGGTGATCGGCGCCGGCGGCAGCATCGGCCGCGCCACGGCGGAGATCCTGCTTAGCCTGCGCCCCAAACGCACGCTGCTCGTCGATCTCAGCGAAAACAACCTCGCCGAGATCACGCGCCGGCTGCGCAACGCCTTCCCCACGAATGCGCCGGACTTCGAGGCCTGGGCGCTGGACTTCACCGGCGCGCCGTTCGAGGCGCTGCTGGGCCGCGAGCGGCCGGACATCGTGCTCAACTTCGCCGCCTTCAAGCACGTGCGCAGCGAGAAGGACACGCTGACGCTGGCCGAGCTGCTGCGCGTCAACGTGCTGGGTAACCTGCGCCTGCTGCGCTGGGCCAGCGCGCACGGCCGCCCGACCCGCATCTTTGCCATCAGCACCGACAAGGCGGCCAACCCGGCCAGCTGCATGGGCGCCAGCAAGCGGCTGATGGAGCAGCTGTTGTGGGCCGCGGCGCAGGCCACTCCGCCCGCCGCTACGCTGCTCACCAGCACGCGCTTCGCCAACGTGCTGTTCAGTGACGGCAGCCTGCCGGCAAGCTGGCTGGCTCGCCTGGAGCAGCGCCAGCCGCTGGCCGCGCCGGGCGACGTGCGGCGCTACTTCATCACCCCGCGCGAGGCGGGCATGCTCTGCCTGCTCGCGGCGTTCCACCCGGCGAGCTGCGAGCTGTTGGTGCCGCGGATGCGCGACGCCGACCTGCAGTCCTTCGACACGCTGGCCGTGCGGCTGCTGGCGCACCGCAAGCTGATCGCGCGCGACTACGGCGAGGATACGGCGGCGGCCTTCGCCAACCTGGAGCGCGATGCTGCCGAGGGCTACTGGCCGTGCCTGTTCGGCTCGGCGGATACCAGCGGCGAAAAGGACTTTGAGGAGTTCGCCGAGCCCGGCGAAACCGACGCCGCCGGCCAGCCCTACCACGACGCGCGTTGCCTGCTGCCCAAGCGCGAGCACAGCTGGGAGGAGTTGGGCAGCGCACTCGACGCGCTGGCGCGCGATTGCGCCGACGTGGCCTGGCTCCAGGCTACGCCTAAGGCGGCGCTGGTCGCGCGGCTTGCGCAACTGGTCCCGAGCTTCGCGCATATCGAGACCGGGTACCAACTCGACCGTAAAGTGTAATAATAAGGTTGACGCGGATGGGCTCGCAATCCAGACCCGCTGTCACATAACGCTCATGGCATCTATACGAGTTGTCGATCTGAACCAGACGCTGGCTGACGTCGAGCGGCAGCTGCGTGACAGCGGGGACGGCCTGGCCGTGGTCTGCGACGCGCAGCGCTACGTCGGCGTGCTGCGCCACGAGCAGCTGGCGCGCGAGCTGGCGCAGCATCCCGAGTCGTCGCACCATGCCCTGCACGAGCTGGGCCGCCTGCCGGCGCCGGGGCTGCCGGAGAGCAGCTCGCCGCTGGACATCCGCCACTTCGTCGCCGAGCATGACCTGCCGGTGGTGCCGTTCACCGACCGCCAGGGCCGGCTGACGCGGGTGCTCGACCGCGACGACGCGCTGCGCAGTGGCCTTTACGAGAACGCCGTACTGGTGATGGCCGGCGGGTTTGGCGTGCGGCTGCGCCCGATCACCGCCAACACGCCCAAGCCGCTGGTGCCGCTGGCCGAGGGCACGCTGCTCGATCGCATCATTGACCACCTGCTGGACTGCGGCTTCTACCGCTTCTACGTCGCCGTGCACTACCTGAAGGAACAGGTGATGGACTACCTGGGCGACGGGCACGACCGCGGCATCGAGGTCGAGTACATCGTCGAGCGCGAGCCGCAGGGCACGGCAGGCAGCCTGCGCGTGCTGCACGGGCGCGAGAGCCTGCCAATTCTGGTGACCAACGGCGACGTGGTGACCAACCAGCACCTCGGCGAAGTGCTGCGCTTCCACCACGAAAAGCGCGCGCAGCTCACCGTCGTCTGCAAGGAGGACGCCGTCGACATCAGCTACGGCGTGGTGGAATGCGAGGCCGATGGCACGCTGACCAGCATCGCCGAGAAGCCGCGCCTGAGCTACCTGATCAACACCGGCATCTACGTCGTGCAGCCCAGCGTGATCCCGCTGGTGCCCAGCGACAAGGTGTTCATGACCGACCTGATCAACCGCGTGCGCGACTCCGGCGGCAAGGTCTGCGTGTTCATCACCGACGAGTACTGGCGCGACATCGGCACGATCGACTGCTACGCCCAGGTGATCAAGGACGTGCGCAGCGGACTGGTGCGCCCCCTGCGCTCGGTGAGCCCGCGGCTGAACAGCAGCGGAGCGCTCGGCCGCGGTCCGAGCGCTGAAACACTTACACAGACCGGCGAGCCGCCGGCATAGCCTGCGCCGCCCGGCAGCCGTGACGCCGCTAGCAATCACCTGCCGCGCTGCGCTACGATATGTGCATGCGCGCGCAACACATGCTTGCCCCTTTCACCATTGCCCTCTGCCTGCTTGCCACCCTCCCCGCATTGGCCTACGAGCGCCCCGGCGCCACGGTGCTGCGTGGCGGCTGGGAGGTCTGCAGCGTGCCGCCAGCCGTGGAGCTGGTGAAGGATCGCGCGGCCAAGCCGGACTTCCCGACGCTGGCGCCGGCGCTGGAGCAGGTCGTGCCCGCGGGGATCAAGCCGCCGCCCAGCGCGGACTGGAAGCTGATCGACGTACCTAGCGCATGGGAGCAGGTGCTGGGCATCGACTACAACGGCTGCGGCTGGTACCGCCGGCCAGTGGAGGTACCAGAAGAATGGGCTGGGAACAGTGGCGCGGACGGCTCTGTCCGCGATTTGGCGGGCACAGCGGCCCGCCCCACTGAAGACAGCGGGCGCGGAGGCCCGCCCCACCGGAGAATCTGGATCGAGTTCGACGCGGTGAGCTGCGCCGCTGGCGTGTGGCTCAACGGCCAGTGGCTCGGCGGGCACGTCGGCGATATGTCACGCTGGCGCGTTGAAGCCACGAAAGCCGCCAAACCCGGCGCCAACGAGCTCTTGGTCTACGTCGATGAGCTGCCGGGCCATGTCACGCAGGGCTTCCTCTGCGTCGTGATGCCGCACCACGGCGGCATCTGGCAGGACTTGCGCATGTACGAAACTGGCCCGGCGAGCATCGAGCCGGATGGCGTATGGGTCGACGCTAACCCCGCAGATGGTACGTTCACCGCCGAAGTAAAGTTGACCGACACTCTAGAAGCAGGCGGACCTATCGCGGTTGGCTTTTTCGAGCTTGATAAAAGTGGGCACTACACCTCCGAGATTGGCGATGCCGCAACAGACTTAAATTGGACGATTGGCGGAACAACCATTACTTTCACCGGTCGCATCCCAGGATATAAGTTGTGGAATCCAGAGACGCCGCAGATGTACGAGGCCTATTTCGCGGTAGGTGGCGACGTATATGCGAACAGCTCAAATGCTGGGGCACGGTCCCCCGACTATGAAAAGTACTTTTCAAGTGGTAGAAGCGCAAGTGCGGATGGCGCTGCTAGAGGCGCGTTTCCTCTCGACAAAGTCACGCAGCGCTTCGCCTTCCGCGATATCCGCACCGACGGTTATAAGCTGCTGCTCAACGGCAAGCCGGTGAGCTTCCGCAGCGCGCTGACCTGGGGGGCGTATCCGCGCATCGTCAGCCCGGCGCCGCCGCCCGAGCTGGTGCGCGAGGAGTTCGCGCAGATCAAGTCGCTTGGCTTCAACGCCGAGACGGTGTGCATGATCATCCCGCCGGACTACTACTACGACATCGCCGACGAGATGGGCGTGCTGCTCTGGCAGGAGTACCCCACCTGGCACGCCACGTTCGATTCCAAGGATCGCGAAACGTACGTGCGCGAGTTCCGCGCCTTCATGCTGCGCGACCGCGCGCACCCCAGCATCGTCCTGCGCTCGATGAGCTGCGAGGCCGGCCGCGCGAAAGACAACTGCCTGGCCGCGCTGTACCACATGAGCAAGGCGCTGACCGGCACGCCGAGCCAGGACAACACCAGCTGGTTCTGGCTGTCCGACCCCGAGATCGCCGACTGGTACGACGAGCATAATTACTACACCTGCGCGCAGTGGGAGCGCTACCTGCTGCACGACCTGCCCGCCGAGCTGGACAGCCGCCCGCCCAAGCCGTTCCTCATCGGCGAGAGCATCATCGCCAGCACCTGGCCGGACACCGACGCGCTGTTCAGCGCCGTGACCACGCAGGCGGTGGCGGGCAAGGTGCCGACGGACTACGACCACACGCCGCGCGACCCGCTGCCCGACGGGCTCACCGGCCTCGACAGCCCGAGCACCTGGGAAATGGCGCTGCCCGGTGGCTGGCCCTACTGGTTTCCCAAGTGCTTCGACTCGGTGGTGAAGTACGAGGACAAGCTGCGCCTGCGCTACAACGCGTACCTGCCAGATGACCAGGACATCATCCGCGACTGGCTGATGCCGCAGAGCTATGAGTACGCGCTGAACTTCCGCCGTTTCCAGATCGAGCTGATGTTCAGCAGCCCGCGCTACACCGGCTACACGATCAACGTGGTGCGCGACATGCCGTTGATCCGCGCGGGCTTCATCGACGACCTGGGCCGCCTGCGCTGGACGCCCGAGCAGTGGGCCTGGCACACCGGCGAGATCGTCAGCCCTGTCACGGCGGGTGAGGACGCAGGCGACAAGCTGTACAGCTTCGATCCAGCGCAGTTGCCCGCTGCGCCTGCATCGCCGCCGTGCCTGGCGCTGAGCGAAGGCTACCGCGATCTCAAAGAACTGCTCGCCGACTGGCCGAACATGGAGTGGGTGGACAGCGCCAGCCTGAAGTCAGTCCTGGAAACAAGCGCTGTGCAGCAACCAGAGCTGATTGATGGAGTCACTATCGGCAAGCGCACTGTCCTGGTCACCTCGGTGCTGACCAACGACATGGTGGACTACATCGCCAACGGCGGCGTGGTACTGCTGCTGGCCAGCAAGTGGCCCGGTGCATTCTCCACTGTCTCGCACATGTACTGGCGCGACCAGCCGCTGGTACCGGAGGTTGGCCTGTGGTGGGGGATGGAATTGACCGGACATATGGACAATGCCGGCAGCACAATACTGCAATTGCAGCAGTACGACCTGACGCGCTACTACAGCCAGGTCATACCGGTGAAGGACCTGGGTATCGAGGATGATGTCGACCCTCTCATCAGGCTGTTCGACACCCATGATCAGACCGAGGTTTGGCCCTTCGACCAGCTTTTCGCAACGCGTTGTGGCGATGAAGACAGCGCCGGCATGCTGATGGTCAGCTCACTCGATCATTCAACGCCAGCAGGCCAATGGCTCCTGAAATGGATGCTGTGGTACTGCGACGAGTGGGCGAAATCCCAGTCGGGGCTGGAACAATTCTGGGACTTGGCCACGGTCCCCTACCTCATGGCCGAACCGCATGCCTGGATGTCCCCCGAGCGCCTTAAGCAGTTCGCCGTGGCGCGGGCCAACGGCGTCATGGGGCTGGACGAGGGCTGGCAGTTCAAGCTCGACCCCGAGCGCGTCGGCCAGCAGCAGGGCTGGATGAACGCCGACTACGACGCCAGCGGCTGGGACACCGTGCGTGCGGGCATCGGCTGGGAGAGCCTGGGCTACGACTACGACGGCATGGCCTGGTACGTGCGCACCATCGACGCGCCCGCCGACTGGGCCGGGGCCAGGCTGCGCCTCGTCGCCGACGGCATTGACGACGCGTATACCGTGTGGGTCAACGGCAAAGCGGTGGCTACGCACGGCAGCTTCACCAACCACGACGAGACGGTGTGGCTCAAGCAGACGGTGACCGACCTGACGGGCTACATCAACCCCGGCCAGCCCAACACGCTGGCGCTGCAGGTGGTGGACATCACCGGCCAGGGCGGCATCTGGAAGCCGATCTATATCACGGTGGAGTAATGGTAGAGCAGGCGGCCCGCCTGCGGGTGGCGCGGGCGGCGGTGGCGCAGGCGGCTCGCCTGCGGTTTGGGTAGCGGCGGCCGCCGTGCCGCCGGTCTGTTCGGCGCCAGGGACGGCGCCGCTACCGGACGTTGGCGGGCACGGCGGCCCGCCCCACTGAAGAGGCGGGCAGGGACGTCCGCCCTCCTGAACGTCTACTTCCTTGCGCGCTGGATCATCACTCCGGCGGCGATGAGAAACACGGCGGGCGTCAGCCAGCCCGCGACGATCGGCGGGAACAGGTCCGCGCCCTTGTGGAACAGCGTGATGCCGGCGACGGTCAGGTCGTGCGTGGGGATCAGGCCGCGCTGCCCCAGCGTGCGGCAGGTGAAGAACAGCGTGTAGTACGCCATCACCAGCACGAAGCTGAGGATGATGCCCAGGTTGCGCTCGTCGCGCGGCCCGCGCAGCGAGAGCGGCACGGCCACCAGCACGAAGGCCACGCAGGCGAAGGGGATGGAGTACTTGAAGTAGTACTCCGTCCAGTCGCGGTAGTAGCGCGAGCGCAGGCTGGGGCTTGGATAGGTCAGCGCGGCGATGCGGTCGCGGCTGCGCTGGATGCGCGCGCGCAGGTCCATCGCCGCCAGCTCGGTGGGATGCGGCTCCAGCGGGTAGTCGATGATCCGCGTGCCGATGTCGATCTTGATCTCCGGCATCGAGGCGCAGACCAGCGAGGCGCCCGTGGACTGCTCCAGGTCGTAGACGCGCACCTTGGCCAGCACGAGGAACTGGTCCTGCACCCAGGAGCGCTCGGCGATGAAGATGCGCGGGAAGTTGCGCGGCCCGCGGTCCTCGCCGGCGTAGTAGTCGTAGACGCGGATGTTGAGCATCGTGCTGCGCCAGTAGGTCTTGTTGTCGACCTCGACCGGCTCCTTGACGATCTGGTCGACGTACAGGTACTTGCGCTGCGGCGCCTTGATGACGATGCCGGGCTTGATAAAGTCCACCACCTGGGCCTGCCAGAACACCTTCAGCGTGTCCTTGTACTCGCGGTTGTTCGGCGGCACGACGTTCTCGTAGATCAGCCAGGTGACGATGCCGGCAAACGTCGCCATGGCGAGGAAGGGAATGAAGATGCGGTACAGGCTGATGCCGTTGGTGGCGAAGGCCACCAGCTCGTTGTCGCGGTTCAGCCGTCCCATCGCCATCAGCGTGGAGAACACCACGGCCACGGGGATCGCCAGCACGAGGAACGCCGGCGCGCTGAGGAACAGCACCTTGACGATGGTGAACGGCGGGATGTTCTTGGAGAAGATCTTCTCGCCCAGGCTGAAGATCGAGGTCACGATCATGAAGAAGGTGAAGCCCATCGCGCCGACGAGGAACAGTGAAAACGACTCCGCCCAGACGTAGCGCTCGATGATCAGCAGCTTGGGCTTGAAGATGAACAGCCACTTCAGCACATACAGCACGCCGCCCAGCAGTCGCCTGCCCACCGAGACACGGGCGTGCAGCGCCAGCAGGCTGAGCCGGCGGCCCCGCAGGTCTGCATGCTGCGTCAGGTCGAGCCCGCTGAAGCCCACGGCGGCCTGCGGCTTGGTGCGCGGCAGCGGCCGGCTGCGCAGGCCGATCGCGCGGCCCTTGCGCCCGATGAAGCATGTCAGGTCAGTGCCCGGATAGCGCCCCGCTGGAACTTCCGCCGGCGCAGCGGGCAGCGCCAGACGAGCAGGCGGGCGCTGCGGCGGGGGAACTGGTCTGACAGCTGCAGGCCTGGGTGCAGCGCTGGGGCGCGGCGGCGGGGCGGCTGGAGCGTTGACGCGAGGTGCAGGCTTAGGCGGGCTGACCGGCGGTGGCGCAGCCAGCTGCGCCTGCGGCTCGGCAGGCTGCTGCGCCGGCACTGGCGGAGGGATGCCGCGCGCGCGCTGGCGCAGCTGCTGCTTGAGCCGCTCCTCCTCGCGCTTGCGCTTGTTGTCCCAGGGCCAGGTCATGGTTACTTGCGGCTGGATACGAAGATGAAGAGCGAGATGAAGGCGAACACGATGTTCATCATCCAGGCGCCGAGCCAGGGCGGCAGCACCTCGTTGTAGCCCATCAGCTTGCCCATGAAGTGCAGCAGGTAATACAGCATCGCCAGCAGCACTGTCAGGATCAGCCCCAGCAAGCGCTCGTCGCGCGGCGCGCGCAATGACAGCGGCATCGCCACCAGGGCAAAGGCCAGCGAGGCGAAGGGGCCGGAGAAGCGCAGGTGGAAGTCCGTCAGGTCCTCGGCCGGGTTCTGCCCGCGCTGCTTCTTCAGCTTGCTCTGCTGGGCCAGCTCGGTCTGCGTCAGCTCCTGCGGCGTCTTCATCTCGGTGAACTGCGTCTTCAGGTCCACGCCCAGCGGAATGCGATCGGTCGGCTCGCGCGCGTAGGACTGGTAGAGCTTGTCGCTGGGCCGCATCTTATAGATCATCGCCGGATCGCGCGTGTTCTGCCCGGCGATCAGGAAGTCGCCGTCCACCTGCGCCTGGCGCGCCACGTTCAGTTCGTCGCCGCCTTCCTTGCTCCAGTCGTCGAGCACCATGTTGTTCAGCCGCCCCTCGTCCTTGTCGAACAGCGTCGAGGCGATGAACTCGCCCTGGTCCAGCTTGACGATGAACGGGTCAGGCTCGGCCTTCTCGCCGGCCAGGATCACCGGGTTGGCGTTGTAGATCTTCTGCTGCACCGTGGCGGCCTTGGTGATCAGCGACTCGTTGACGTAGTACGCCAGGCCGACGCTGATGCTGGAGAGCAGCAGGAACGGCAGGAACAGGCGGTAGAGGCTGATGCCGTTGGTGAACATCGCCGTCAGCTCGTTGTCCTTGGCCAGCCGGCCCATGCTCATCAGCGTGGCGAACAGCACGGCAAACGGCAGCGCCATCGTCGCGAAATAGGGGGCGTCGAGCAGCACGATCAGCACGATCGCCAGGCCGGGCATCGACGGGTCGAGGATGCGCTCAGCCTCTAAAAACAGCTTGTTGACGACCAGGAACGCCTCGAAGGCAAAAAACCCGAGCGCAAACAGCCCAAAGGCCTCCAGGAACACGTAACGGTCGATAATGCGAAACAGCCTCACGATAGCCCCTGACGGGTTTTCCGCCAGGTTTATTCTACCTGCCGCCCGCTAAAGCTGGTTCAGGCCAGCGGCGCCGGCACGCGGGTATCCCGCTGCGTCTCATCTGCAGGGGAATATGCACCCGGATGCGGCGTTCCATTTGTGTTATCATTGAGATGTGAAAAAACGTGACCTCTGAGCGGGCCACAGCGGGTGGCCTTTTTTATAGCTATGTACACGGACGCGCTACAGTTGGAGGACGAGCTGGATAAGCTGCTGTACGACTACGGCTTCCAGATCGCTGACCTGCAGGTCATCGGCCGCGCGCACGGCCGCACCTTCCGGCTGTTCATCGACCGCGTGGACGGCGCGCCGGTGACGCTGGCGGACTGCGCCGCGCTGTCACCCCAGGTCAGGCTCTTCCTGGAGAGCAAGCGCATCTACAACGAGCAGAGCCTGCTGGAGGTCTCCTCGGCTGGATTGGACCGCGTGTTGAAACGCGACCGCGACTTCGAGCGCTTTTTCGGCGCCGAGATTCGCGTCACATTCTTTGACAGCGGGCAGCGCAAGACCATCGAGGGCGAGCTGTCGAGCTTCAGTGACGAAGTGTTGGTGGTCACCCCGCCGCCGCTCAAGGGCGAGGTCAAAGCGCTGCAAATCGAGCGCCGCAACGTGGAACGCGTCCACCTCGTTCCGCACGTGGAGATAGGCAAGCGATGAAGCTCGATTCGAAATTCATGGCGGCGATTCAGGAGATTGAAAGCACGCGTGGCGTGCCGCGCGAGCGCATCATGGCGGCGCTGGCCCAGGGCGTGATCGCGGCCTACGAGCGCAGCGACGGCCCGGCGGCGAACCTGGAAGTGGAGATCAACGCGCAGACCGGCGTGATCGAGGCGTTTCTTTCCAAGCGCGTCGTCGAGACCGTCGAAGACGCGGCGCTGGAAATCTCGCTGGCCGAGGCCCATGAGATCGACGAGGAAGCGGAGGTCGGCGACACGATCCAGATCGAGGCCGACATCTCGCAGCTCGGTAACCTGGCGATCCATACCTTCAAGCAGAAAGTCAAGACGCTGATCCGCGAGGCGGAGCGCGACAAGGTCCTGCAGCTCTACGGCGACCGGCTGTTCGAGCTGGTCAACGTCACCGTGCTCTACGTCGAGCATGGCGACATCTACGTCGAAACGTCGGACAAGATCGAGGGCATCATCCCCTACAAGGAGCAGATCCCGCGCGAGCGCCCCAACCCCGGCCAGCGGCTGAAGTGCCTGCTGATCGAGGTGCGCAACGTGCGCAAGGCGCCGATGCTGGTCTTCAGCCGCGCGCACCCGGACCTGCTGCGCGAGCTGATGCGCAATGAGATCCCCGAGGTGCGCGAGGGCAACATCGAGATCGTGGCCATCGCCCGCGACCCCGGCCAGCGCGCCAAGGTCGCCGTGCGCAGCCGGCTGGCCGAGCTGGACCCCGTCGGCAGCTGCATCGGCAGCCGCGGGATCCGCATCACGGCCATCAGCCACGACGTGCACGACGAGAAGATCGACCTCGTGCTGTACCGCGAAGATCCCTTCGAGTTCATCGCCGAGGCGCTCTCGCCGGCCAAGGTGCTCAGCGTGGAAATCTTCGAGGACGAGCGCCGCGGCGTCGTGGTGGTGCCCGACGACCAGATCAGCCTGGCGATCGGCAAGGGCTGGCGCAACGTCAAGCTCGCCAGCAAACTTACTAGGTACTATCTCGACGTGAAGAGCGTCAGCGAGACGAACAGCGACACCAAGCAGCGCGATGAGCGCACGGCCGCGCGCCGTCGCGCGCTGGGCGAGGCACCGGGCGCTGAGGATGCGGAGCCCGCCGCGCCGGATGAAGATACCCCAGCAGAATATGAGTACTACGAGCCCGACGAGGAGCCCGCCCCCGAGAGCGAGCCAGACGAGCAACCCGGTCCCGAGGGCGAAACCGACGAGGAGCCCGCTCCCGAGGGCGAACCGGCGGGCTCGGAGGAGTAGCCCGTCGCCACGCCAGCAGCGCGCCCGCTTACCCGTTCCACCCGTATGTGCATCGGCTGCCGTGAGCGCTTGCCGCAGGATGAACTGGTCCGCCTGCAGCTCGAAAGCGCGCCCGGCCGGCAGGACAAGATCGTCATCGTCGAACACCGCGCGCAGCGGCTCAGCGGCCGCAGCGTGTACCTGTGCCCGAAAGTAGGCTGTCTGGATCGAGTGCTTAAGCGCGGGGAGATCGTCTTCAAAGGCTCTAAATATGATAAGATCATTGTTCGACTAGATCCGCGCCAGTCCGAGCGGCTACGGTATGCGTTCCAGTATGCTGCGCGCCGCCTGCGTGCGGCCCTCGGTGTCGGCCCAAGTGAGTAAGCATGGCAAAATCCGTCATCAACCTGGTCCGTGAGCTGGGAGTGAAGAGCACCGCCGAGGTGCTGGAGCTCCTGCGCCAGGTTGGCGTGAACACCGAGGCCGAGGGCTTCGGCGTGATGAGCAAGATCGACGACGAGACGGTTGCCAAGCTTCACACGCTGCAGACGGGCGCAGCGCCGCCCAAGCCAGCCTCTGCGAAGCGCCAGCCGCGCGCCACCAGCACCGTGACCGGGGAGACGCCAGCGGCGGCGGCCGCGGCCCCACCAGCCAAGAAACGCGCGGCGCGTGACTTCTTCGGCGCCAAGAAGGCGCCGCCCGTGCCGCTGGAAGTCATCGCCGAAGAAAAAGAAGCAGAAGCAAAGCCGGAGCCCAGGCCGGCCCCGCCGGCCGAAGCGCATCCGCGTCCGCGGCCTGCCGTCGCGGCCAAGTCCACGGCGCCCCAGCCCACGGCGCACGCCGCCCCGGCAGCGGCTCCCCATGCCAGCGCCGGTGCTCCGGCGCATGCCGCGGCGGAAGCGCCGAAGGTCAAGAAGCCGCCCGCCGGCAAGCTCGACCTGTCCGCCGGCCCGCGCATCATCAGCATGCCCGATCCGGAGGAGGCGCGCCGGCTGCGCGTGCAGCGCGAACAGCCGCAGTCGCCCGCCGGCACCACGACGCCGGCCAGCCCGGGCTCCGCGCTGAAGCGCAAGAAAGGCCCGGTCAAGCTGGTGCAGGTCGAGGAGCGGCGCAAGGAAGCCGAGGCCGCCGGCCGCCGCAAGAAAATCAAGGAAATCGGCGGCGCGCCGGACGACGAGACGCGCGTGCGCTCGAAAAAGCGCGTATTCAAGGTCGCCGGCATGCACGCCGAGGCCCAGGCCGTCGTGCCGCACATCAAGATCCCCGGCACGATGAGCCTGCGTGACGTGGCCAAGGCCTCCGGCGTCAAGGTCGCCGAGCTGGTGAAGTTCCTGATGCGCGACCTGGGCGTGCTGGCCAACATCAATTACGTGGCCTCTGTCGAAGAGATCCAGCTGGTCGCCGAGAACTTCGGCATCCAGTACACGGTGGCGCTGGAAAGCGAGCCGGAGAGCGAGCTGGAGCAGTTCCAGCACGTGGAGCGCGAGGACCTCGTGGCGCGTCCGCCGGTGGTCACCGTGATGGGCCACGTCGACCACGGCAAGACCAAGTTGCTGGACGCGATCCGCACGACCAACGTCGTTGCCGGCGAGGCGGGTGGCATCACCCAGCACATCGGCGCCTACCAGGTCGAGAAGAAAGGCAAGCACGTTACGTTTATCGATACGCCCGGCCACGAGGCCTTTACCGCCATGCGGGCGCGCGGCAGCCAGGTCACCGACCTGGTGATCCTCGTCGTCGCCGCCGATGACGGCGTGATGCCGCAGACCGTCGAGGCGATCAACCACGCCAAGGCGGCGCAGGTGCCGATCATCGTCGCCGTGAACAAGGTCGACAAGCTCGACGCCAACCCCGACCGCGTGAAGACGCAGCTCGCCGAGTACGGCCTGGTGCCCGAGGAGTGGGGCGGCGACACGGTGTTCGTCAACGTCAGCGCGCTGCGCGGCGACAACATCGACGAGCTGTTGGAGATGGTGCTGCTGACCACCGAGCTGATCGATCCGCGCTCCGATCCCAAGGCCCCGCCCTTCGGCGTGGTCATCGAGAGCAAGGTGGATATCGGCATCGGCGTGGTCGCGACGGTGCTGGTGCAGCAGGGCACGCTGCGGCGCGGGCAGTTCATCCTCTCGGGCACGCACGTCGGCCGCATCAAGCGCATGGAGAACGACCGCGGCGAGGAGATGAGCATCGCCACGCCGTCGATGCCGGTGCGCATCATCGGCTTCTCCGAGCCTCCGGAGAACGGCGACAAGGTCTACGCCTTCATGACCAAGAAGCAGGGCCAGGCCATCGCTGACCAGCGGCTGGCCGACGTGCGCCAGAAGGCCACCAGCGTCACTTCGGGCCGCATGAGCCTGGAGGCCTTCTTCAGCAAGGCCGCGGCGGGCGAGATCCAGGATCTCAACCTGGTGGTCAAGGGCGACGTCGGCGGCAGCGTCGAGGCGCTGTGCGACGCGCTGGCCAAGCTGGAAGTCGCCGGCATCAAGTGCACCGTGCTCTCCAACGGCGTGGGCCAGGTCAACGAGACCGACGTCAACCTCGCTGCCGCCAGCGGCGCCGTGATCATCGGCTTCCACGTCGGCGTGGCCTCGACGGCCAAGCAGAAGGCCGAGCGCGAGCACGTCGACATCCGCCTCTACGACATTATTTATAAGGTCACCGAGGACATCGAGCTGGCGATGAAGGGCCTGCTCGCTCCCGAGTTCGAGGAGCACGCGCTGGGCCGCGTCGAGCTGCGCAAGATCTACAAGAGCGACCGCAACGGCACGGTGGCCGGCGCCTACGTGCTGGACGGCGTGGCGCGGCGCGGGGCGCGCTTCCGCCTGCGGCGGGCCGGGCAGCTGCTGCACGAGAACGGCCAGCTGAGCAGCCTCAAGCGCTTCAAGGACGACGTGCGCGAGGTGGCCAGCGGCTTTGAATGCGGCTTGCTCGTCGACGCCGGCAGCGTCACGGCCGAGGAAGGCGACATCATCGAGCTCTACGAGATCGTCGAGAAGCCGCGCCTGTAGACCTCCCGCCGCGCTAGCACTGATTCCACACCTGCCTGCCTTGGCGAAGGTCTGGCTAAGCGCGCCGCTGCGTGCTCAGCACTGCCAGGCCCAGCAGGATCCAGCACCCGCAGATCGCCCAGCTCAGCCGGCCGTCGTGGCCCAGGGCGAACTGGTACAGCGCCAGCGCCAGCATTGAGACCGCGCCGATCAGCGCCGGCCAGGGATACAGCGGCATGCGGTACGTGCGCTCTCCGGAGCGCGGACTTGCAATCCGCATCTGCAGTGGCG